>Ga0180430_10002095_pt1 | contig 18510 bp, 14 predicted proteins | sample SS_ome_9_FD_132999 | JGI IMG/M metagenome (GOLD analysis project Ga0180430, IMG submission 132999) | Hypersaline lake sediment archaeal communities from the Salton Sea, California, USA - SS_1_S_2 metaG | ecosystem: Environmental > Aquatic > Non-marine Saline and Alkaline > Hypersaline >... | reverse complement strand
TTCCCCGCCTACCTCCAGAGCTACGGTGGCATGAAGGGGGAACTCGAGCAGCGCGATCCCCTCTTTCGTTCCCGGCCGGTTTCCCTCATTCGCCGAGGCAAGTGGAAGCTGCATCAGTACTTCGAGGACGAGGCGCTCGAGCTCTACGATCTCGAAACCGACCCGGGCGAGTCGACCAACCTCGCGGAGTCCCGGCAGGCGATCGCGGAGGATCTGCTCGCGGAACTGCGGGCCTGGCAGGAGGCGACGAAGGCGGCCATTCCCGCGGCACCCAATCCCGAATTCGACGCCGGGATCGAGGCCCGGGCCATCGAGAAAGCGGTGCGTTGAGGGGAGTCCTCCCGCGTGGTGCGCCCCGGCCGGGGTGGGTGCGAAGCGGGGCGACGAGCCTGAGCGAGTCGAGGCGGCGGCCCCGTCCCGTCAGTGCTTCAGCAGTCCTCGCGCCACCAGGTTGTTGAGCCGTCGGGCCACATCGACGACGCCGTCGATGACCGCTTCCCGGTAAGAGCGGCCGTCCGTGGTGTCGATTCCGTGACCGGGATCGAGATGGCGCAGTCCCTCCAGCGCGGGGTCCTCGTGATGGAAGAGCTCCACGAACACGAATTGCAGTTTGCCGGTCCTGGCCGCCGCCGTGAGCAGGGAGCCGACCCATCCGTCATCGGTGCTCAGGCAACCGCGTGTCGTCTTGGCGGAGCAGTGAAAGATACCGAGTTCGTCCGCCTCGGCGACCTGCACGAGGAGTGCCTCGTTCTCGGGGATCGACAGGGACGAATCGCCGCAATGCGCGGCATCGGCCAGTATCCGGAAATATTTGGTTCCGATCGCTTCGTTGGTGGCGCGAACGACGTCCCAGCACTTGCCGAGGTCGGTAAAGGTCTGGAATTCGCCGCCGCGCAGAAACTCGATGTGCCAGTGTTCGATCGCGCTGTTCGCGAGATCTCCATCCCGAAAGACGCGAGCGTGGAGTTTCGCGACCTGGGCCACGGCGGCATCGTAGTCGGAACCCGTCTTCTCGATACCGGTGGGGCTCATCCACTCCTCGATCGAGGTGGACGAAACCTGCTTGATGTCGTTTTCCCTGGCAATCGCGACGCCGTCGAGGAGCATCGCGGCGACCGTATCCTCGTCGTCCGGGCTCATCGGATCCCCCCCTCCGATCATGAGGATGAGATGCACGTCGAGACCGAGATTCCGCAGGCCCGTGATCACGGCACCCTGGTCGCCCTTGTCCACACCCGGGAACACGGGGATCTGGGCATTCCGGATTGATACCGGGCAATCCTTCATCAGGTCCCTCATCTCCGAAACTACGAGGAATTCCCCGTCGTCGTCGCGGGGAATCCGGCCTTCCTCATCGGGCACGAGCGCGCCGACGAATTTTGCATGAGTGGGGACGACGCCCAGTTCGACGCCGGTTTTCAGGGAGATTTCTTGAGCCATGAGCATGTCGCGTGATGCGAGGGGACAGTGACAAAGGCACCGTGCTTAGACAAGTCCCGAATTGATCACCGGGGCCCGAAAACGAAAAAGCCGCCCGGTTGGGGGCGGCTTTGCATTCGGATAGGAGTCTGGTATCCAGGATCTACCAGTCGTCGCGATGACTGCGCTCGCGCCGGCCACCACCACCGCCGCCTCGGCGACCGCCGCCCTTGTCGTTCCGGTAGCCACCGCCACCGCCACCGCCGCGATGACCACCGCCACCGCCACCGCCGCGATGACCGCCACCTCCTCCGCCGCCGCGGCGTTCTTCCGCTTCGCTGATGCGGAGCGGCCGTCCACCCAGGTCGGCGCCATCGAGATTCTCGATCACCGCTTCACCGGTCTGGCGGTCTTGGAAAGTGACGAAGGCGAAGCCTCGAGGGCGTTGCGTCTCTCGGTCCAGGGGCATGTAAACGTCTTCGAGGGGCTCGTAGTCAACGAGGAGCTCGCGGAGATCGGTTTCGGTCGTGTCGTAGGGAAGGTTCCCGATATACAGTTTCATTTTCTCTCTTTGCATGTGGGCTCAACCTCCGTCCGCCTCTCCGTGAACGTTTCCCAGGACCGGAAAGGACCGAGATCGAATGACAAAGAAAACCCGGAACCGGGTCGAAACCTCACCGCAAGGTCGTTCCGAAACCGGTCATCGCAACCGGAGTTTCCGAGTTTTCCCGCCTCGCCGGACAGGCACCAAATGTGACGAAGAGGGTTGCCTGGGCGGGGCAACAGGGTCGATTCCGGCGGGAAAGAGGGTTTTCGCCGCCCGCTTGGCGTGTCGGACGCGGCCCTACAGGTCGAGCACTTCGTCCATCCGGCGGGCGATGTCGGCGATCCGCTTTCGATCGCCGCCGCGCACCTCGGCCGTGGCCCATCCCGAGAACCCGATCGTTTTCAGCGATGCCCGGACCGCCGCCCAATCGATCGTACCTTCTCCCAGCTCGGAGCCGAATCCGGCGCGCAAACCTTCGTCCCGGTGACGCTTCTCGTCCCATTCCTTGATGTCGAGCTTGCCGATCCGGTCGCCGAGAATCTCGATCCAGTGCTGCGGCACGCCCCAGCGCACGTTGTTCCCGACATCGTAGTAGGCGCCGAACCAGGGATGATCGACTTCGTCGACGAAGCGTTCCATGTCGAGGGCGCTGATGAGGAAGCTGGCCCAGACATTCTCGACGAGAATCTTCACCTCGTGTTTTTCCGCGGCGGGCAGTCCCGTCCGGATCACGGCGAGGTTGTGATTCCAGCTCTCCATGAGGGGCTTCTTGCGATCGTAGGGTGCCACGTAGAGCACCGAGGAGGCACCGACATCGGAGGCGAATGCGACTGCGGTGGCGAGGTCGGGATTGCTCGAATTGACGATCCCGTGGACGGGCAGGCCCGTTTTTTCCACGGCGCTGGTGTATTCGGAGAGATTCTCCTTTTCCGCCGTGCGCAGCTCGGTCCCGTCGAACCCGGCATCGGCGATGAGACGGAAGCGGTCCTCGATCGAGAGGGCAGGCTCGTCCACCATGTGAAACTTCACACCCTTCTTGATCACCCCGGTGAATTCGCCGGCACGTCCGGTCGATGGAGAAAAGGAGGAAACGGCGACCCCGGAAACGAGCCCGGCGGACGTGGCAAAAAAGGAACGGCGCTGCATATACCGACGATAGCCTCGATGCGCCGGGGGGCGTCAACACCGGCGCATGGCGTGATCACAGCGACTCGCGTGTCCTTTCCCCGTCGACGAGCCGCCAGATCCCGCGCGGGTTGTCGTCCCGCAGTTCCGCGGGCAGGGCCTCCTGGGGCCAGCTCTGGTAGCAGACCGGCCGGACGAAACGCTGGATGCAGCGGGTCCCGATACTGGTGAAGTGACTGTGGCAGGTGGCGGGGTAGGGACCCCCGTGATGCATCGCGTGACAGACCTCGAGGCCCACCGGATACCCGTTGAAAATGAGGCGTCCCGCCTTCCGCTCGAGGACGGAGAGGAGGCCGGAATACTTTTTCAGGTCGTCCGGGGTTCCGTGGACGCTGGCGGTGAGCGAACCGTCCAGCTGCTCGGCGAAGCGCTCGAGGTCGCCGGGTGCCCCGCACTTCACCAGCGTGGAGACGGGCCCGAAGAGCTCCTCGTAGAGCGACGGATTTTCCGCCAGTCCAGCGGCGTCGGTCTCGAAAAGGAAGCCGGCCGCCTCGGAGCGCTCCGGACGTGGCTCGCCATCGGATTCGGCGACGAGAGCCAACGCGTCCCGCCCCCTTCTTTCCTCGATCCCGTACTGGTAGGCACGATGGATGCCGGCATGCAGCATGGTCTGGGGTGCCCACGAGCGCACGTGGGAGGCGGCCATGTCCCGAAAGTGCCGCCATTCCGGCGAATCGAGGCCGAAGACGAGCCCTGGATTGGTGCAGAACTGACCGACTCCGGTGGTGAGGGAGGCGACGAAATCGCGCGCGATCGCCTCCCCGTTTTCGGCGAGAGCGCCCGGCAGAACGAAGACCGGGTTCACGCTGCCCATCTCGGCGAAGAACGGAATCGGCCGGGGCCGGGCGTTCGCCACGTCGAAGAGGGCACGGCCTCCGGCGAGAGACCCGGTAAAAGCCGCCGCCATGATGCGGGGATGCTTCACTAGCTCGATTCCACAGGCGTGCTCCTTCCCGTGGACGAGGGAGAACACGCCCTCCGGCATGCCCGTCTTCACCGCCGCGGCGACGATGGCGGCCGATGCGATCTCGCAGGTTCCCGGGTGAGCGGGGTGGGCTTTCACGACGACGGGGCATCCCGCCGCGAAGGCCGAGACGGTGTCGGATCCGAGCACGGAGATGGCGATGGGAAAATTGCTCGCTCCGAACACGGCGACCGGTCCGACCGGTTGCATCAGGCTGCGGACATCCGGCTTGGGAAGCGGCTGGCGGTCCGGTTCGGCGGTGTCGATGCGGGCATCCACCCAGGAGCCTTCGCGCACGAAGGAGGCGAAGAGCCGGGCCTGATTGACCGAGCGCATCCGTTCCGCCTCGCACCGGGCCCGGGGGTGCCCGGTTTCCGCCGAAGCCCGGTCGAGAAGTGCGTCACCGAGGGCGAGGGTCTCGTCGGCGATCGCTTCGAGGAAGGCCGCCCGCTGTTCCGGTGTTGTCTGTCGAAAGGCTTCGAAGGCATCGTGCGCAGCCTGTGCCGCGAAATCGATCTCTTCGGTCGTGGCCTCGTGGAAGGCTGGCTCGAGCGAGGCGCCGGTGGAGGGATCGAAGGCGTGAAATGTCGAGGAAGCACGCGCCGACTGGGTGTTCGCGATGATGTGGAGTCCGTGGAGTTCCATGGGGGTTCGGATGGTGTCAGGGTGACGCAGGGGGAGTGGAGGGTTTCATCCCGCCCCGGATCGCTCCCGGCTCGACGGAGCCGAAGTTGGCGGCGAAGAGCGGATCGAGAGGGCGGCTGTCGGGAACGCTGAGCCAGATGCGAAAAAGGCATCGCCTGTCGTCCGGACCGGGGTGATCCTCGAAGGCGGTGCGCCGGTGCAGGGTGACCCAGTTGTTGAGAAGCAGCACGTCGCCGGGTTCCTGTCGAAACCGGTAGACGAATTCGTCGCGAGCGGCCACCGATTCGAGGAAATCCATCGCCTCCACCTGGGTGGAGGAAAGGTTTGGCAGGTCCGGATCGGCGTGGGCCCGGTCGATGAGGACGCGAAGAAAACTGCACGCGAACCGCCCTTCGCGGAACGAGAAAACCGGTTGTTCGCACCAGGGTTTCTCGTTCCCGAGATCAACGGTGTGGCGCTTGTAGGGGAAAGGACTCTCGAGTTCGGCGAGAAGATCGGGACGTTCCTCGCCGACTTTCTGGTAGAGCGCCTGTGAGCTGACGATCTCGTTCTCCCCCCCGCTGCGTGCCTGACGCCAGCAGAGGAAAGCGATGACGTCGCAGCGGTCGGTGTGAAAGCTCAGTTTCTTTTTCGTGTTCGGACCCCGGTTGCGGGGATCCCCCTCCGGCAGTCCGGCATCCTCGACATCGAAGACCAGGGTCCCTCGCTCATTCTGCGAGACGGCGGTGCCCACGCTCCCGCACCAGGCGAGAAAAGCGTCGCGGGCCGAGTCCTTGTCGTGGCCGTCGAGGGGGAATCCCCGGAGGAGGACGACACCGGGACCATTCTCGAGGAGACCGCGGACCTCGTCGGGATCGAGCGCACCGAATGGATGCTGCCACCCATCGCTCCGCTCCCCGATCTGCGCGGCCGTCCAGGTGGCGGGATGTGACGCGAGATCCACCATGATCACCGGGCACCGGAGGCGATCGACTGGAGCAGATCCTCGTCCGCCTCGCCCTCGAGGAATCCCAGTTTCACGAGAAAGGCATCCATCTTCCGGACCGTGTCGATGAAGTGCTCCGGTTTGCCCTGGGCCAGCCTGAGATTGAAGAACCCGTGCGGCTCTCCCTCATAGAGGTGAAGCTCGGAGGTGATCCCGAGCGCCTCCTGGCGGTCACGGAATTCCTCGGCGGTGGAGACGGGGATGAGCTTGTCCTCGGTCCCGAGAAAGACGATCGCGGGTGGATCGTCTTCGGTGATGTTGTGAAACGGCGAAATTGCGGGAAACCATGCCTCGGCCCGGTCGTGCCCGTAGCCATCGGGGCCATTGTCGTAGACCGGATTGAAAAGGAGCAAGGCCTGGCTGCGCGACGAGATCGAGAGATCGTCGGCGGGGTCGTCGAGGCCATCGCAGATGCCCGTCGTGGCGGCGACGTGTCCTCCCGCCGACCCACCGCCGGCCACGATCCGGTCGGGGTCCACCCCGAGACGTTGCGCATTCTTCCGAATCCAGCGCACCGCCGACTTGCCGTCCGCGACGCATTCGCGCGGGGTCGTTCCCTGGCGGGACTTGACACGGTAGTCGGCGACGAAGGTCACGATTCCGCGTCCGGCGAGATACCGGGTATGAGGTTCGAACTGTGTCGGGTTGCCTCCGTTCCACCCTCCCCCGAAAAAGAAGACCGCCGCCGGGCGTGAATCGGAGGCAGGGTCGTGGTCCTCGGGGTCGAAGCGATAGATGCGAAGGTCGGTATTGGAGGCCGTCTTGTAGATTTCGGCGACGCTTCCCGCGATGGCGGGCGAATCGGGCTCGGCCGCCATCGCTCCGCTCAGGAGGCCGCACGCCATGCAGGCGAGTGCGCTGGATCTCATTCTGGTATGGTAGGGAAAATCCGGTGCCGCGCGAGTGGAAAACGGGTCCGTTTCGATGCGGACATTCGGGACGATCCGGGGCGGCGGAGGGAGAAGGGCGCCACGGGAATTTTCGCCTCCATCGGAGGTCGGAGCTTGCACGTCAACCGATCGGAGGGCATGGGAGCCTCCATGGCTCTCGGCTCCGCCTCGGGGATCGTCGCCCCCTCAATTTCGATTCCTCACCTGTTGGGCCTGATCGCCGGTGCGCTCTGTATCTCCTTCGCTCCGATCTTCGCCGTACTCAGTACGCGCGGAGAAACGGGGGTGGGAATGTGGGATGCCGCCTTCTGGCGCGTGAGCATCGGGGCCGTCGCACTCGGCATACTCTTCGCCTGCCAGCGCAAACCGCTGGTTCCCCGGCGGAGCGAGTTTATCGGGCTGTCCGGCTGGATCTGGTTGCCCGGCGTGATCTTCGCCCTCGACTTCTGGGCCTGGCACTGGTCCTTCGCCCACACCTCGGTCGCCAATTCGACGCTGCTCGCCAACACGTCGATACTCTGGGTGACGGTGTTCGCCTGGCTGGTGTGGAAGGAGCGCATCACGCGTCGCTTCGTCGGTGGTGCCATCATCGCTTTCGGAGGAATGGCCCTCCTTCTCCTCAGTTCCACCACGAGGGAACCGCCCGCCGAAGGAACCCCCCTATTCGGCGATGGGCTCGCCCTGCTCACGGCGGTATTCTATGCGAGCTACCAGTTGGCGATGAAATACTACCGGCGGACGCATTCGGCCCCGCTGCTGATGTTCTGGGCCAGCGCCGTGGCGGCGATCTGCCTGCTCCCCCTCGCGATCCTGCACGAGGATCGCCTCCTTCCCGGTGCCTGGCAGGGGTGGTTGCCCTTGATCGGAATCGGCGTGCTGTCCCACGCCTGCGGGCAGGGCCTGATCGCCTGGAGCCTCGGACACCTGCCCGCCAGCCTCGCCGCGGTGACCCTGCTGGTTCAGCCGGTCGCGACAGCCTTTCTCGGCCTGGCGATTCTCGGCCAGGCGCTGGTGCCCTGGCAGGTGGCGGGAGCCGCGGCGGTGGTCTGTGGTCTTTTCGTCGCGATACGGGGACGGGCGCCCGACCCGGGAAGGACGCGATCCTGATGGCGGCGGGGAGACCTGGGGAGACCGGAAATCCTCACAGGTCGTCAAGACCGTAGGCCGTCGCGGTGACGATGCCGTCCTGGTAGTCGAGCGTCACCCGGAGGGGATGGCAGCAGATTTCGCAGTCGTAGTCGATGTCGCAGGGGAGATCTCCGGGAGACACCGGGGGAAGGGGGAACTCTTCGAAGCAGGTGGGGCAGGTGACGGGAAGCGGCTCCATGGAAAACGGGCGAAGGGTACGGAGAGAGGATTCGGGTAGTCGGCCGGACCGGATGCGGCTTTTTCCTTGTGAATTCGGCATCCTCCCGTAATTTACCCGCCCTCGCGCCATGGCTGGCGCTCCGATCGTGGCGCGATTTTTCCCGGAGCACTGTCGGCAGGAACGAATCAACCAAGTAACACAACTCAAACCACTACCATGTCCACTGCAACCGCTGAACCCGTCAATCAGGAGCTCCTCGCGATGATTGACGAGAATTTCCAGGTCTACCGCGAGAACTCGATCGTGAGAGGCCAGATCATCGAAATCCGAAACCAGGTCGTGGTGGTGGACATCGGTGCGAAATCCGAGGGGATCATCCCGATTTCCGAATTCGAAGACGAGGAATTCGAGGTGGGCGACGAAGTCGAGGTGCTTCTCGAGCGCCTGGAGAACGACGAAGGTATGGTTGTGTTGTCCAAGGAGAAGGCGGCCCACAAGCAGAACTGGGACAAGATCGTCAAGGTCTACGAAGACGGTGGCCTGGTGAAGGGCAAGATCAAGTCGGTCGTCAAAGGTGGCCTGATGGTCAACGTCGGCGTGGAGGCCTTCCTCCCCGGATCGCAGATCGACATCATTCCTCCCAAGGATCTCAACGAATACCTGGGTCAGGTCTACGACTTCAAGATCGTCAAGGTCAACGACATCCGGAAGAATATCGTCCTGAGCCGCCGGGAGGTGATCGAGGCGGAGCGTGCCGAGCAGCGTGCCGAGTTCCTCGATTCCGTTCGCATCGGCGACCAGGTCGAGGGAATCGTGAAGAATATCACCGATTTCGGCGCCTTCATCGATCTCCAGGGCATGGACGGTCTTCTCCACATCACCGACATGAGCTGGGGCCGGATCAATCACCCCAGCGAAATGCTCGCGATCGGCCAGAAGATCGAGGTGCAGATCCTCGACGTCGACAAGGAGAAGGAGCGCGTCTCGCTTGGTCTGAAGCAACTGCAGGCCAATCCCTGGGAAAACATCGACACGAAGTACCCGATTGCCAGCGAGGTGGCCGGCAAGATCACGAAACTGGTTCCCTACGGCGCATTCGTCGAACTCGAGCAGGGCGTCGAGGGGCTTATCCATGTGTCCGAGCTGTCCTGGACCAAGCGCATCACACGCCCAAGCGACGTGTTGACCCTCGACGACGAGGTCAAGGCGGTGGTTCTTGCGATCAACAAGGAGGAACAGAAGATCTCTCTCGGCGTCCGCCAGCTCGAGCCGAATCCCTGGGACGACGTCGAGACCCGCTACCCGATCGGCTCCACGATCAAGGGCGAAATTCGCAACCTCACCCCGTATGGGGCTTTCGTGGAACTCGAGGATGGTATCGACGGGATGATTCACGTCTCCGACCTGAGTTGGACCCGCAAGATCAACCACCCGAGCGAGGTGGTGAAGAAGGGCGACGAGGTCGAGGCGGCGGTTCTCGAGATCGACAAGACCAACCAGCGAATCAGCCTGGGTGTGAAGCAGCTCGAAGGGGATCCCTGGAGCGAGATCGACACGCGCTTCAAGGTGGGCGATCTCGTCAAGGGAACCGTGGCCAAGATCGCCAGTTTCGGGGCATTCGTTCAGCTCGAGGACGATATCGACGGTCTCGTGCACATCTCGCAGCTCAGCGAGGATCACGTCGCGAAGGTCAAGGATGTCCTCAAGGTGGGCGACGATGTGGAGGCGCGCGTCATCAAGGTCGACAAGGTCGAGCGCCGGATCGGTCTCTCGATCAAGGCCGCCGAATACAGCGAGGATCAGCTCCAGAAGGAGACTGCCGCGTTCGATGCACTTCGACCCAGCTCGGATCTCGTCGGCCTGGAGCAGGCCTTCAATCTCGCGACAGAAGAGTGGCGGCCGGGCGAAGACTCCGGCGGAGAGGGCGACGATTCCTGAGGTGTATGCGGTATCGTGCACCCGCCCGGAGGCGGGTCCGCCGATCCGGACAGCACACTTTCACCACACGATGGAAGCGGAAAGGCGGGGCTGCGGCTCCGCCTTTTCTGTTGTGGCGCGCTGGCGGATTCGGAGAGCTGGGCCGCTTGAAAGGATGTCACACTTTGGCGCGTGAGGAAAAGAATGGGGTGGAGGGGTACGTGCCGATTGCATGATTGGGGTTGAGCGTTCGTCGAAATCGCGATAAGCCTTACGGCATCAGCGCTTTCCCTCCGGATACCGGATCATGACCCACCGTTCCTCCAGCATCGATCTTCCTCCCCGGCGCGCGATCCGCCGCCGAAAGCGCGACAATCGTCCTCCCGCCATCGTGTGGGTCTGCCTGCTCGTTGCCGCCCTGGCCGCGGGGGTGACCGGTGGATTCCTCGCAGCCGACAAGCGGACGGGAGCCGGCGAGGAACGTTCGGAGCAGGGAGATCCGGGTGAGGGTCGCGGCATGCCGGACCGCAGCGATGTCGAGATCCTGGTGGCCGACGCGCGCGCTTCCGTGCTCGAGGGAGACTGGGCCCGGGCCAGGGAGATTTTTGAGGAGGTCGAGCGGCGCGATCCCGAAAACCGGGATGCGAGGGCCTCGCTCCCGCTGATTCGCCAGCGTCTCGCCGAAGTCGAGGGCAGCCTCGTCGTGGAGACGGAAACCCCTGGGGCGACGGTGCGTATCGACGGTTTTCCGGCCCGCGAAACCCCCGCCAAATTCACCGGGCTTCCGGTGGGCACGCATCGCGTCGAAGTGTCGCGGGACGGATTCGAGACGGTCGTCCGCGAGGTCACGGTTCGAAACGAGGAGCCGCTCCTCCTGTCCGGTCTCTTTCTCACCCGGCGCGCCGGAATGCTCGAGGTGGTGAGCGAGCCGAGGGGGGCGTCCTTCAAGGTCCTCAAGAAGGAGAACGACGAATTGAAGGAACTCGTTCAGATCGGCACGACGCCGGCGGAGATCGAGGAACTCGATGCCGGAGAATACCAGGTGTTGATGGAGGTCGAGGGCTGGCCCGAGTATTCGCGATCGATCCGGGTCGAGACCAATCGCCGCGCTTCCGTCTCGGCGGTTTTCGCGAAGGGCGGGCTGAACCTGACGAGCGATCCGAGCAATGCCGAAGTCTGGCTGACCACGGGAGATGCCAACGCGCGCCTCGCCGGGCGGACCCCGTGCATGGTGCCGGAGCTTCCCGTGGGCAGGCACGTGTTGGAATTGCGCTACCGTGACTGGAAGCCAATCCGGCGAACCGTGGTCGTCGAGGAGGGCGTGACGCAGGAGTTGGCCTTCGCTTGGGATCGCTCCGTGGTTTCGCTTGTTTCCGATCCCCCGGGTGCCGAGGTTCGTCTCGGAGACAAGCGGCTCGGCGACGGCAACGCGGTGACGCCGTTTTCGCTCGAGTTGCCGGAGGGGGAATACGAGTTGGAGGCGATCCATGGTGATCTCGCACCGGTCGTGCGGCCCCTCGTGATCGAGGACAACGAGAGCCGCACGGTGCGTTTCCCCTTCTCCTGCGGGTCGGTGGCGCTGGAGAGCGAGCCATCCGGGGCCGCGGTGGTCTCCAATGGAACGCCGGTGGGACGAACCCCTCTCCGGCTGGAGTACGTGCGCCCCGGAGCCTACACCTACGAGTTGTCGAAGGACGGCTTCCGTGCCAGCATCGTGTCCGGCACCCTCGAGCCCGGCGGTTCCCTCCGCTTCAATGCGCGAATGAGCCGGGATCCCTCTCCGGCACGGAATCGCCATTTCACGAACGGATTGGGACGCCGCATGATCTGGTTCGGTGTACTCGACGGTTGGGTCGCGGCGAAGGAAGTCCTTCAGGAGGACTACGAGCGTCTCATGGGGGAGAATCCCAGTTACTTCAAGGCGCCCAATCACCCGGTCGATACGGTCTCCTGGTACAAGGCGGCGCAGTTCTGTGAGCGGCTCACCGCCTGGGAGAAGCAGTTGGGAAGTCTGCCGGAGGGGTACCGCTACCGGCTGCCCACCGACGAGGAGTGGAGCCGATTCGTCGGGGATGCCGGCCTCGACCAGGCCATTACGAGCCTGTTTCATCGCCAGGAATCGACCGCACCGGCCGGTTCACTCCCTCCCAACGAATACGGACTATTCGATGTCAGGGGGAATGTGATGGAGTGGTGCTTCGACTGGTATTCCCAGAGCGTGGTGAACCGGGCGCAGCGCGAGGGGGCCACCGTCAACCCGGCCCTGGTCGGAACCAACCGAAAGGTCCTGCGGGGAGGATCGTGGAACCGGTCCTCCCAGTACGATCTCTCGATCGAAAACCGTGTCGCAGCCCAGCCCGCGGCGGAGGATCGCTACGATGTGGGACTGCGCGTGGTCCTGATGCCCGGCGGTCAATAGAGTAACCCGGCTCGTTCCTCGCCCCTCGCTAGTAAGTCACCTTTTTCCGTTTGGGCTTCAGGGGCTTGTCTCCCGTTTCTTTGCGAAGTTGGTTGATCTGGTCTCGGATGAGTGCGGCTCGTTCGAATTCGAGCTTCTGGGCCGCTTCCTGCATCTCTTCCTCGAGTTCCCGGATCACCTCGAGGGTATCGATGTCGTCGCCGGTTTCGGAGACGAGTGCGGTTTCGACCTCCTGTCCCTTGATCTGCATGCGCAGCGTCTCCTGGTCCCCCCTCTTCACGCTCTGCGGGACGATGCCGTGTTCCTCGTTGTGTTCCTGCTGTACCCGTCGCCGGTACTCGGTGATGGCGAGAAGGTTTTCGATCGATTGAGTCGTCTCGTCGGCGAACAGCACGGCCTCTCCGTTGACGTGGCGCGCGGCACGTCCGACGGTCTGGATCAGGCTGGTCTCGCTTCGAAGAAAGCCCTCCTTGTCGGCATCAAGGATACAGACGAGACTGACTTCCGGAAGGTCGAGGCCCTCCCGGAGCAGGTTGATCCCCACGAGGATGTCGCATTCGGCGGCGCGAAGGCTGCGCAGGATTTCGACGCGCTCGATCGCATCGACGTCGGCATGGATGTAACGGACCTTGAGGCCCACGTTTCGCAGGTAGTCGGTGAGATCCTCGGCGGTGCGCTTTGTCAGGGTCGTGATGAGGACGCGCTCGTGTTTTTCGATTCGTTGCCGGCAGAACTCGATCGTCTCGTCGATCTGGTTGGCGAGCGGGCGCAGGGTGATGACGGGATCGAGCAGCCCGGTCGGGCGAATGATCTGCTCGACGATGAGATCGGTTCCCTCTTTCGTCGGGTCGAAGCGGGACACCGGTTGCTTGCTGCCCGAGATCCGCGGAAGCCGTTCGGGGACGAGCTCCTCTTCGCCGATTCGCTTGCGCCGGTGGGGGATGTATCCCGTGCGGCCTGCCACGGAATTCTGGATTTCAAACTTCGCGGGCGTGGCGCTCACGTAGAGCCTCTGTCCGGTCGCGGACATGAACTCGTCGAACTTGAGAGGACGGTTGTCGAGAGCGCTGGGAAGCCGGAAGCCGAACTCGACGAGGGTCTTCTTGCGCGAGTGGTCTCCCTCGTACATGCCGCCGATCTGGGGAATGCTCACGTGGGACTCGTCGATCACGGTGAGAAAGTCGTCGGGGAAAAAATCGAGCAAGGTGCCGGGCGTGGCGCCGGGGGGGCGTCCCGTGAGGTGGCGCGAATAGTTTTCGATGCCCTGGCAGAAACCCATCTCCTGCATCATCTCGAGGTCGTACTCGGTGCGCTGCTTGATGCGCTGGGCCTCGAGGTATTTCTGATCCTTCTCGAACCGTTCCACCTGTTCCTTCATCTCAGCCCGGATCGCCGTGATCGCCTTTGCCATCTTCTCCTTGGGGGTCACGAATTGCTTCGCGGGATAGAAGGTGAAGGCATCGATCCGGGATCGTGCCGTTCCGGTGAGCGGATCGAATACGGTGAGCCTGTCGATCTCGTCGCCGAAGAACTCGACCCGGATCGCCTCGTCCTCGAGATAGGCGGGGTAGACTTCGACGACATCGCCCCGTACCCGGAAGTGTCCGCGCCGGAAGTCGATGTCATTTCGCTCATAGAGAATGGCGACCAGCTGGCGGAGAAAGTCGTCTCGGTCGAGTTCCTGGGCGATGCGCACGGGAACCATCATGTCCTCGTAGTCCTCGGGGGAACCCAGGCCGTAGATGCACGACACGCTCGCGACGACGATGACATCCCGCCTCGTTAGGAGACTGCTCATGGAAGAGAGACGCAGCCGTTCGATTTCGTCGTTGATCGAGGAGTCCTTCTCGATGTAGGTGTCGGTTCGGGGAATGTAGGCCTCCGGCTGGTAGTAGTCGAAGTAGGAGACGAAGTACTCGACCGCGTTGTGGGGGAAGAAACTGCGGAACTCGGAGTAGAGCTGGGCGGCGAGGGTCTTGTTGTGGGACATCACCAGGGTGGGCTTCCCCAGGTTGGCGATGAGGTTCGCCACGGTGAAAGTCTTCCCGGACCCGGTCACCCCGAGCAGGGTCTGGTGTGGGCTCCCCGCGAGGAGGGACGCCGTCAATTTCTCTATCGCCTGCTCCTGGTCGCCTCGCGGCTGAAACTGGGAATCGAGCTGGAAGGACGGCATCGGACGCCCAAGGTGGCGGCGTTCACCCCACCGCGCAAGACCAGAAGACCTTGAAGGTCGTGCGGCGCGGCAGCGCGGACAGAGGCGAGGGGAGGGGGCGATGGCAGGCTATCGCCGTCTGGGTCGGTTTTTCTCGACCCGCCGTCGATCCGCTGAAACGCCCCCTGCGACTTACGTGTCGTCTAGTCCTCGCCCTCTTCGTTTCGAACACCGATCTTACCTTCGATGATCTCGGTGAGAGCGATGTCGGCGGCGCCCATGCGATGATCCGCCCTCACGAGGGCGGGTCGGCCGAGATTGAGTTGCCTGACCCGGGCGGAAACGAGATTAATCAGGGTGGGAACGTCGGGTATCACCTCGGAGGCCTTTTCAACTAGCTCGCTTCTCATATCGTGGGAACCTTTTGCGGGACGGACCGGCACGGTAGGTGCGCCCGGGCCGGGGAAAGCGACGATTTTCGACGACGGATCCGACATGTCCTGCAAGATGGTGTGGGGTGGGCGAATCCGTTCTGGAGGGATTCTTTCCCGGAAAACAATTCGGGAAGCAAGCCTGTTAGCACAATCACACCAGAATGCAACTGATTAAGTGTGACGATCCGTTCCGAGCACGCTCATGTGTCGGCGCTTTCGCCCTCCAGGAGCGGAATGAGAGAGATGCGCTTGAGCCTTGCGGAATCGCGTGGGCTCCACGTCCTGACCTCCGAATGGCCCTTGAAGTGATCGTGAATGATGTGGCGCTGGTAGGAATTCATCGGCTCCAGCTTCACGGGTTTTCCGGCCGCGACGGCCCGGGCTGCGGCGGCCTCGGCCTCCTCGATCATGCGATGTTCCTGGGTTGCCCGGTAGAGGTCGATGTCGATGCGGAAGCGTTTCGCATCGGGCTGGCGATCCTGGACGATGCGATTGACGAGATACTCGATCTCCTCGAGCCGGTCGCCGCGGTGTCCGATGAGGAGTTTCGCATCGGTGGTGGCCACGTTCACGAGATTCGCGTTGCGATCCACCTCGACCGTTGCGGCAAAGCCGAGGTAGCCGAGGATGGTATCGAGAACTTCCTGTCCGAGTTCGAGATGATCCATGAATTGAGTGGGTCGGGGGAGGGAACGGGTACCCTAACCCATGACCGAGGGGATGTCACGTCTCTCCTCGCCGTGATCGAGCGTCGGCGTGGGGGCTGCCAGCCCCGTGGCGTCAGCCCGGTTTTCGCGGGAGGGGGGCACGCGTCAACGCTTCTTCTTCTTGCCCTTGGTATGGCGCTCTCCTCGCTCGCTCGACAGTCTCGTGCGGTCGCCGGGAGAGCCTCCCGAGGCGCGGGCCTTCTGCTGGGCTTCGGCCTGCTCCTGGAGTTTCTGCATGAATCCCTTCTTGTTCCCCTTCGCACTCTTCTTCAATTCCGGTTCGGGAAGTTTGTTCATCACCCAGGTCTGCAGGATGGAGAATGCGTTCGATGTCGTCCAGTAGAGCGAGAGAGCCGCGGCGAAGTTGTAGCAGATGAAGAGAAAGAGGAAGGGCATCAACATGAAGATCATCTGCTGGGTGCGGTCACCGGTCTTCGGTGTCATCGCGATCTGTATGAAGCTGGTGATCCCCATCAGGATGGGCAGGAGATTGAACGGAATATCGAAGCCCGGAACGATGAAGAGGGTGTCCGGCATGGCGAGGTCGTCGACCCAGAGAAAGGACTCGTGGCGCAGTTCCACCGCGCTCCAAAGCATCCGGTAGAAGGCGAGGAAGACCGGGAGCTGGATGAACATCGGCAGGCATCCTCCCAGCGGGTTGATGTTGTAGGTCCGATAGAGCTTCATCGTCTCCTCGTTCATCTTCTGCGGATCGTCGCCGTGCTTTTCCCGGATTTCTTTCATCATGGGAGTCAGCTTCGACATCCGCTTCATCGACCGGGCGGACTTGGCGTAGATGGGCCAGATGAGGAGCCGGATTGCCACGGTGACGATGATGATGGCGAGCCCGAAACTGCCCACGAATCCCTTCACCCACACGAGGCTCGTGATGAGAAGCGACGCGAGTGGCTTGATCGCCCAACCGAAAAGCCACCCGAAGATGGGGATCTGGTCGTAGTGCATGACCGCACGGCGGTCGTCGTCGAAGGAGGAAAGACGGGCGAATTCCTTCGGGCCGAGGTAGATCCGGTAGCGCAGGGTGGACTGGTCGCCCGGATTCATGGCGATGTCGGGCAGGCCGATACCCGCCTCGGCCGCCCGCATCCGCTTGGCGCGTGAAGCCTCCTCGTCGTTTTCCACCACCACCGGGAACTGGCTTCCCCAGATCGTGGTCGGATAGGGGGTCTCGGGCTTGATGAAGGTGGTGAAGAACTGGTCGTTCACCCCGGCCCATTCGAGTGACTCCACCGCGAATTCGTCGTGGGGAATCAGGCTCTTGCCGAAGATGCCGAGGACCTTTCGGCCGCCAAAGTGATCGACCGTCTTGTAGCGAAACTTCTTTCCGTCCTTCCAATAGAAGCCGATCTGCATCGACCACTCGCGGAGATGGAGCGGGGAACCGCACCCGGCGTAGAGAAAGCGCCGTCCAGTCTGCAGGGGCGTTCCCGAATCGTTCCGAATCGCAAGCTCGAGGCCGATCTCGTAGGGATCTCCGTCGGGATCCGGCATCCGGTAGGTCTTCAGCACTCGCAGCCCCTCGGGCGTGGTCGTGGCGAAGGTGACGGAGGTGTCGTCGCGGGACTCGATCTCCCAGACCGTCGAGTCGAACTGTCTGGGACCGAGAGAGAGGGTGCCGATGCCGTGACGCGCATTCTCGTTGATCGTGATGGCCCCGGTGTTTCCTTCCAGATCGCGTTGGTGATCGAGGAGTTGAGCCGTTTCGATCGAGCCACCCCGGTTGGTGAGTTGGAGCCGGAGAGCCTCGCCCTGCAATTCGATCGTTTCGATCGGCCTGGCCGCGGGTGACGACGCGTCGCCGGATGTCTCCCCGGCGGGGGTTCCGGCCTGCAGGGATTCGGACCCGGCTTTCTCGCCGGCTTCCTCGCCGGGCGGCTCGTTCTCGGCTTCGAGCGCGGCGCGCTCCGCGGCGATACGACGCTCCTCGGCCAGCTTGGCAGCTTCCTTGGTGCTCCACCATCCCCAGACGAAGAGGGCGACCAGACAGACAATGACCCCGATCCACGAGGTGCGATCCATGTTTCTCATGGTGAAAACGGGTTACTTGGCAGGTAGGTATCGTTCGTCGATGTCGCACTTGCGGCGACCGGTGTAGGCGGCTTCGGGATGCTCCGCGAGATACTCCTCCCAGCCGGGCGGCGGATCGTATCCGTGGCCGCCCCAGGGATTGCACCGCAGGATACGCCAGATACCGAGGAGACCACCCTTTCCGATCCCGTGCAGAGTCACCGCATCGATGAAATACTGGGAGCAGGTCGGGAAGAAGCGGCACCCGCTGAAGGGGCCGCACAGGAAATGCAGGGGAGGCGAAATCACCACCTGATAGATGCGTACGAAGAAGATGACGACTGGCCTCATGAGGGGGGGCTCTCCGGCGATTCGGTCCGCGCCGGTTCGGAACGGAGCAACGATGCCTTGCGGAGCATCCATTTCCACTCTTTTTCGAGCTGAGCTGTGGTTGCACTCGCGGCGGACGACCGTGCGACAAAAACCAGCCAATGACCGGGAATCACCCGGTCTCCGGTGCGCTGCAGGATGCCGCGTAGCCGGCGGCGCACCCTGTTTCGCACCACGGCACCCCCGATCTTTCGGGTCGTGATGATTCCCACGCGCATCGGTTCGACGAGATCGGGATCCGCGAGGTAGCCCAGAACGAGGAATCGTCCGGCCACCGATTTGCCCCGGTTTCGAACACGCCGAAAGTCGGCGCGGCGCAGGATTCGCCTGCTCCGGGGAAATCTCATCACACTCGGACCACGGGGTCACCGTGGCGCATGATCGCCTAGCGTCCGTGCTGGACGGTATGGCGTTCGAAGTGCAACTCGGCACCCTTGGGAATCAGGCGCTTGCGTCCCTTCTTGCGGCGGCGGCGGATGATGTCGCGTCCGGCCTTGGTCGCCATGCGGGCGCGGAAGCCGT
>Ga0180430_10002094_pt1 | contig 18511 bp, 19 predicted proteins | sample SS_ome_9_FD_132999 | JGI IMG/M metagenome (GOLD analysis project Ga0180430, IMG submission 132999) | Hypersaline lake sediment archaeal communities from the Salton Sea, California, USA - SS_1_S_2 metaG | ecosystem: Environmental > Aquatic > Non-marine Saline and Alkaline > Hypersaline >... | reverse complement strand
TCACCCGGCGCCGCGGTCGGAAAGGTGGTCTTCGACTCCGCATCGGCGGTGGAGTGGACGGCCCGTGGCGAGCAGGTGATCTTGGTGCGCAGGGAGACCAACCCCGATGACCTCGCCGGGATGGTCGCCGCCGCCGGCATCTTGACCTCACGGGGTGGCAAGACCTCGCATGCCGCGGTGGTGGCGCGCGGCATGGGCAAGACCGCGGTGTGCGGTGCGGAATCCATCGAGGTGCGCGGCGGCGAAGGCGTGCTGCGTGTCGGTGATCGGGAAGTGCACGAAGGTGAGGTCATCTCCATCGACGGTTCCACCGGCGAGGTCTTCTACGGAGAGGTACCGGTGGTGCAAAGCCCGGTCGTGCGGTACTTCGAAGAGGGCCTGGATGCGGCGCTCACGGCGGTCGACGAACCGACCGCGGATCTGGTGCGCGCGGTTGATCGGATCATGAAGCACGCCGACGAGCGGCGCCGGTTGGGCGTGCGGACCAATGCCGATACCGGCCCGGACTCAGCGCGCGCACGGCGGATGGGTGCGGAAGGAATCGGATTGCTGCGCACCGAACACATGTTCCTCGGCGAGCACAAGAAGTACGTCGAGAAGTTGATCGTCGCGAGCAGTGACGAGGACCGCGAAGCGGCGCTGGAGGCATTGCTGCCCTTGCAGATCGCCGACTTCACCGACGTGCTCGAGGCGATGGACGGCCTCCCGGTGACGATCCGGTTGATCGACCCGCCGTTGCACGAGTTCCTACCCGACCGCACCGAGTTGGCGATCGAGGTCGCCTTGGCCAAGGAACGTGGCGAGGTGAAGGACGACGACGTCGCCTTGCTGCGCGAAGTGAACCGACTGGCCGAGCAGAACCCGATGCTCGGTTTGCGCGGAGTGCGCTTGGGCCTCGTGCTCCCGGGTCTGTTCGCATTGCAGGTGCGTGCCATCGCCGAGGCGGCGTGCGCGCTGCGAGCCAAGGGCAAGGATCCACGCGCGGAGATCATGATCCCGCTGGTCGCCACGGCGGCGGAGTTCGAGTTCACCCGCGATGAGGCCAAGCAGGTGCTTGCCGAGGTGGAAGCCAAGAACGGCTGCCCACTGGGTTTCCCGATCGGCACGATGATCGAATTGCCGCGCGCGGCCCTCACCGCGGATCGGATCGCCGAGCAGGCCGAGTTCTTCTCCTTCGGTACCAACGATCTGACGCAAACCACCTGGGGCTTCAGTCGCGACGACGTCGAGGCGGCGTTCTTCAGCCCGTATCTGGAGATGGGCATCTTCTCGGTCTCCCCGTTCGAGTCGATCGACCGCGAGGGAGTGGGAGCGTTGGTGCGTACGGCGGTCGAGAAGGGCCGTGCCACCCGACCTGGCCTGCACTGCGGCGTTTGCGGGGAACACGGCGGCGATCCGGACTCGGTGCATTTCTTCGATGAGGTGGGTCTGGACTATGTCTCGTGCTCGCCGTTCCGGGTGCCGGTGGCTCGGCTCGAGGCCGGCCGCTCGGCGATCGAGAAGGCCGGTGGCCAGGGCAGCGACAGTCGCTGACCGGCGGCCGCGGGCGTGGCATACCTGAAACGGGTGTGACTCGTGTGACGATTGCGCCGTGGCTTCCCCGTCCGTCGTTCGTACTCGTGCTGCGCGGACGGACACCCGTACCGCCGGGGGAGCCCGGATCTCCTCCGGCAAGGGCAGTGGGGGCGTCTCCGCCCGTGCGGTCAGCACGCTGATCTTGACCATGGTGATCGTCGTAGCCCTGCTAATACCGGTGGGCGCCACGGTCCAGGTGGTCCTGGCCTCCCAGCTCGACGACCGATCGCCCACCCAGGCGATCGTGATGCTGGACCCGGGTCGGGTCTGGGGGGATCCGCAGGCCGCGCGCGTTGCCCGGGTCGAGCACGCCGCCACGCTCTACCGCGAAGGCGTGGCGCCCGTGGTGATGGTGACCGGACCGCCACGCACCCATGCGGCCACCCGCGCTGCATTGTGGGTCGAAGGGGTTCCCCCGGCCGATGTGATCACCTTCGACACCGGCGCCGACACCGTCGGGCCACTTAGTGTGGTCGCATCCGTGATGTCCGACTTGAATTGGTCATCAGCGACGATCGTCACCGACCCCGCGCACGCAGCCCGGGTGCAGGCCACCGCCGGTGGACTGGGAATCGATGCCCGTGTCTCGCCGACCGACCAAGGCTCGAACGTGTCCTTGACCTCGGACTATGTGGGCCGGGAGGTCGCGGCGCTGCTACGGCACCACGCATTCACCCGGTGGACACTGCCGAGCATCGTGGAAGCGGCGCCTGCTCGTTAGTGTCGGAGCGTGAACGCGCGCGATATCCCCGGCTACGACGAAGCCGACACTGCGCGGCTCGTCACCGAGCCCATTAAGGAAGGGGTACGCAGCCCGTTCGCCCGCGATCGCGCCCGCGTCCTGCACTCCTCCGCGTTACGCCGACTAGCGGCAAAGACCCAGGTGATGGTCGCCGGTCAAGACGACTTCCCGCGCACCCGGCTCACCCACACCCTCGAGGTGGCGCAGATCGCCCGGGAACTCGGCGAAGCACTGGGATGCGATGCCGACGTCGTCGAGGTTGCCGGGCTCGCCCACGATCTCGGTCATCCGCCGTTCGGCCACAACGGTGAGGAGGAACTCGACCGACTCACCGCATCAATCGGTGGTTTCGAGGGCAACGCACAGACTCTTCGCGTACTCACTCGACTGGAAGCCAAGGTCTTCGATGTCGAGCTGGATCGAAGTGCCGGGCTGAACCTCACGCGTGCGTGCCTCGATGCTTCGTGCAAGTACCCGTGGGGACGGGGTGCGGGTGGTCCGGGCTACGAGCGCAAGTTCGGCTACTACGCCGACGACGCCACGGTCTTCCAGTGGCTTCGCGACGGGGCGCCAGGTGAACGCACCTGCCTGGAGGAGCAGGTGATGGATTGGAGCGATGACGTCGCCTATTCGGTCCATGACGTGGAAGACGCAGTGCATGTGGGGCTCGTCGAGCTGGACTGGCTCGCGGATGCAGGCGTGCGCGGTGAGGTCGTCGCCATCGCCCACGAGCGATACTTGCCGCTCGCATCACCGGAGGAACTCGACGCGGCGATCGATCGGCTACGCGGCCTGGATTACTGGCCGGCGCGATTCGACGGATCGCATCGGGACATGGTTGCCTTGAAGCGGTTCACCAGCTATCTCATCGGGCGCTTTTGCGTGAGTGCGCAGATCGCAACCCAGATGGCCTACGGCGACGGACCCCTCACCCGATACTCCGCCGATCTCGTGGTGCCCGATGAGGTCCGGCAGGAGGTGGCCGTGATGAAGGCGATCACGGTGAAGTACGTCATGCAGCGCGAAGGAGCGGAGGTCGAGTACGCGCGTCAACGCGAGATCATCGCCGAACTCGTGCACGCTCTTACCCTCGATGAGGGCCGATCGCTCGAGCAGTGGCTGCGGCCCACATACGACCAAGCGGCGACCGACGCCGAGCGATTCCGCGTGATCGTCGACCAAGTAGCCAGCCTGACCGACGTCAGCATCGTGCAGTGGCATAGGCGCCTCGTGCGCTGAGGTGCAATCCCAGGCGCTCGTGAGCGCGGCTTCGAGAACCTAGGATCGGGCCATGGCCGGACGGATTCGCGATGAGGATGTAGCGCTCGTCCGCGAGCGCGCGCGGATCGACGATGTGGTCCGGGAATACGTGACCTTGAAGTCCGCCGGTGGCGGCAGCCTCAAGGGTCTGTGCCCCTTCCACGATGAACGAACGCCCAGCTTCCACGTCACCCCGAGCCGGGGGATGTGGTACTGCTTCGGCTGCGGCGAGGGCGGCGATGTCATCAACTTCGTCCAGCGTGTCGATCATCTGACCTTCGCCGAGACGATCGAGAAACTCGCTGATAAGACCGGTGTGCAATTGCGCTACGTGGAAGGCGGCGCGGCGATAAACCGGCAGCAGGGTGTGCGCACCCGATTGGTGGAGGCACACAAGGCCGCATCGGCGTTCTATCGGGAGCAGTTGACCTCGCCTGCCGCTCAGGTGGGTCGGGAGTTCTTGACTTCCCGGGGTTTCGACGCAGCCGCGGCCGAGCACTTCGGCGTCGGCTTCGCGCCCAAGTCCTGGGATGCGCTCACCTCGCACCTGCGAAGCAAAGGATTCAACGACGAGGAACTCCTCGCCGGTGGACTGGTCAGTCAGGGCAATCGCGGTGTCTACGACCGATTCCGCGGGCGACTTGTCTGGCCGATCCGGGACCTGGGGGGAGACGTCGTAGGTTTCGGCGCGCGCAAACTGCTCGACGATGACGACGGCCCGAAGTACCTCAACACCCCCGAGACCCCGATCTACAAGAAGAGCCAGGTGCTCTACGGCATCGACTTGGCGCGCAAGGACATCTCCAAGAGCCAGCAAGCGGTCATCGTCGAGGGCTATACCGACGTCATGGCCTGCCACTTAGCCGGCGTCCCTACCGCTGTAGCCACCTGCGGAACCAGTTTCGGTGCCGACCACATCAAGGTGCTGCGCCGGTTGCTGATGGACGACGATCAAATGAAGGGCAAAGTGGTCTTCACCTTCGACGGCGATGCCGCTGGTCAAAAGGCGGCGATGCGTGCATTCGCCGAAGACCAGCGTTTCGTCTCGCAGACGTTCGTGGCGGTGGAGTCCAGCGGACTCGATCCATGCGATCTGCGCTTGCAGCATGGCGATGCCGCGGTGCGCGAACTCGTCGACGAGAAGGTCCCGCTGTTCGAGTTCGCTATCAAGTCCACGATCGCGAACTACGATCTCGACACCGCCGAAGGTCGCATCGCTGCGCTGCGCGACGCAGCGCCCATCGTAGCCAAGATCCGTGACGGGGCGCTTCGACCCGAGTACACGCGCCGACTCGCCGGATGGCTCGGCCTCGATGTGGCGGACGTCGCCAAGGCGGTGGGCGGCTCGAACCCACCGCCGACCCAAGTCACTCGCGGACCCCGACCGGGCGACCCTGCGCTGGTCGTGGAACGCGAGGCGCTCAAGTGCGCCCTTCAGCATCCGCAGGCGGTCGCCGATTGGTACGCCAGTGTCGAGGAGCCGGCATTCACCCACCCGCGGGCGATCGCGGTGCACGCGGCCATCGTCGCCGCCGGTGGTCTGCGCTCAGGGCAAGGGGCAGATTCGGGACTGCAGTGGATCGATGCGGTGCTTGCGGCCTGCCCGGACGATGATGTCCGTTCGCTGGTCCGTGAACTCGCCGTCGAGCCACTACCGGCCATGGACGGCCACGACACCCGCTACGCCACCGGCGTCATCGCCCGTTTGCTGGAACTCGATGCCGGTCGAAGGATCGACGACTTGATGGGAAGACTGCAGCGCACCGATGATCCGACCGAGCAGCAGCGCCTCGGCCAGGATCTCCAGGCGCTGCAGCAGTACCGCCGCAGCCTGCTCGAGGAAGCGGTGGGCAGCACGTGAGGTTCAAGCGATCGCCTATCGACGAGCAGGTCAAAGCTGCGCTGGGTATCGGCCCGCGTGAACGGGTGCTGGCGTGGGGAGTCGGAGATGCCGCCCAACCCGAGGACTCCTACGTCGTTGCCACCGATGCGGGTCTCTACGGGCAACGCGGTGACCTGCGGATTCCGTGGGAACGGGTGATCAAGGGCACCTGGGAGCAACCCGACTTCGTGCTGACCATCGAGGGCCCGAACGGTGCGCAGCGGACCCGGATCCGATTGGCCGAGCCGCGAGATCTGCCGGCGGTGGTCCGTGACCGCGTGATGGACACCGTGGTGGCCTCGGAGTACGTGGAACTCGGCGAGGGATACGGAGCCCAACTCGTTGCACGGCGGGCCCCTGGAGGCGGGGTGGAGGACATCTCCTGGTCGATCGTCTTCGATGCGGGCTTGGATGCAGGCGACCCACGATTGCGGCAGGAAGCCGACCGGGCCCTTGCGGATATCCGGGCGTCGTTGGGTATTTGACGCAGCCGCTTGACCCCTCAGATCCCCCTGCTATGGTGAATGAGGTTCATTCATGTGGACCCGACGTGAGGTGAAGACCACCTTCGAGCGCTTCAGTTGAGGAGAAAGATGTCTGATTCGGAAAAGACGTATGTGCTGTACGCAGCCACTTACGATTCCAAGGATCTGGCCAAGCAGGATCTCGAAGCCATGCGCGAGATCCAAGATGCCGGCGAGATCCGCGACCTGACCGCTGCCCTAGTCTCGCGTAACGAGAAGGGTCGCTTGCACGTCCACGAGACCACCCACGCCGGCAAGGTCGCCGCGGGCATCGGTGTCGTCGGTGGCGCCATCATCGGAGCCATCTTCCCGCCAGCCGGACTGGCCGTCGTGGCTTCCGCCGTCGGTGGCGGTGCAGGGCTCGGTGTGATCGCCGGCACGATCGGTCACTTCGCCGGCGGCATGTCCCGCAAGGATCTCAAGGAGCTCGGTGCCTACCTCGACGACGGTGAGGCCGCCATCGTGGCCGTCGCCGTGGACGCGATCGACACCGACATCGACAAGGCCCTGACTCGGGCGTCCAAGAAGGCCAGCAAGGCCATGGACAAGGGTGATGTCAGCGCAGCGATCGAGGATCTCGAGAAGGGCCTGGACAAGGCCGCCAATATCGCTGGCGAATAGGACCTACTCGCGCGCTTCAGCGCGCGTCTAGGGGGAGAACCACCCGCCATGCCTCATGGGCATGGCGGGTGGTTCATTTTCCAGGCGTTTCACCGAGGCTTGAGGCGACCATCGCCGCTAGCATGAGCCACCGCCGCTCAGGTGGAGGTAGCCATGGAAACGGAACGTCGCTCGCGCGCGGAGCGCCGAGAAGAGATCGATCACGCTCTCGTGCACGCTGCGCGCCACTGCGTGGCGGAGAAAGGACCCGACGTCAGCATCCATGATGTCGCCCGTGAGGCCGGGGTTTCCGTCGGCACCGTCTACAACCACTTCGAGTCCAAGAACGATCTATTCGCGGCTACCGCGGTGAGATCCTTCGTGGACTTCTCCGGCTGGGCCGAACCAGCCCTGGCGAAGATCGACGATCCCGCCCTGCGGCTAGCTACCTTCGGTCGATTCATGACCCGGATGCCGGATACCCACGTCGAGCATGCGCATGTGATCTGGCACACGCAGCGTTTCGTGTGGGGACCCAAGTACCGGGAGAGCGAAGAAGGTGAGCTCGAACGGGACGTGCGAGAGGGGATCGAAGTCGGCAGATTCGATCCGTACCTGATGGAAGCGAAGATCACCACGATCCTCGGGGCCATGCTGCATTTCATCGGGCTGCGGATCCTGCACCCACGGATACCCGCTAAGGCCGGCGATGACGTCATCGAGATCGTCATGGGCGTCTTGGGTCTCCCCGCTAAGGAAGCACACGAGATCAGTCACGGGAAGTTGCCGCGTCGGCCACCGGTTCCGGCGAATTAGCCGACGCAGCAGGAGCGTGAAGGTCCGGCTGCGGCCTTGATAGTCTCCTCCTCGCAGTTCGATCCCCCATAGCTCAATTGGCAGAGCATTCGACTGTTAATCGAAGGGTTATTGGTTCGAGTCCAATTGGGGGAGCTAGCACCCCGTTTCTTCCGTTGCCTTGCGCCAGGATCCCTGGATCGCTTGGGTCAGGGCTATGAGGCCTTCACTCACTGCCGCAAAGACCAAGATGACCGCCGTCGCTGCCAGCGTGGCCCTCGGGATCGGATGCCTCATGGCTGGCGCAACGCCTGCCACGGCGGCGCCAGGTGATGTGACGCCTTACGTCGTGGGTAACGGGGCTACGCCCGTGGACATCGCAACTGCCCCTGACGGCACGATGTGGTCCGCTAACGAAGGAGCGAATTCGATTTCCCGAGTGACGACGGATGGGCAAATCACGTCGTTTCCGGTTCCGGGTGTTGGGCCGAACTCTCTGGCGTTTTCCTGGGAGGACGTTTATGGCGTGTGGTTCACCTACTCGGGGACGTCGGCGGTAGGGCGCATGGACACGAGGAGCGGCGACGTTCAGAATTTTCCGACGGGAGTCCCTAACGGGCGTGGAAGTGACATCGCGTGGGGTTACGACGGTCGCCTCTGGTTCACCATGCCCGACGCGCAACTCATCGGTGCCATAAGCATCTCGGGCGACATGGACAGGTATTCAGGTGTTGGCGCGGCGGAGTCGATTACTCGTGGCCCCGTGCGAAGTGGGCAGATGTATTTCACCTCAGGAGTATCGAGTCTGGGATCGATTTCATCCACGGGCAGGCGAGGGTTGGTACCGGTTCCACGTGCTACGTCGACCGGTCCAATACATAACGCCGAGGGCAAAATCTGGTTCGAGATGACCGATGCACGAGGTCGAGTCAAACTGGCGAAGCGAACGGGGACGGAGATCCTCGAGGTTGACGTTCCGCCAATCTCCAACGTAAATCAGATAGCGACGGGTCCGGACGAGTCCGTGTACGTCACGGACACCGCTGGCCAGCGCATCGTTCACGTCGCCGCCAGTGGCGCGGTTGAGGCGGTCTTCAGTTCGGGAGCCGACGCACACTCGTCGACACTGGGTGAGGATGGGAATCTGTGGGTGGCTGCCGGAAGCGCAGGCACTCAGGGGCAAATCCGCCGGATTCTGACCGGCATCATTCCGACGTTGATCGTCAACTCCCGCCCCTTCACCACGCCTTCGACTGGGCTTGCCTCGGGTGACCAAGTTCTGGCCAATAAGGGCATCTGGAAGTACGAACCGTCCAGCTACGCCTACCAGTGGCAGGCATGCGCCGACCAGGCGGGAACCACCTGTGTTGACATTCCCGGCGCTACCGGAGCGTCCTACATCGTGGCTGACTCTGATGTTGGAAAGTACGTCCGCGTTGGGGTTACCGCAACGAACATGAACGGTGCTTCAAGCCCGTCCTTCAGCAGGCCAGCGGCCACCGACGGTGCCGCAGGCGGTAACGCTTCAGGATTGTCCAAGGTGGCCTCCATCGGGGGCGAGTACACCATGCAGTTGCGTGCCCCGAACAAGCAGAAGCGCAACAAGCGCAAGTACTACACCGTTACCTTCTCTGCGGCAGATACCGAAGGTAGGGTCATATTCCAGTTCCGCAAAGGCGATCGTACGAAGACAAGGACCGTCTCGATCTCCGATGACCAAGCCTCTGTCCGGTGGAAGCCCACGCGTAAGTGGCGCAAGGGTTACACCACGGTCACAGCAACGTTCCAGCCACGCTCGGGGGACAGTGAACTGACTGCGGCGGTCGTGGGAAGCCGGGTGCGTATTCGATGAGAGCAGAAAACGAGCAGTGAGGGAAAGTCTTCAGGCCATTCGCTGACGAAGCGTGGGCACGACCGCAAAGAACACCACGAAGTGCGTGGCCAGCAACACGATCTTCGTTGCTGTCTCGGTCTGCTCCTGTCCGGCTAGCGGTGTCGCGAAGGACAGCACCAGGACTATCACCGAGATCACGGTGAATACCGTGCGCCCCGAGGGACGGTTACGCAGCAGTCCGGCTACGGCGCCGCCACCGAAACCGGAGAACATGCCGAAGACGATGAATTGATACCACTGCAAGGCTTGCATGCCCTGACCCATCACGTTCACCTGATCCGACATGCCAGCCAAGCTCGCGACGAGCCAGATGATGAACGAAACAGCCCCACCGAGTACCCCGGCTACGCCGCCGGTGAGGAACAACTTGCCGAATGACTGGTTTTCCATCACGACACAGTAGATCGCTACTCCAGGTAGGCCGTGAACCAGGAGGACGCGAGTCGCGCGACATTCTCGAGGGCCCCGGGCTCCTCGAACAGGTGCGAGGCACCTTTCACGACCTCGAGTCGGCTCTCGCAGGTCAGCTGGCGAGCGGAATCCCGGTTCCAGGTCAGCACCTGATCGTCATCCCCACCCACGATCAGCAAGGTTGGGGCCCGCACTTTGGTCAGCCATCGGCCGGCGAGATCCACGCGTCCACCGCGCGAGACCACGGCCTGAACCCCTTCGGGATCGCTCGCTGCCGAAACCAGAGCCGCCGCGGCTCCGGTACTCGCTCCGAACAGTCCCACCTTCAAAGTGGACAGTTGAGGGTGTGTGCGTAGCCAGTTGCGTGCATTTCCGACTCGGTCGACGAGCAAGTCGATATCGAAGACGTTCCGGCGCCGACCCCCCTCGTCTTCAGTCAACAGGTCGAACAGCAGCGTGCCCAAGCCGTGATGGATGAGGTAATCCGCAACGAGTTGATTGCGTGGACTGTGCCTGCTGCTCCCGCTGCCGTGCACGAATACGACCAAGCCGTGCGCCCCTTCAGGAACACGGCAATGACCGGGTAAGGATTTCCCGATGCCGATGGGAACCGCGATGTCATCGTCGAAGAACATGTGCTTAGCTCCGCATGCTTTCGAGGACTTCGGTCTCGCTGATCTGCGGAAACGACTCGTACTGCGCGCCGACGCTGCCGAAATCACGTGGGGTCTCCAGGCATACGACTTCATCGGCGAGACTGGAGAGCCGTTGCACGGCTTGCGCGGATCCAGTGGGAATCGCAAGGACGATCTTCTCGGCATCTAAGTGACGCAAGACCGCCACGGCAGCAGCCGCGGTAGCTCCGGTGGCCAGGCCATCGTCTACGACGATCACCGTGCGACCGGACACTTCGGTCAGGTCACGTCCACCGCGGAAAACATCGACCCGGTGTTCGATCTCGGTGGCTGCTTCGGTGATAAGGCGATCGCGTACTTGATCGCTGATCCCGAGGGCCGCAATGGTCGGTTCGTCCAGGACCACCGCCCCGCCTTCCCCGACCGCACCGAAAGCGAACTCCGGGTTCGTGGGAGCACCGAGTTTGCGCACGATCAAGACGTCCATCGCGGAGCCGATCTCCCGGGCGACTTCCTGCGCTACGGGGACCCCACCGCGGGGCAGGGCTAGAACGAGTGCACCGGGACCGGCATAGGAAATGAGCGCCCGCGCGAGTTTGCGACCGGCGTCGCGTCGGTCGGTGAACACGTCACCTCCCCACGGCTAGGGCGCTACTGATCCTCCGGCACGGCCAGTGCGCGCCCGATTACGAGAGTAATCAGGTTCTCCCAATCGGTGGTGTCCATTGGCGTCTCGCTGACGTCATCGACGAGTTTGCCCAGGGTGTACGCCTGGATGAAGACCGCAATCGTCCGCGGTTGGAAGTCCTGTTTCACCCAGCCCTTCTCTTGGGCCTGCGCGACGCACTCGGTGAGGGATTCGGTGAGTCGATCTTGCACCGTTGCGAGCTTGGCGCGAAAGCGCAAGTTGTGCTGCGCCATCGCCAACATGCGCGCGCGATCGAAGCGATTGCCGGCCAGGGCCCGGTCTTGGGTAGCGCGAGTGACACCCTCGAGCATCGACAAGAACTCCGCCTGATCGGAACTGTTGGCAACGATGTTCTCGATCGCACCGGTGGACGCTTCGACACCCGCGGCGAAGCGGTAGAGCAGTGCGTCCTCGAGGAGATCGGTGAAGTCCTCGTAGTGGTGGTATAACGAGCCACGCGAGATGCCCGTGACCCGTAGGACATACTCCGAATGGATGTCCTCAGGTGGCGTCGATCGCATCATGTCCACGACTGCATCGCGCAACTTCGTCTTAGTGGGGTGGTCTCCGTTGCGCGTCTTCCGATTCGTTCTGTAAGCCATTGAACAACAGTCTAAGAGTCCAAGTCCGATTTGTCGCTCAGGCCAAGGCGGCGTCCAGGAAATCGAAGGTCGCCTGGCGAACTCGTGCGTGCTGAGCCGCAAGCTCGGTCACCAAGGGGGACCAGACATCCGGTGGGGCGCCCACTGCTCGGCCCAGCCGCTCTAGGCCACTGGCATCGAGTTCGATGTGGGGTTGAACCCCCCAAGCATTACCTGACCGCAACGCCACGATGGCGTGTGGGAGTTCGGATATCACCTCCGCTGTCCCGGCCGAGGTGATGATGTCCTCGTGCCACAGGACCCAGGGCCCACGTGCCGTTCCATCGACCCAGGGAATCTCCTCCACTTTCCGGTAGAACCGCGGCCGCCGATCCACCTTGCCCCCCAGGATGCTCGCAAGGATCTGCGCGCCGAAGCACACGCCTAGGTAGCGATGGCCTTCATCTATCCATTCACGGATGAGGGACATCTCCGCCGGTGCCCAACCCGCGCAGTGTCCACTTGCCACGCTGTCCAGTGAGCCGAGCACGATCAGGGCATCTGCTTCGGGGAGTACCGGGAAGTCCTCGCGCCACATCCGCTCGTGGGTCCATCCGCGGACATCGAGCCATTGACCGATGAGCCCGAGCTCGTTGGCGATCTGCCGATGCGCGAGGACATTGGCGTGCGGCATTAGAAGCTCTCGCGGGCTTGCCAGAGTTCGGGAAAGCTGTGCGGTTGCTGCAACGTGGACGCCAGGTATCCGACACCGCTCGAACCCCCGGTGCCTTGCTGGGTACCTATGGTGCGTTCGACCATCATCACGTGCCGAAAGCGCCACTCGCGAAGGCTCACTTCGATGTCTACGAGTTGTTCGCAGACGAGGCCTGCCTGGTGGCCGGAGCGATAGACCTCCAGCACCGCGGCCAGGACACGATCGTCGGCTTCGTAGGGCTTCGAGAAGTCCCGATTCAAGATCTGCGCAGGCATCGCGAAATCGCAGGCGTCCAGGTAGGCGAGCGCGGAGTCCCAGAGCGATGGCTCGAGCATCCGCTTCTCCACTTTCTCGCGATGCTGGGGCAGCAGGTGGCTGGCGAATCGGCCGTCCCGTCGCCCGAGGATCGCCTCCAATTCACGGAATTGGGCCGACTGAAAGCCGCTGGCACTTTCCAACCTGCTGCGAAAGGTGCTGAATTGCAGCGGTGTCATCGTGACCAGCACATCCACCTGCCGGATGCAGACCGCGAGGATCATCTTGACGCGGTTGAGTGTGGCGAGCACATCCTGCGTTCGCACCTCCAGCATCTGACGTTGGGCTTGCTCGAGTTCGTGCAATAGCTGCTGGAACCACAGTTCGTAGACCTGATGGATGGTGATGAACAGCATCTCGTCGTGTTCGGGGCCCTCGGAAACCGGCCGCTGCAAGCTGAGAAGTTCGTCGATCGCCAGATAGTTCATGTAGTTGAGAGCATGTTGCTGTTGGCTCACGTGACGCCACCTTCGATCGGGGTGGAATCGAGGTGGAGTCCGGAAGCGACGAGATCACAGGTACGTTCGAAACCGGTGTAGGTCTCCTCGTAGGACGTGTAGAGGGGTGCCACGGCAACGCGGATCGTGTTCGGCTTGCGGTAGTCGGGAATGACATTGGCCATATCCCGCATGGCAACCGAGATCCGATCGGCCTGCGGGTGGGTCAAGGACAGATGTCCACCTCGCTGGCTTGCCGCGCGAGGAGTTTCCAGTCCGAAACCCAGTGGAGCGAGGAATGCATCGAATAGCTCGATCATGAAGTCCGTCCCTGTGCCGGCTTTTGCTTCGATCTTCGCCATGCCCGCTTCGGCGAGTATCGACATCGAGACGTCGACGGCGGTGAGTCCCACGATGGAGGGACTGGCGATCTGGAAACCGCGCATTCCTGGAGCCCGATCGAATTGCGGACCCATGGTGAACTGATCGCGTTGCCCGAACCAGCCATCGATAGGCGTATCGAGTCGGTCCTGGTGCTCCGAGCGGATGTACAGCCACGCGGGGGAGCCGGGCCCGGAGTTGCAGTACTTGTACGTGCACCCGATCGCCAGATCGACTCCCCACGCATCGAACTGCAAGTCCAAGGCACCGACGGCGTGCGATGCATCCCACAGCAGGTACGCACCATGTTGACGGGCGGTTTCCGTGAGGGCCGGCACGTCCTGTCGGGCACCGGATCGGTAGTTGATGACCTGCAGGCAGACCAGGGCGACATCGTCATCTACATACTGCTCGAGGATCTCGGGGGTGATCCGTTCGCACTCGGCGATATGCGGATCCTCATTCGGGATAGTCCTCAGTTCCATTCCCAGATCGGTGGCGATTCCCTGCAGGATGTAGCGATCGGTGGGGAAGTTGGCCTCGTCCACCACGATCGTCGAACGGCCGGGTCGATCCTTGATGGCGGCGATGGCAAGTCGATACAGGTTCACCGAGGTGGTGTCGGTGGCGAGTACCTGTCCGGACTGAGCACCCAGGACGGTGTTGCCGAGCCGGTCTCCGACGGTCTGTGCCATGTCGATCCAGTGCGACCAGCCCGTGACCAGCTCGCCGCCCCACCCCTCGACGGTCATCTGCTGCACGGCCTGGGCCGTCTCCTTCGGTAGGCGACCCAGGGAGTTGCCATCCAGGTAGCACATATCCGGATCGGCGATGACGAACCGATTGCGGAATCCGGCGAGTGGATCATCCCGGTCGAGGTTTCGCGCGTGCTCGAGGCTCGGTCCCATGGCTAGTCGTCCTGTGCAGCGAGCAAGCGCTGAAGGGTCGCTTCCGCCTTCGCCTTGTCCGGAACGAAGAGGCTGAGAACCTTCTTGCGGCCGGCTTGTCCGGACTTCACGTCGACCATCGATGGTGGGATCTCGAATTCCTGGGCAACAGCCGCCTCGATCGCGGCGTTAGCGCGCCCAGACTTCTCCGTCTCCCGGACGGCGACGATCAACTCCGGAGGATCGCCGTGCGTCCCGCCGATGCGGGCACGGGAGGCGCCGGGATTCGCTCGGACGGTAATGGTGAACTCGGGCATGACAGCATCGTAGGAACGCAGGGCCTCGGAAGCACGGACATACGCTGAGATGCGCCACGCAGGGGTCGTTACGCTTTACATCCCGGCGGTCTTCGCCAGGGGGCGGTAGCTCAGTTGGTTAGAGCCCCGGACTCATAATCTGGTCGTCGTCGGTTCGAGCCCGACCCGCCCCACAAGCTCGAAATTTCCGGTCTATCCTTAAGGAGTGACCACGTTGGAGCCGCTGGAAGATGAGCGTGGAGTCGATGTGGCGCAGATCCGGGCGCTATTGAGGCTATCCCCTGCTGAGCGGCTGGCTCACATGGTTGAAGTGGTGAACAAGTTGCAGGCCATCAGAGATCACGCTCAGGCTGCCCGTTCGTGACGTTCGATCCCGTATCAATCTGTCGCATCCTGAATGAGGAGCAAGTCGACTACGTAGTAGTGGGTGGATTCGCTTCCGTGATTCTGGGGTCACCCTTGCCGACAGAGGACGTAGACGTTCTTCCTGAGCGATCTCGTGACAACCTCGCGCGGTTGGCTACCGCTCTAAGGCGTATGAACGCCATGATCCGGACTGCGGGTGAATCGGTGCCCGCGGTATTGGACGCCGAGTTCCTAGCCAACATGCCGGTCATGCTCAACCTCATCACGGACTTCGGGATCCTCGATTTGACCTTCGAGCCCTCTGGGTCGCGCCATGGTTACGCGGATTGGAGTGCTGATGCGAGCTCTGAGGAAATCGCGGATGGCCTTGTTGTCCACGTGGCTTCCCTCGACGCGATCATTGATTCCAAGAAGGCCGCCGATAGAGCGAAGGATCACCGCGCGTTGCCTTACCTCGAGTCTCTGCGAGAGATCAGGCGGTCGAACTCGTAATCTGGTCGTCGTCGGTTCGAGCCCGCCCCCCTACAACTCTTGAACCTTTGTTGGTGAAATCAGGAGACGGATCTGAGTGCAGGTTTCGATAGAGCGGTGTGCCTTGGAAGATCACGTAGCCATACCGATAGCGTGGAAGGCCGTCGTTCTTACCACCGAGTTGCCTGTGAGAGGGAAAACAAACTATGTGCCAGCAAGTGACCTGCAAGGTCTGTCAGAAGAAGACCTGGGCGGGCTGCGGCCAACACGTCCAGCAGGTCATGGCCGGTGTGCCGAAAGCGCAGCAGTGTTCGTGCACCGATGCCGACAGGGCTGCATACAAGGCTGCCAATCCGGGATTCTTCGCACGGCTGTTCGGACGCTCTCAGGCGAAGTAGCGCACCGGATCACGGTGTGGGAGTCGCCGTAACTGGCGTGCCCACCTCGACGGCCCGTCGATCCAGGGCGTCGGTCAAGGCACGGGCGCGCAACCGGTACCCACTCGTCTCATAGTGGATACCGTCGAATCGCGCAGCCTTCTCGTCCCGGGCGATCTTCTCCCAAGGAACGACCTCGAGGTTCGCTCGATCCTCGGCGACCTGGCGGATCATCTTGTTGAACCACTCGGCGCGCTGCATGGAGAAGCTGCTGTAGGCGATATCGAGGTCGACCCACAGCACCTGGCGGTCGGGCCCGAGTCGTTTGAGCATTGTCGCCACGCGGCGTTCGGTGACGGCCGGCTGCACCCAGGAGATGTCGTTCGTGCCAAGGGCCACGATGACGAACTCCGGCAACTGGTCGAGTTCCTTGGCCCGCTTGACTTGATCCAAGCCCCAGTCCAGGCGCTTGGAACCCCAACAACGGAAGGTCGGGGTCCAGCCACTTTCCTTCAGGAATCTCGTCATCGGCTTCTGGGAATCGCGGGTTAGCGAATCGCCGAGTACGAGCACTCGCCTGCCGCCCCCTGGAGACCCCGCGTTCGGTTGCCCAGGCCACACCGGCGCGGGGCAGGCATCCCACGGCGGATTCTTCGGCCAGGCCTTGTCCACCTCGTCCGGTGGGAAGGTCGGCTGCGGTGAGGGGATGCTGAGCGGGGAGGCCAGAGATGGGTTCGGCATGGGGTCCGGCTCGGGCGCGTCATCGGACTCGAGAGTGCTGGATTCGGTCAGCGCTTCCGTGGCAACGACTGGCGCGCCGGGCGGCTGCAGCACGAATAAGCCGATCGTGGCAGCGGCGACCAGCATTACCGCCAGCGCCGTGAGCCCATTAAGGGGGCTCCAGCCGTGCGCGTTGCCGGGGCTGCGGGGAAGCACGGCGCGAGTATCGCAAATCTCCCCGACCCCCTACCGGTTGGCGCTAATGTTGGATGTAAGGATGTGAACATAATTCACTAATGTCGGGAGTCACGGCATCTGGCCGTGACCGAAAGGTGAAGGAGCCGGCGGGGGCGACATGAAGAGAACACTCATCGCGATACTCACGGTTTTCGTGGGTGTCGGCATCGTGGTCGGTGTCGGAACGTTCAATTCCTGGAATCAACGCGAGCCAGCGCCCATCACGGCGAAGCCTGCCGGCACGATTCAAACTCCCCAAGGGGAGATGCCCCACGCGACGCTGGATCTCGACGTGTACCCGAACAGTTCGTCGACTGTGCCGCCGCCTCGCACGGGATCGAACTTCCAGGCGAACCAACTTTCCGGTCAGCCGTTCTACCATCCGTCGACCAGTATCCAGGTCCCAGCGAACACGGCGATCACGATCACTTTCACGCAGTACGACGGTGGTGGAAGGATCTACAACCCGTACTTCGCGGAAGTTCACGGCTCGATGGATGGAACCATGAAGGTCAACGGTGAAACCGTCTCCGGACTCAAGCCGACGGAGGTCGGCCACACGTTCACCGTCCATGATTACCCCGAGAGCAGCGAGGAGCCTTTCTTCCTTTCGGTGCCGCTGAAGATGAACAAGGCGAACGCCAAGACGGACAAGCAGGGCTATCCGGTAGATCCGCAGAAGATCGAGGTCACCTTCATCACGGGTGATCCCGGCAAGTACGTCTGGAACTGCGAATTCCCCTGCGGCGACTCGTACCAGGAATTCGGTGGCCCGATGCAAACGCGCGGTTGGATGGCTGGCACCTTCGAGGTGGTGTGACGGTCACATCGACTAACCCGACAAAGGGAGCCGTCGCACGGCTTATCGTCCTTGCGCTAGTCGTCGTCGCCGCACCCATCATCGTCTCGCTCGCGATCGGGCAAGGGGCGCGCGGTGCATTGGTTTCCCTGGCGGGGATCTGCGCAGCGATGGCGACTGTGGGCATCGGTGTTCGCGCCGGCCTCATGGTGGCACTCTTCATGGGCTTGGGATCTGCGCTCGTGGCGTTGGCGTCGTCGTCGTGGCCGATAGCGGCGCTGGCAATGGCGGTCGTTGCCTTCGGTTTCGGGCTGACGGCCAAGCGCGGATGGCAGACGGCTCTGGCGTGGATTCCGAGCAGCTTGGGGTTCGTGGCTGCCGATGCCGCGAATCTGGGTTCGGACCTGGGAACGATCTCCGTGCAGCTCGGTGTCGCGTTCACGATCTGGGGGCTTCTGACAGTCGGGATCCTGCGTCTGCTGCCAGTCGATCTCCCACTGCCGAATGCGCCCGCCGTTTCCGACTCCCGGGCCTTGGCCTATGCGGCATTGCTAGCGGTCACGGCCTTGATCACGACGAGTGTTGCTATCGCTGGTGACCTGGGTCATCCGGGTGGGTGGCTGATCATGACGCCCTTCATCGTGCTCCAACCGTACGTGCAGAAGGGTTGGGATCGATCGCTGCGCCGAGCCGGCGGCACGCTCCTCGGTTTCACGATGGCATACCTGGGTGCGAGCGTGATCGCGCAGTCCTGGCTGCTCTATGTGGTGGGGACCGTGAGTTATGCGATCGCGATGTACGCACTCTTGCGGCAGTGGGACTACGTGGTCTACGCCGCGTTCCTTACCTTGGCGATCGTGATACTCGAAGGTGTCGGCACATCGGTCGAGGTGACAGCGGAG
>Ga0180430_10002093_pt1 | contig 18520 bp, 19 predicted proteins | sample SS_ome_9_FD_132999 | JGI IMG/M metagenome (GOLD analysis project Ga0180430, IMG submission 132999) | Hypersaline lake sediment archaeal communities from the Salton Sea, California, USA - SS_1_S_2 metaG | ecosystem: Environmental > Aquatic > Non-marine Saline and Alkaline > Hypersaline >... | reverse complement strand
TTCTTCGAAAGATGAACGATATACTTCTTCTGCATCAAATTCCTCCTCCTTGAGATTCGTGCAGAATCGGAAATCCGCTACGTTTAGGGAACCCCAATTCCTAAAACTGACGCGGCACTAGGTTCATTTACCTGACGACAAATGAAAAGGCCGACAGGAATTTCTGTCGGCCTTTTCTCGTTGTCTGTGGCTCATTACCGGAAAGAGCGTCAGATTGCTTCTTCGCCGTTCTCACCGGTTCGGATTCGGACGACCTGTTCCAGGTTTGATACGAACACTTTTCCGTCACCGATCTGACCCGTACGTGCAGACTCACAAATCACACGAATGGTTTCTTCACACTTGTCGTCTTCCACGACGACATCGATTTTTACTTTCGGCATGAAATCAACAGTGTATTCTGCACCGCGATAAGTTTCTTTATGACCGCGCTGGCGTCCGAAACCTCGTACTTCAGACACCGTCATGCCGAGGACTCCGGAAGCAGTCAGAGCTGACTTGATGTCTTCCAGCTTGTAGTGTCGTACGACGGATTCAATTTTCTTCATGATCGGCTTTCTGCTTTTTGTGTTGCACTACGGAATGAATTCTGCGGCTCACTCGGAGCAAGTAAGTGACTCCGAGTCATGCCATTGACTGACAATGCCTGCCGAAAAAATGCCTCGATGTCGTGTAACACCGAGACACGATCGGCTGTTTGTTTCAGCTCATACGTTCGTACCTTTGTAAACGGACTTACTGCATCCGTGTTGGGCTGAGTGCGTAGGCTTCCATTCCGTGTTCACCGATATCCAAACCAAGTTCTTCTTCTTCGGCACTGACTCGCAGTCCCATGACGGCCTTGAGGACTGAGCCGAAAATCAGGCAGAACACAACGGTGAAGGCACCGATTGCAGCTATTCCAGTCAGTTGTGTCATCACCTGTCCGGGGCCTTTCATTGCACCAAACAGGCCGACTGCCAGAGTGCCCCAGATTCCACACACCAGGTGAACGCTGATGGCTCCTACCGGGTCGTCGATTTTCAGAACTCCGTCAACAAACAGGACAGCAACGTAGACCAGGACACCGGCAATCAATCCGATCAGGATTGAATCCAATCCGGACATCTGATCGGCCCCTGCGGTGATGCCCACCAGTCCGGCCAGAATGCCGTTCAATGCCATACTCAAATCCGGCTTGCCGCCGTGAACCCAGGACGTCATTGCTGCTGCCAGACCACCGGCCGCTGCAGCCGTCGACGTTGTGACAAGTACGAGAGAAACGAGACCAGGATCCGCACTCAGCACTGATCCACCGTTGAATCCGAACCAGCCAAACCACAGCAGGAATACACCAATCGCAGCAAGTGTCAGATTGCTGGCAGGAAGTGCCTGCGCTTTCCCATCGACGTACTTGCCAATTCTTGGCCCCAGCAGCCACGCCATCACGAGTGCTCCCCAGCCACCGACAGAGTGGACGAGGGTCGAGCCAGCGAAGTCGTAGAAGCCTCGATCGTGCAGCCATCCGTAACCCCATTTCCATGATCCGGTAATGGGGTAACAGATGGAAACAAACAGAGTACTGAACACCAGGAACGTTGATAGTTTGACACGACCGGCGACAGCACCGGAGACGATCGTTGCGCAGGTTGCAGCAAACATCGCTTGAAAGAAGAAATCGGTATATGCGGTGTAAGCCACGTTGTACTTGGGTGATGCAAAGTCCGGATCACTTGCCTGCTCAAGCCCATTCATCATGAAGTCGAAACCAGCGAATCCAATGAACTCGTCACCGGTTCCATCGGCGAAGCCCGGATACATCAGGTTGAAACCGACCACCATGTATGTCAGGAATCCAATGCACACGATCATCGAGTTCTTGAACAGGATGTTGACGGTGTTCTTGGATCGGGTGAGGCCACTTTCAAGGGTGGCGAAACCCAGATGCATAATGAACACCAGCATCCCGGCGATCATGATCCATAGGTTGTGTACGATAAAATCAACAGGGACAGAGGCCGCTTCGCTGGTTGCTGCCTCAACAACCGCTTCGGTTGCTTCGTCCTGCCCAAATGCTGTCTGCCCGGCACAAAGCACCAGACATGGGACCGCAATGCGGCACCACTTCAGTAATCTGCTCACGTCGTTAGCTCCTGTTAAAATTGTTCCGAACTCACAAATGTTGGGAGTTCAGTAATGTGCCCGACCGAACCGTGTTTGTCCGACGGGATTCGCCTGTGGATTTCCTCAATCGCAAGAAGTGTGCCACTCAAAAAAGTCTGCGTTTTAAGAGCTTTTGACTCATGATTCCGCCTATTCGATAGGCATTCTGCCCATGAAACCGACATTCCTGTCGACAGAGGATGCTGGCACATGGAGTCCGACTTTCCGCCGATCAGTCATTCTGTAACTCTGGTAATCCGCTGTAGTCTGGCTTCGGACACGACGAGGCTCGCCAGTTGATCTACAATCCCGCCTGCAAGTTGTTTTTGCCGCGTCTATGGTGCTCAATGGAGTGGGGCTGGCCTGACTCCAGCTCGTTCAGGTTTCCCGTGATGTCCACTCCCGTCGTTGTTTCCATCTTCGCTGGCGCAGTCCTGGGTCGCCTCGCCGCCGGCTGGGCCGCTCTGGTTCTCAATGACACACCAGCCACAAAGCTCGCAGCCTGCCCGGAATGCCAGACGGATTGTGCCACGCGTCTGAAGTGGCTGACGTTTGGTTCTGCCCGATGCAGAGCCTGTGGCAAACGATGGCCGGTTTGGTGGCCCGTAGTAGCTTCCGTTGTTTTGGCGGCGTTATTTGGTGGATATGCATGGATGTTGACATCAATGCAATGCCAGGAGGTCTCAGAGGTTCGGCCAGCCACGGAGATGTATAAGTTGCGACTTCCGTTTCATCTGGCCCTGTTGTTTCTGCTGACCGTTGCCACTTTGACCGATCTGCTGGACTACGTGATTTCCGACGATGTCATCATCATGGGCATTTTCGTCGCAGTCATTGCCGCGATCGTATCCGGTGATCTGCAGGTCATTCATGTGTGGGTGAACTGGGATCATGAGGTTGCCGGACTGCGTGGACCATACCTGCCGGAGTGGATGAAACATCATCAGCATCTCCACGGTCTGATCTGGAGTCTGACCGGAATGGTTGTTGGTGCCGCGTACGTGTGGTGTGTGCGCGGAATCTCCGGCTGGATTCTTGGTCAGCCGACCATGGGCTTTGGCGACGTAACGTTGATGGCGATGATTGGGGCGTTCATTGGATGGCAACCTGCATTGTGCGCCATCACGATTGCTCCGGTGACTGCGATCATCGTTGGTCTGATGGTTCGGGCGATTACGGGGCGCACCTTCGTTGCATTTGGGCCGTATCTTGCTGCGTCTGCTGTGGTCGTATTATGTATCTGGCGATGGATCTGGGCAGAACCGCTTTTGCTTCGTGTCGTTTTCAGCCACTGGCCCTCCGTTGTGGGGATGGTCGGAGGCTCACTCATTGCGCTCGCAATTCTGCTGGGCGCGTTGCGGCTGTTCCTCGAAATTCCGGCCGATGCGATTCGCCGATAGGCTGGCCAATCAGATCATGTCGAGCTTGGAATGGCGGCGGGAAGGTGGTTGGGCACAGTCGGAGCAGATGCCATGCACTTCCAGCCGATGGCGGGTCATGCGAAACCCGTGATTTGCCGCAATGGTTTGCAGGATCTCTGAAATCTGTTCGTTGCGGAACTCAATCAGGTTGTTGCATTTCTGGCAGATGAAATGGTCGTGTTGTGGATAGCCGTAGTCGTGTTCATAGACTTCGCGATCATTCGTGCGAGCGACTTTCCGAATCAGTCCCGCGTCTTCCAGATGGCCGATCGTTCGGTAAATAGTCGCTCGACTGACACGCGTTCCGTCGGCCTGAGGTTTTGTCAGCCGGCCAACGATCTCGTCTGTTTCGAAGTGCTCGTGGTCTGCGAAGATTTCGCGCACAATCGTTTCGCGTTCGTGAGTCAGCCTCTTTCCCTGAGTTGCCAGGTATTCCCGAAATTTCTCCGCGGGGGCTGCTGACACATTCTCCGGTGCCAAATCTGTCACGTTCGTTGCCTCTGTCATCAAATCATCAGTGGTGGACATTGCTGCATGAATGTTCAGTTTCGCACTCTGAGTTGGTGTTTCAAAGTGTCCATCCGATTTCGCGAGTGGTTTTTCGTTATTCGGGGTCGTCCATAATCTTTCGGAACATGATCTCTGCCGCCCGATTCAGCATTTCGTCGGAATCATACTTGCCTGCGGCGAGACTCTTCTGAATCCGCGCAAGCCGTTCTTCCGGAGTTTCTTCCGACGTGGATGAAGCTGGTGGAGAGTCTACCGTTTCAGCGTTTGCTTCGGAGGAGCCTGGTTCTTCCTCACCCGGTTGAGGCGCGTCTTCAGGTGGCCTGCCCGAATTTGGCATGCTGATGCATCTCGTGGTTTCGGCTGGAGAGGAAGCGTACACCCGCGAACTGGCGGGTTTGGATAAGTCCGGCAGGTGGCAAACGACATCGTGGTCTGGCCAGATTGACCGGAGAAAAGGGATGTTGTCCACATCGTACGCGTGCTGTGAACGCCGGTCCATTCGGAACCGTTCAATTCTCGTCAGGCGATGATTCTTCTGAGGGGCCGATCAGTAACGAAAAGACTCCCAGCGGGATCTCAAATCGGTCCGGTTTCTTCTCGATCTTTCGATTGATTTTTTGGACCAGTTTGGGATTCCTGTGCGAAATGATTCGATTGATGATCGATCTCAGGGATCGACCGAATTCTCTGACGACAGCTCCCTTCGCATGTCCAACTCGTTGCAGCCGAAAGCCATTCACAACGAAAACGAAAGATTCGACTCGGGGCAATATACGAAGTCGTTTTGTGCCTTCGCTGTCGACAAAGCGGCGTTGCAGACTCACATCAGCTTTCAGCGTCACGTCGGCAGTTGCATCCCCACTAACGCTGTAGATTCTCACTCCATTGGTCCATTGCTGCTGCCGCCCATGGATTCGGATGCGCGCTTTGGCGTGAAGACGGTAGCGGCTGGCAGCTTCATTTTCCTGCGGGATGCACTCGACCCGCAGCTGGAATTTTTGTTCCGGTTGGTGCAGGTGGATTTCAGTTCGTTTCCAAAGGCCGTGGTTGACGTTCTTCCACCGTCGGCTGGTATGAAGTTTGATCCCGTCAAGTTTGACATTGAGGCCGGACTGGATGCGCCGCTGTCTGCCCCAGTCGTCGTCATCGACGTACTCATCGGGAATCAACAGCAGCAACAGACCTCGGAGGAACTCGTTGGCTTCTTCAGAAAGCGCGACAGGTTGTACTGCGATAGTTGCAGAACGGTCTTCTCCGGCAACACGGACATCCGGCGTGAACCCACAAGTCAGTGCCACCAGAACGATCGTGAACAGGCGGTTCCCTGTACTCCGCAATTCATCCATGCAGTTGCCTCCGTGCGAAGTTGATGCCTGATATTATTTCGGATGCGGTCCTGTGCCCATGACCTGCCGATCAGCGATCCCCGAAGCCATTGCATCCCTTACGGCCGAAGCGACTACCGGAATATCGTCTGCGTTCACGTCGAGATGAGTTACAGCTCTCATTCGACTGTTGCCTAACGGACACATGCGCACGCCAAAATCAGCCAGTGCGTTGTTCAGTTGAACGGCTGAACCAAATCCTTCGGCGATCTCAAAGTAGATCAGGTTCGTTTCAACATCGTCGGCATTCAGCAAAATGCCGTCAATATCGGAAAGCAGAGCAGCCAGCCGCCGTGCATTCTCGTGATCTTCTCTCAGCCGATCGACATTGTTGTCCAACGCATACAACGCTGCCGCCGCGACCATTCCGGCCTGTCGCAGCGCGCCGCCAAACAGCTTGCGGATCCGACGGGCTCGATGGATTTGCTTTCTGTTTCCCACCAGGATCGAGCCCATGGGACAGCCGAGTCCTTTGCTGAAGCAGATGGAGATGGTGTCGAAGCACTGGCCAACATCTTCCAGGGAATAACCTCCTTCGGCAGTGGCATTGAATAGCCGGGCGCCGTCCAGGTGCATTCTCAGTCCCGATGACCAGGCCCATTCAGCAAGTTGTTGCATCTGCTGCAGTGGGTACACACAGCCTCCGCCGAGGTTTGTGGTGTTCTCCAGACAGAGTAAGCGGGTTTCGCAGAGATGCTGATCGTCAGCATTCACCATTCCGCAGACGTCGTCCGGACTGAGCAGCCCTTTTGGTGCTTCGATGGTGCGGACCGTAACGCCACTGAGCGCTGCCGGCGCTCCGCCTTCAAAATTCGCGATGTGTCCTGTTGAGTTGATGAGAAGTTCGTCGCCCGGCTGGCAGTGAGTTCGCAGTCCTATCTGGTTTGATTGTGTTCCTGAGCAGGTGAACACCGCTGCTTGCTTGCCAAGCATCCCAGCGACGCGGGCTTCCAGCTGATTTACCGTTGGGTCTTCGCCCAGCATATCATCGCCAACGACAGCTTCGGAAATGGCCCGACGCATACCGGGAGTAGGGCAGGTGACAGTGTCGCTGTAGAGATCGATCATGGGGATGTCGTCCTGCAAACTGAATCCTCGGGAGCAGATGGTGTTCCGCAATCGAAAACGTTTCGTTTCACAGTAAGAATTGGCGTCTAGTGACTGTACATCCGCTGATTGCAGGGTTCAATCAGATGCAAGGCCAGACTCATCCACCAGTTCATTCGCACTCGATCCTAACCATGACAGATCTTTCCGAGTCTTTGTTTCCGATTCCAACAATTGACTGTCGCAGTGGCGATGCGGGGGAGTTGTTTCGCTCTCTGCGTGAGAAACTCAGTCCGCGCGGCGATGTTGTTTCCGAAGCCGGGAGACAACGGACGATTGAGCTTTTTGGTGAGGCACTCAGTCCCCGCGCTGTCGTTCAGCGAATATGTGAGGATGTGGAGCAGAAGGGGATTGCTGCGCTGCTCGACTACACCGCTCGCCTGGATCAGAGCGAACTCACTCCGGAGACGATTCGTGTTCCGGAGGCGGATCTGGAGGAAGCAGCGGGGAAGGCTGATTCCGAATTCATCGCAGCAATCCGTCGAATTCGTGACAACATCACAGAGTTTCAATCAGCCGTACTTCCTCGGGATGCGGAGGTATTAAGGCCGGTCAATGGCGGAACAGTTCGTCTGCTTCAACGGCATCTTCCAATGAAGCGCGTCGGAATCTGCGTGCCCGGAGGAGCAGCGGCGTATCCATCGACGGTGCTGATGACTGCCGTGCCTGCGAAGACAGCTGGTGTCAGGGAGATTGCCGTGGTTGTTCCACCGACAGAATTCGGTGCGTGGAATACAAACATTCTGGCGACGTGTCATGAGATTGGTGTTACCGAAGTTTATCGCGCCGGGGGCGCTCAGGCGGTTGCGGCACTGGCATACGGAGTTGAAGGGATTCCGCGAGTTGACAAGATTGTGGGGCCAGGAAATCTGTTCGTGGCACTGGCAAAACAACATGTCTTTGGCGATGTGGACATCGACAGCATTGCGGGGCCCAGCGAAGTGATCGTGCTGGCCGATGAGACGGCCAGGGCGTCGTTTGTCGCGGCAGACTTGATATCTCAGGCGGAGCACAGCCCGGGATCCGGTGTGCTGATTACGTGGCACGAACCGCTTATCCAGCAGGTGCAGATCGAACTGGAAAAGCAACTGAAACGATTGCCGCGTGGGGATCTGGCTCGCACAAGTCTGCTGGACTATGGAGCTCTGATTCTGGCCGGTGATGCGGACGAAGCCGCCCGCCTGACCGATGAACTCGCACCGGAACATCTGCATATTTCGATGTCTGAACCGGAAGCAATATTGCCGAAGATTCAAAATGCCGGAGCCATCTTCATGGGGCATTACACTCCGGTTGCACTGGGTGACTACATTGCTGGTCCGTCTCACGTGTTGCCGACTGGGGGCACGGCCCGGTTTTCAAACGGCCTGGCAGCGACGGATTTTCTGAAACGCAGTTCTGTAATTCAGTACGACGAAGCGGCGTTGAAGTCCGATGCCAACGATGTTCGCCTGTTGGCCGGCAAAGAAGGACTGACGGCGCACAGTGCCAGCGTCGACATTCGCCTGGATGACTGAACCAGCCTCCGTCTTCTTCTCCGGAATCTCAATAACATGATTAAGTCTGCCGTCACCATCAGCATCGTTGAAGAAGCTCGAAGTGGGCCGTTTGTCTTTCACGATGATGTCGCAGCGGGTTGTCAGAAAGCTGCCGAACTTGGGTTTGATGCTGTTGAATTATTTGCTCCGTCGGCTGATGCAATCAACGCTTTGCCTTTGAGTGCCCTGCTGGAAAAGCATGGCCTGAAGCTGGCTGCGGTTGGTACAGGAGCAGGGATGGTGATACACGGACTTCATCTGTGTGATCAGGACGTGGACCGGCGCCAGCTGGCTCAGGAGTTTATTCGAGGAATCATTGATGCCGGCGCTCCCTTTGGTGCGCCAGCGATTATCGGATCCATGCAGGGACGATGGGATGAGACGACGGATCAATCCGCAGCCACATCGCTGCTGAGAGAAGGCCTGGAGTTGCTTGGCAGCCACGCCGCCGAACAGGGTGTGCCACTGATCTACGAACCGCTGAATCGATACGAAACAAACCTGGCGACAACGATGCAGCAGGGTGTCACATTGCTGAAGTCGCTGACAGTCGACAATGTGGTTCTGCTGGCAGATTTGTTTCATATGAACATCGAGGAAAGCAGCATTGCAGACGCCATTCGTGCCGCTGATTCAAGAATTGGGCATGTCCATTTCGTCGATTCCAATCGGCAGGCGGCAGGGCGAGGTCACATGGATTATGCTCCGATTGCCGCAGCACTCCTTGACATCCATTACGATGGTTTTGCGTCAGCAGAAGCCTTCCCGATTCCCGACTCCAACGAAGCGGCACGACAGACGATTGAGACATTCCGGGCAGCGTTTCGATAGCTGTAAGCTGTGAACTCTGGCGCGTGATTCTCTCCGCAGGATATGAAAGATCTTCTCTATGCTGAAATCAGAACTCATTCATCCGCAGATCAGTCAGATCATCGCTCAGGCAGGTCATAGTTCAAAAATCCTGATTGCAGACGGCAACTACCCGGCTTCGTCAGCGATAGGTCCACGTGCCGGTCTGGTCAGTCTGAATCTGGCTCCTGGTTTGGTGACTGTTTCGCAGGTGTTGCGTGTTTTGCTGACGGCGATTCCAGTAGAAGCAGTCAATTCGATGGGCATGCCGGACGATGATCCTCATCGACTGGACAACGATCCTCCGGTCTGGAACCAGTATCGCGGTATTCTGAAGGATGCCGGTCTGTCGGTTGAGCTGGAACCGATTCAACGCTGGGATTTTTACGACGCAGTGGCTTCGCGGGATCATGTGCTGACCATTCAGACGGGTGACCAGGCTTTGTGGGCGAATCTGTTGCTGACCGTGGGTGTGCGGGAAGCGGGAGCGTAACGGCTGGGAATCTGCCTGAATTGCCTTTGAGTCATTCATCCCGCTGCCACTACAATCCGGTTCGGCCTGTTTGCTTCCTGTTGAGGCTGGCTGAATTCGCCCCGCATTCCGGATGGAGTCGTCAAAATGGTCGTTCGCATGTTTGCCTTGTTGTCTCTTTCGCAGGCTGCAACGTCGGCGCTGTCTGCGGGAGAACTCCTGCAATGGAAGCTTACGCCGGGTGACGTACTGACGTATGACGTTCAGAACACGATGGATGCGACTGCTGTCATTGGCGGGAAGGAAGCCAGGAGCAGTCTGCAGCAAACGATGAGGATGTCGTGGGAAGTTGAGACTCGTGGTGCTGATAACAGCTACGTTGTGGCGCAGGTAATCCAGCGAATCCGTGTCAGGATGTCTCCGAACGGAACGGATACTATTGAATTTGATTCTGGTGCAGCCGAGCCCCCCCGGGATCCAATCGTACGATCTCTGGCTGGGGCGTACGGCAAGATTGTGAATCAGAAGTTCCGAGTGACCATGGCACCGACCGGAGAAATCCGCGACGTGGAGATTCCGCCTGCGTTGCTGGAAACCCTCAAATCCGTGGCTGCGGGGCCTCAAGCTGCCATGGATGATGAGACTCTGAAGCAGACACTGGGACAGACCTCCGTCATCCTGCCGGACCGAGAGGTTTCCCGTGGAGACAGGTGGGCAAGTCAGCAGGAACTGCGATATCCGTTTGCGACGATTCGGATGTCCCCGACGATGACCTACAAGGGAATCAACAAAGATGGCATCGCAGAAATCGAATATGTCCCATCTGTAGAACTGGAACCGCAGAAGGGGTCTCCGATGAAACTGTCACTCAAACGTTCCGCAGGAACGGGATTGGTGCGATTTGATGCGATGCGCGGACGAATTGCGAAGATGCAGCAGGAGCTGACGATGGAGATGCTGACAGAAGGTCGCGGTCAGAATGTGTCTCAGAACATCGTGATGCAGACAATCATGTCCCTCGCGGAGTAGATCGAATTGTATGTGTCTCTATCAGGGCGTTAGCCACATCTACTCTCCAAAACTGCGGCGCCGGACGCGCTGATAACTCGTTCCTATCTTCCGATTTGGGAAACTGGCAGGTTTCGTGAAACGTATCTTTCTGACACTGGCTCTGATTGCCAATCTCACATTGATGTATGCCATTTGGCGCGGCTTGCAGATTGAAGACGCAGCCGGGCAGACTGTTGAAGCGCAGCAGCAGGTTGGTCTGCACATGCTGATCGGTTTGGGGGCACTCACGTTTGCGATGTTGATTCATGCGATTTCTCTAACCTACTTCATGGGGACCGGGCGGTTCCTCGAAGAGACAAGCAAAGCCTATTCTCTGCCGTCTGACTACTACGATGAAAGCCAGCGGCGAAAATACGGGATGTTGCCGGGAATGGTGACATGTCTTCTGTTGTTGGTTTGTACCGGCGCATTTGGAGCCATCGCCGATCCTGCGACGCCGATATCACTTGCCGGCAGGTTTGGTATGACCGACGCGCAGGTTCATCTGAGTGTTGCTGTAGCGACATTGCTGGCTAACCTGGCAGCAACACTTCAGGAGTATCTGGCGGTCTCACGCAACTCACAAATCATCGACGATGTGCTGGGAGAAGTTCGCAGGATTCGTGTCGAACGAGGGCTTCCGGTTGAGTAGTCCTCGTCGGGACAATTTCGTGAGCTTTGATCGCGTGGCTGATGTGATTCAGCAGGGGATACATCGAGGACTGCATACGTGCGTGCAGATCTTTGTCTCCGTTGACGGCAGAACCGTGCTGGATCAGGGCTTCGGAATGGCAACCGACGACCGCCCGGTGACAAATGAAACGGTGATGTTGTGGAGATCAGCCGGCAAACCACTAACAGCCGTGGGAATACTGCGTTTGCAGGAGACTGGCGAACTGGCACTCGAAGATACCGTCGCCAGTCATCTTCCGGATGCAGTCGGTACCACGATCGGGGAACTCAGCGTTCGCGAGTTGTTGACTCATTCCGCCGGTCTTCCGCTTTTGAGTACTCGTTGGCCTCAAGCAGGTTGGGAAGAAACCATTGCGGAAGTCGTGGCGTTTGACGGGCCTCTCGAACCGGACAGGGCGGCGTATCAGCCTCAGGCAACCTGGTTTTTACTGGGAGAAATCCTGCGGTTGCGAACCGGGAGTCAGTCGTTTCGGGAAGCGTTGCAAACCATGGTGCTGGATCCAATTGACCTGCAGCATTGTCAGTGTGGTCTGACGACGGCCAGTGTCGATTCGCTGCAGGACCAGCTCCCGGATCTACTGCAAAGAAAGCCAGGTGGATTGCAGCGTCTGTCGCTGTCGGATGTTCCGGCCCTGACAGCTCCATCGCCCGGCGGAAACATGCGAGGTCCGGTGAGCCAACTGGGGCAGTTCTATGAAGTCCTGTGCCGACGCGGAGTGTTGTCTGACGGAACTTGCATCCTCAAGGAATCGTCCGTTGAACTGATGACATCGCGACATCGTGTGGGGCAATTCGACCACGGGCTGCAGTATACGATCGATATGGGGCTGGGGTGTCTCATCAATTCAGAACGCCATGGGCCGTCCGTTCCCTACGGCTATGGGCGGTACAGTTCTGACAAAACGTTCGGGCACGGTGGAGCTCAGTGTGCAATGGGTTTCTGTGATCCGGTTCATAACCTGGCCGTGGCCTGGGCAGCGAACGGGTTTTGTGGTGAGCCTCAACACCAGCGACGCAACCGATCCATCAACGAAGCAATCTACCTGGATCTGGGCCTGGCATCCCCGACGTTGACCTGAAAAAATGAACGACGATCGTTGCGCGTGTGAGAGGCGCTCGAATGCAGCCGGCAGCAGATTATTCAGGAACGTGGATGCCAGATTTGGATTGTCAGATGGTTTTTGCAGACGTTGTCGTGGTGATTCCTGCATTGAATGAACAGGAATCGCTTCCTTTGGTCCTGCGTGATCTGCCATCCGTTTCGCGGGTGATCGTCGCTGACAACGGATCAAATGACAAAACAGCAGTCGTTGCCGCAGAGGAGGGGGCTCATGTCGTCACAGAAAATCGAAAAGGATACGGTTCGGCGTGTCTTTGCGGCCTCGCTGAGATGCGGCGGCTGATCGACGGCAAGGAGATCTCACCAGAGATGGTTGTCTTCATCGATGCCGACTACAGCGACCATCCGACAGAGCTGCCGGCTGTGATCGATCCCATTCGACAGGGGACTGCCGACCTGGTAATCGGCTCACGTATCGACGGTCAGGCAGAACCGGGAGCGATGCCGCCTCAAAGCATCTATGGCAACAAGCTGGCTTGTTTCCTGATGCGCGTTTTGTTTGGAGTTCGCTACACGGATCTGGGACCGTTTCGCGCGATACGACTTGACGCGCTCGAACAACTGCAGATGTGTGACACCAACTTTGGCTGGACTGTGGAGATGCAGATCAAAGCGGCACGTCACAAACTCAGGATTGCGGAGGTCCCCGTTTCGTATCGAAAGCGAATCGGTGTGAGCAAAATCAGCGGCACGGTTTCCGGTACGATTCAGGCTGGCTGGAAGATTCTGTTTCTGATCGCAAAGTACGGATTATCGCGAACTCAGGGTGGCACTTGGGCAGTCTGAGTACGATTCGTCCGCGCAAAAGAAAAGCCAGTCAGGCTGACAAACGACCCGCTGGCCTCATGGATGCAAAGCATCGATGACTACTCTTCTTTTCTGTTAGAACCGTTGTCTTTTTTATCCGAGCCGCCACCCGTTGCGTCCGATTCGGCTACATCGTCAACCTTCTCTTCTGCTGTTCCGGTAGCTGATTCAGATGCTGCCCCCGTGTCTGCTTCGCCGCAGCCAACAAAGGCAACACCGGTCAGCAGAGCAAACGTCAGTGTGATTGTGGCGGGTGCTTTCATCAGCTTGGTTACAAGTACCATCGGTCTGTTACTCCTGAAGTTATTGTTTAGGATTCCCCCCAAGGGAGTGGTGAGAGCCTGGTCCAATGGACTTCTGTTTTCAAGCAGGTCGCTGGACTCACCATTGACTTCCGACGACTGGGGCAGGCAGTCTCAGTCTGACTTTCCAAAGGCGAAACAAATGCACCGGTGCATCTTCATCCGGATGTGACTCTGGGCAAGCGTACAAGTCGGTTGGATTGGATCCAGACATCCTGATGGTGGTTGTCACAGGGAACGACAGCTGAGCAAATGACATGAGTCTGTGCTGATGGGATCTGAGTTCTGCGACCGGGGCACTCAAGCTGCGGGCGTGGGCGGGAAGGGGAGACGAGAGAGAGCTGGTCGTTAAGGCAGAGGTGATTCGGGCGACATGATGCCTTCCGGTAGTTGATAGTCTCGCCATTCGGATTACACAAAGAGGTCGTGCCCGGATGTGTGGCAGTCGGTGTGATGCTTCAAATATCTGACATGCTTCACGAGGTGGGCCACATCGGGAATACAATGTAGAATGGTCTGCTGTAGAATGCGGCTACCGAGTGTCGTTCGGCCTGCGAACCAGCTGACGTAATGGCTCGGATGGGTTTGGGTCGATACGTCGTTTGAGCTGGTGGACTTGAACGTGTGTTCAGCGGGGGGGCCGTGCCATCGGCAGATCTTGCCGGTTCCTGTGGGAGTTGCCGTTCGGGCATTACAGTCAAGCTGGGAATTATGAAATCTGACTGCAGTTGGCCCGCATGAGATCAATAGAATTTGACGCACTTCGTCGATTTCCAAGTGACTTTCGTGGGCCCGTCCTGGTGTCAGTTCTTCGACAATTCGTGATTCTGGCTTGTATGGTGACCGCTGCTGGTTGCGGAGCCACACAGAAGCGCACGGGAACCGAACAGCTATTGCTGTCAGATGCCGTTGATCGTTCGATTGATCGTATCGATCTGTCTGTCCTCAGCGGTCAGACGGTGTATCTGGATTCCAGTTACATTGAGCCGGTCAAAACCGATGGCTATGTGACATCCAGTTACATCGTCAGTGCACTCAGACAAAAGCTCATCACGTCCGGCTGTCTGTTAAAGACGATGCCCAACGAAGCTGACTACATCGTCGAAGCTCGTGTTGGCGCACTAGGAACAGATGCAATGGAAGTGACCTATGGGATTCCTGCCAGCAATGCGATTGGAGCGGCAGCCTCTCTTATTACGACTGCTCCGGTTACGCCAGCGATTCCGGAGATCTCCTTCGGCAAACGGAATGGCACTCTGTCGACGTCAAAAGTGATTGCCTTCGCCTACCACCGTGAATCGGGTGAGCCTGTCTGGCAGTCAGGAGCGGCAGTTGCCAAGAGCGACGCCAAAGATTCATGGTTGTTCGGAGCCGGACCGTGGCAGACCGGTTCGATCTATGATGGAACTCAGTTTGCCGGTTCCAGGTTTCGTTTTCCACGCTTCGGCAGGAAGTCCTCCGCACCACCGACCGAGTTGAAGATTGCCGACTCACATCAGTTCGTTCGCCCGGACGTTCTGGCGAAGAAACTGGAAATCGCGCAGGACGCTGGTTCGGATGAGGATTCAGAAGTCGTTCCTGCAGGCCACGAAGTGGAGCAGGACGGCAAGGCGGAATAGTTTCCTGAGGTGACTCCGAACAATTCCCCGCCGGTGTCCGGCCCTGGTGTCACTGCAAGTTGCGCTGACTTTTCTGCCAGCCGTGGCAGAACCATTGGAACGAAGCATTGCAGTGTGTTGCGGAACTGGCCCGGAGCGGGTGAAATGCTGGACAGTGCGATTTGTCTCGGTAGTCGTTGTTCCGGAGCTTGTCATGAGTAACCACCTGAATCAAATGCTGCGCTATAGCTGTCTTGGTCTCGTTAGTCTGGCCATATTGGCCGGTATCAATCCCGGGATGCCTCGATCATTCAGTTCGGCAGCAGCCAGCGAACAGGACTCACCGTCGGTCATGATGCTGAGTGTCACGGTTCAGGATCCGACTCAGAGAAACGAGGATGGAGAGAAGACAGATTCTCCATCGTGGACCCGTGAGGTTTTTCGTCAGTATCTTTCGATGGTTGCACGGGAGGAGTTTGGTCTGATTACTCGTGATGCCATGCTGGACGAACCGGTCGACGTGAACTCCAGCGACTGTTTTCATCTCAGTGTACAGCATTGGAGGAAAAGTGATGTTCAAGTTGTGCTGCGGAAAGGTGATGAAGTCCTGCTCGAAACGCTTGTGAAAGGAACAGACTGCCACTCGCTTGCCAAACAGCGTCGTCTGAGTGAGCGTGCTGTCGAGTTGAAGCCGAAACTGGTTGATGCGCTCAGGGATGCCGGACCGTCCATCGCCGTTGGCGATGGACGGTCCGGAACAACTGCCAGAGGACATTGAGATACTTCTTCGGCGAATGAACCATCTCTCACAGTTCGCTGCAGTACGACGACTGCACAGCCTGCTTCGGGAGCAGGGAGAATCGCCCGCAATTCTGAGCGGTCTGTCTCGCGGTTATGCGCACCTGTCACAGTTGACGATTCCGCTGATCGACATGCGCTACCGAGCCTATGGTGCACGAGCACTGCTATATGCGGCACGCCTTTGTGAAAAGGATTGGGATTCCCCGGTTGGATTCTGGCATCGCGGTCACGTCTTCCTGTGGCTTGGGTTTCCGCGGGGTGTACAGGGTGAACTGGACGGCGCACGAAAACGCGCGAAAGAAGACGATATTGAGCCGGACTGGGTCGCACTGCAGCGACTCTACGTCGAGTATCGCTTTGAGGAGCTGGAGCAACTGGCGTACGATGAATCGTATCCGGATCGAGAGTCAGCCGCCCTTCTGTGGATGTTGGCCGCTCGTATGACTGGCTCTCCTGTTTACGCCGTGGGGATCGGTCAGCAGGTACGGGAACTGCTTCCGCATTCGGAGCGCGTGATCACTCTGTTTTCTCCTCGCGCGAGTGTCGCTTTGCCGCCCGGTCTGAGTCTCAAGGGGCCAGCCATTCAGCTGACAAATCTGCATCAGCATCTCCGCGACGTCGCTGACATGCCCGTATCAGTGGTTGCTCATCTGGACGAACGGGGCCCGGATCCGCCGGAGGTACAGGAGGTTGACGACCAGTTTACCGACATAGAATGGCTGCGATCGGTGCCTGAATTATTTGCCGCTGAGGGTGATCGGGATGTGGCACAACCATCGTGGCATGTGATGGCAGCAAATATTCGTGGCTGGAACACCCGGCACCTGTTCGCGCGAGCCGACTTCCTGCGAGAGTCGCGAGGAGTAAACTGTGGCGACTTCGTCGATGAAACCCTCGATAAGCTTGACGATGATCGTTATGTCGATCTGTACCGTGCGCTGGGGACACCAAAAGGTATTGCGGAAGACGAACTGAGTCTCATTACGGAACAGATGGTGACTCCGGAGATCAACTATACATCGGTTGCATATCGTGCAGCATATGGGCTGGCGAAAAGGTCGATGACTGCAGACGGTTTGGTTGGGGACATCGCTGCGCGTGCGTTCGAAGATATTGCGAACTACGAAGAATCTCTGCGTAAGACGCTCGGTTATCAGTACGGGGAGCGATACCTGAGATGGGTACGGTGGGCTCAGCAGGTTTCAGAGCATGCCCCGGTCCTGTGTTCCGAGTTGATTCGGCTGGACTGGGAAAACGTTGCTGACAAAGCAGATGAGTGGGAGACTCGCTATCCCAATTGTCCTGATATCCAAAAGGCATTGGGCCACAGCCGCAAACTCTTTGGAGATGTCGACAAAGCCATCAACCACTATGAACTCTATCTCGCGATGATTCCGGAGACTCGAGGCTACGTGGGACTGGCCGAAGCATGGTACATCAAGGATAAGTCAGAAGATGTATGGCTGAGTGTGCTGGAGGAAGCAATGGAGTGTGACGATCATCCCATGGAACACGCTTCGGCAGCTGCGCACGGTGCGGCCACGCTGATGCGAGACGGCCGGTTCGAAGACGCACTGCCGTGGGCCGAGCGCGCCGCTGACAGCTATTCTTATGCGGGCATCGTCTGCCTCATCGAATGCCAAACCGCGCTGGGAGCGTTTGATGAAGCCGAGGAATTGGCACGCCTCAGAGCAAATCACTACCAAAATGACTTATGGTACGAATGGTGTGTCTGCAACGGGCAGGGGGACCTCCAAGGAGCGTGGGAAGCCCGCTTGAATAAGCTGTTGGAGAACGGGATGGAGAATGCTTATCAAGGCAACATCGCTTACGCCATTCACCATTTGGTCACGGGGAATCCGGCAGCAGCGCTGGACGAACTGGTTGAGGTAGAGAATTCTCCGAACGAAGATGTCGCATTGCGTTATCGAGTCTGGGCTGCTGTCCTGTCGGCTGTCCTGTTTGACGAACTGGGCGATTCAGACAGTCGCGACAGTACTCTCCGGCAGGTCCTGTCAATCCTGCCTGACGATGAACTCCAGGTTACGCAGCAGTCGTCAAGATTGGTTCAGCTTCTGTTGCAGGATGCCGGAGCAGGGGACCTGAGTTCGGAAGAGATTGAGGACTTGGTGTACAATGATGCGGAACTGGACTACGACGTGGAGAATTCGGCCGCACTGATGCTGGGACGCTATCTATGGAACCACGATCAGCCCGAGCATGCGATTGAAGTCTGGAAGCATGCGGCTCGTGCACCCGAAGGATGGAATCGGATGCTGGCCTGTTCGTGGTTGAGGACAGCGGGTGTCGAACCGATTCAACTGCAAGACCGCGAGTTTGAATACATGTTTGCCAGGGAACAACAGGCTATCGAAGTCAGAGACGTAGAGCAGTAGCCTTCATTGTGGGCGGCAGACGGTATCCGGCGATGCGGCTGTCTTCGCCTCACAACCATATCCTACAGACAGCTACAGAATGGAGTCCGACGATGTCAGGGGCACTGAGTAGTGAAGCGATTCTTGAGAGTCTCAAAAAGAGAGGACGTCCTTTAACCAGTCAACACTGGTGGGAAGGCGAACCGGACTATGTCGCTGAGTATTCACTTGACCTGCCCCGAATAGTTGTACCAGGCGCTATGAGAGTTCGGGTTGGGTAAAGAACATTGTATTTTCCAAGGTTTGTGCTGAGCCCCGTCCGCCTTCACTGTCGCCTCGGCCTTCACGCT
>Ga0180430_10002092_pt1 | contig 18520 bp, 16 predicted proteins | sample SS_ome_9_FD_132999 | JGI IMG/M metagenome (GOLD analysis project Ga0180430, IMG submission 132999) | Hypersaline lake sediment archaeal communities from the Salton Sea, California, USA - SS_1_S_2 metaG | ecosystem: Environmental > Aquatic > Non-marine Saline and Alkaline > Hypersaline >... | reverse complement strand
TGTCCCTCTCCTACCTCTACTCTCTATACCTAGCCTGCAGGCCCCATCTCCAGGCCCGATTTCCAGACCTGATTTCCAGACCTAGTCTCCAAGTCCTATCTCCAGATCCAATCTATCGATTCCTAGCATACGGCGCGCGCAGGCGTATGATTCGGGCCCGGGGTTCAGCTCGTCTCTGCCTGCCGCCACTGGAGGAGCCTTCGCTCGGCCAGGGCCACGGTCCCGTACAGCACCTGCGCCAGGATAACCAGGGTACCGATGCCGACAAAAACCTGTGCCGTGTCGTAGACCTGCTGGCCCTGCTTCAGCAGGTACCCGAGTCCTCGATCAGCCGCCACGAATTCCCCCACCACGGCCCCGATGACGGCCAACGTGGCGCCGACTTTCAGGCCTCCCAGCAACGTGGGCAGCGCTGCAGGCAGTTCCAGCATCCAGATCATCTGCCAGCGGCTCGCCTCCAGGGTGCGCATGAGGTCCTTCAGGTCTTCGCCCACGCCGCGCACGCCCACGATTGTGTTCACCAGGATGGGGAAGAAGACAATCAGCGCGCAGACGAGGATCTTAGAGAGTATCCCCGACCCGAACCAGATGACCAGCAGGGGTGCGATGGCGACCGTAGGTACCGACTGGGAGGCTACGATGAAAGGCGAGAGCAACTGCTCCGCCAGAGGCGAATGGGCCAGGAGGTAGCCCAGCAGGGTAGCGACCACGGTCCCTGAAGCAAGGCCGATCAGAATCTCGGTCAGCGTCACCTTGGTATGAGCCCAGAGCGTGCCGTTCACGATCAACTGCACCCACCGGGACACGACCGCGGTCGGCGAAGGGAGAATAAAATCCGGGTACCCGCTCACCCAGACGATAGCCTGCCAGAGGAGCAGAAACAGGGTCAGGCTCACCAACACCAGGCCGACGCGTGGCCGATATCTCTTGCTCATGGACGTGACTCCAAACCAGAACCCCTCATCGCATCGGTCCCCGGGGCCCGGCACAGACACGAAAAAGCCCCGAAGACTGACATGGTCCTCGGGGCGCAAACTCGCTTCGCCGTAGTAGACGGCTCGCTTCATCTCCTTCCATCCGGACTTTCACCGTCGGCTCCGGAATAGACGATCGCCCTGTATCTGAGAGGCGCTTCGTCGTCACCGGATCGACCGCTCGCGCGGCTCGCGGGCTTGGCGGGCCTCAGGCCCACCTCACCGCCGGTCGGGGATCACACCCTGCCCCGAAGATGATACTTCGATTGTCTAGTTGGGATTATAGTACGCTGGCATCTGCTGTCAAGTTCACGTATTCACTCCGGTGCGCTAACGGTCTTCAACCGGCGACCATCTCCGCGATAAGTCGTTAGTGCACCCTATTCACTCATCCGATCTCGATGGCGAACCCTGTGAGCTGGCGCTGCGGGCCTGGTTGCTTCCCTCGCTGCAGTACCGTAAGCTGGGCCCTGTCACGTGCACAACCAAGACGCAGCGAGACAACGCCCGTAAACTTCTAGCGGCCATTGACTGGTACCGGGAGAGGCTCGGGTACGAGGTGCGGAACACGTGTCCGCCGGAGGAGCCGCTCTAGGCTGACTTCGTCCCGTTGGAGGGGGCGTGGTCCTCGACCATGGTGGCCGAACCCGCCCCTGCGGGGGCCGCTGCAACTTATCAGTGGAAGATATCGATCGGCTCTGGGAGGAACTCAAGGATCGGGTCGACGCTATCGAGTCTCTCTTCGAGACTGCGTACGGCGGCCGCAAGTTCACGATTAGGTACCCCGACGGGAACGAGCTGAGTTTTGTGGCAAACTAGAGCCGAATCATCCAGCCCGCCCGCTTGAGTCAAGAAGCCCCGGGCGCGTGCGTGCCCCCGGGGCTTCTCTGTCCTTCAGCGCCGTTCTCCGTAGCTAGATGAGGCCTAGCTTCCTTCCGCCCTTCTTGAAGGCCTCAATCGCCGTGTCCAGCTGATCCTCGGTGTGCTCCGTGCAGAGCTGGACCCGAATCCGGGCCTTCCCCCGCGCCACCATCGGGAAGACGATCGGCAGCACGTAGATCCCCTCCTGCCAAACGTAGTCCGCCAGCCCCTTCGCCGTCTTGCTGTCCCCGCACATGATGGGAACAATCGGCGTCTCGCTGTGTCCCGTATCGAAGCCCAGCTCCTTCATCTTATCCAGGAAGTACGCCCGGTTCTCCCACACCCGCTCCACTCGCTCTGGATGCGCCTCCATCACGTCGATCGCGGCCACCGTCGCCGCCGCAACGCCGGGCGGCAGCGCCCCGCTGAGCAGCCACGTCCGGGCCTTGTTCATCGAGAATTTGATCAGCTCCTCGCTCCCGCTGATGTGACCACCGACGATGCCGAAAGCCTTGGAAAAGGTCCCCATCTCGGCGTGTACTTGGTCGCGCGTCAGCCCGAAGTGGTTGACGATGCCGCGCCCGCCCTCGCCCAACACGCCCTCGCCGTGAGCGTCGTCCACGTAGACGCCCGCACCGTGTTCCGCGGCAATCTCAGCTATCTCGGGCAGCGGGGCCAGGTCCCCGTCCATACTGAAGACCCCATCCGTGACGATCCATATATGCTCGTACGCCGGCTGATGCGTCTCAGCCTCCTCCATGATGCGCCTAAGGTCGTCCACGTCCTTGTGCTTGTAAATCGCCTTGTCGGCCCCCGTAAGACGCATGCCGTCGATGATGGAGCCGTGATTCAGCTCGTCCGACACGTAGAGGTCGCCCTTCCCGGCCAGCTGGGAGACGATCCCCTGATTCGTCATGAACCCGGTCTGGAACGTGAGCGAGGCCGGCGCGCCCTTGAACTCCGCCAGGCGCTCGTCCAACTTCCGGTGGAGCGACGTGTCCCCGGCAATCGATCGATCGCTGCCCGCCCCGGCTCCGAACTCCTCCGTGGCGGCCACCATCGCCTCGACCACCTTCGGATGCGTGGAAAGATTCAAGTAGTTGTTCGAGCAGAGCACGATCACCTTGCGCCCCTCGACCACCGACACCGGCTCACTCGGACCCTGAAGCTCCCGCGGCTCCCACGTCAGCCCCTCCTCTTTCAGCCGCTGGTACTCCTCCCCGAGATATGCAATGGGATTTCTCTCAGTCGTCATGGTTCACTCTCCTCACTAGTTCGATCAAACAGACGCATCACCGATGTGCTGCACCCGCGCAAATCTCCGATCCACGGCCTGGCCCTTCATGGCTCCCTACCTCAGCGCAGAGTGCGTTCTCCCGGCTTGGACCAGGACTGGAACCTGCTGTCAGCCCCGAGGTGCGCTAGATCTCAAGCCTCTCCCGCAGCGCCGTCAGCATCCCTTCGACCATCCCCGCCAGATCATATTCCGGTTCCCAGCCCCACTCAGCTCTGGCCGCGCTGTCGTCGATGGCCCGCGGCCAGGAGTCCGCGATTTCCTGGCGGTAGTCGGGCTTGTAGGTCACCTCGAACTCGGGGATATGGTTCCGGATTTCGGCTGCCAGCTCCCTGGGGGAGAAGCTCAAGGCAGCCACGTTGAAGTCAGCGTGGTGCTCCAGCCCATCGAATGGGGCACCCATGAGCATCAGTGCCGCCCGAATGCAGTCCGGCATGTACATCATAGGCAGCACGGTATTCTCCTCGAGGAAGCACGTGTACGTCCGGTGCTTCAGTGCATCGTAGAACATCTCGACGGCGTAGTCCGTCGTGCCCCCGCCCGGCAAGGTCTGGCTGCTGATAACGCCAGGGTAGCGGACGCCCCTTACATCCATGCCAAATCGTTTCACATAGTAGTTGCCGAGGAGCTCACCCGCCACTTTCGTTATGCCGTACATCGTGCTCGGGCGCATAACCGTCTCCTGTGGCGTGCCTTCCTTGGGTGTCTCAGGCCCAAAGGCGGCGATTGAGCTGGGCCAGAAGACCCGCGAGACAGATCGCTCCCTGGCGATCTCCAGAACCTTGTAGAGCCCATTGATGTTGACGTTCCAGGCCACGTGAGGCTTTCTCTCGCCCGTGGCGGAGAGGAGAGCGGCCATGTGGTAGATCGTGTCGACGTTGTATCGATCCACAATGGCGGCAATCGCTCCTCGCTGCGTCACGTTGAGGAACTCAAAGGGCCCGCCCACCCGAAGACTCTCGGGCGGTTCAGCGATATCCGTGATGATCACCCGGTCCCCACCGTACTTCTCCCTCAGAGCCACGGACAGTTCGGAACCTATCTGACCGCATGCGCCTGTTACCAGAATCCTGGGCTCATCCTCTTTGGACATAGGTTGATACCCCCTCATACGCCCTACACTGCCACACGGATTCCAGGTCCTCTCCTTGGCAACTTGTACAACGCGGCAGCATTGGCTTACACGCTCGCTGCCCGTGGACCCTGTCGAGTATAGCACACCGAGGTTCTTTTTTCAACAGCCCCGCCATGCTATAATGCGGTGAACGGGACGAAAGAAAAGGGGGAACCATGAGCCGTGCCTTGGGTGGTGGGACACCTACCTGGAGCGGACCGAACCGAGCTGCCATCATTCGCTACCACATCGGTCAGCGCGAAGAGGTGATGGAGATACACGAGCCGAATAAGGCCCGTCACCTCGAGGGGATCCGATTCATCTGGCGGTGGCAGGAGGAGGATGGAGGGTACCGCATGTGGGTGCGCATCACCCACCGCGGCGAAGAGCCGATTGAGATCCATCACATCGACGTCCTGGAGGCCCCCGTGCCCCGCCTGGGGAGCCCCCAGCAGGCCTGGTCCATCTACCAGAACGGGTGGCAGTCGTGGACCCCCACTTTCGCGCGGCACCTGGGCAACGGCGTCCACACGACTCCAGAGACGGGTGGGTATCAGCGTCAGCATCAGCCCCATGGGGAAGCCGCCTCGGAACAGGACATCTCCTCGGAGTGGGTGACCGTTCTGTCCACGACGGGAGCGAAGCAGCGCGCCTCGGTCTTGGTAGGGTTCGTCACCGCCGACAGTCAGTTGTCGGAGGTACGCATCCGCCAGGAGGGCACAGAGATCGTCGCCCGCTGCCACTGCGATGACATTCGGATCGATCCAGGAGGGTCTTTAGCGTCGGAGACTCTGGTGGTGCGCACCGGGCAGGACCCTCTGTCACTGCTTGAAGGGTGGGCGGAAGAGATCGGCTCCGAGATGAAGGCTCGAGTTCCATCGGAGCCGCCGACGGGCTGGTGCTCGTGGTACACATTCTACGGGGAGAACACGGCCCAGGACATCGCCAACAATGTGGCGGCCATCGAGGCACGCGACCTACCACTGGAGGTCATCCTCATCGACGACGGCTACCAGACGACCATCGGCGACTGGTTCTCCTTGAATCCTAAGCGGTTTCCCGACGGGATGGAGCCTGTCGCACAGGCCATTCGCCAGGCCGGCCGCCGGGTCGGCATCTGGACGGCGCCCTTTGGCGCCGCGGAGGATTCCAACCTGTTCAAGGACCATCCAGATTGGTTCCTAAGAGACGAATCTAACGAACCGGTGGTGGGCTGGGTCCACTGGGGGAAGACGTGCTACGCCCTCGACTGTACACACCCGGAGGTCTTGGCGTGGCTGGGGGAGACCTTCAGACGATTGAAGGAGTCGTGGGATGTCTCCCTGTTCAAGACCGATTTCCTCTTCGCTGCGGCCCGACCCGGCCGACGTCACGATCCGACGGCTACGCGCGCCCAGGCCCTCCGCCGCGGACTTCAGACGATCCGCAAAGCCATCGGAGGGCGGTCGTTTCTCCTCGGTTGTGGGGCGCCGCTGGGCCCGTGCGTAGGCCTGGTCGACGGTATGCGCATCAGCCCGGATGTAGACCCGAATTGGTACCCGGTGTGGCGCAACGACCTCTCCGCCGTCTCGACGCAGAACGCCCTCCGCAACGTGGTCACTCGGGCGCCGATGCACGGCCGACTTTGGGCGAACGATCCCGACTGTCTCCTCGTGCGCCAGCGAGGCGAGGATCTGGATCTGGTCCTGAATGAAGTGCGCACACTGGTCTCTATCGTTGCATTGTCCGGTGGGCTGACCCTGGACTCAGACGACTTGCCCGCCGTCGACGACGGGCGTCTTAAGTACTTGCGGCAGGCCCTGCCACCCACCAACCTCTCCGCCCGACCTCTCGATCTCTTTGAAAACGAGCTGCCGCGCCTTTTCGTGCTCCCTGTCGAGCGCGACTGGGCTCGCTGGTGGGTCGCAGCCGTCATCAATTGGGACGACACCACGAAAGAAACCACCATACCGCTGACCGAGCTGGGTCTACCACCGGGACGCTACCACGTCTTTCACTACTGGCGACGCCGCTACCTTGGCGTGGCAGATGACACTCTCACAGTAGAGCGCCATCAGCCGCACGAGACCGCGGTGCTCCTGCTGAAACCAGTCTCGGACCGACCAGATCTGCTGACCACCACGTTCCACGTCTGTCAGGGCGTGGCTGAGGTGAGTAGCTATCAGTTCGAGATCATCAACGCCAGATCAACCCTCGACCTACGCTTGGAGAAGGCCGGGTCGCAGTTCGGGCGCGTCTTCTTCTCCGTCCCTGCCGGGTGGCAAGTGACAGAGGCCCACGTCGACGGCCGGGTCCAGGCCCCCGTTCGGGAGGCTCCTTACATCGTCAGCCTCGGCCTGACGCTGGAGGATCAGGCCACCCTCACCATGGCCTTCGAGCGGACGGCGGGCTAGCCATGGGCTTGAGGGCCCATCCACCGTCCGCACGGCGCCAACTCGGTTCCAGAGACTATGCGTAGCAGAGTATCCACGGCTTTCGCCGCGTCGACCCTGGTCGCGATCATCGTGGCCGGATGGGTCTCTGTGCTGGCGTGCGCCGCGCTCGGTCTGATCGGTGGAGCGCTGACCCGCCCTACGGTCACCCCCGCCGACGCCCCGGCGAGGGCGAGCCCGACGCCGCCAGCGATCGTGACCATCACGCCGAGACCGAAGCCCACCGCGACATCGTTCCGCATTCAGACGTCGGTGCCCACGCCCTTCCTCACGCCGACGCTACCCCCCACACCCATCCACGGCGTCGTCTTGCCTGGCGACATCATCGAGGCCAACCGCATGGCCTTTGTCGTGCGCGGCATCGAACGTCCGGCCGACGAACTGGTTGCGCAAGCCAACGACTTCAACCCACCGCCTGAACCAGATGAGGAGTACGTACTGGTGGACATCTCCATCACGTGCCTCCGAGACCCATCGGAAGTCTGCTTGCTCAGTCCCTTGATCAACTTCAAGCTGATCGGTTCCCGCGTGGCTTATGCGCCCCAGATTCTCCTCCTGGACGTGCCCCACCTTCTGGAGGGCGGCGAGATCCAAGGCGGTGCGACGACCTCCGGCAAGCTGGCCTTCGCCATTGACGAAGAGGAGACCGACTTGACCCTCTTCTACCAGACGATCATGGGGACGGACCAGGTCTTCCTGGCCCTACCCTAGGAGCACTCTACTATGAGCAAACGCAGACGCCGTCTTCATCAAGCTCCAGTCGGATCAAGCGTCGTCCAAGTCTCCCCACGGAACGATGCCGACCCGGGCGGGGGCCCGAGCCTTGCCAAGCTTCGGACTCGGGTCAACGGTGAGCTGCAGACTCACACCACTATTGGCCTGGAATCCTCGGCGGCATGAGATCTGAACCGCTGACCCCCACGGAGGCTCGTCTCCTGCCGATAGCCAGACTCTTCTGGCCGGACCTGCAGGAGACGCGCGAGGGCGATATCGAGCGCACGAGTCGTCTCGCCGACGTGATGGGCTCCCTGTACGCCGCCCCGGTCGCGCTCGGGGGCCTCGTATGGCTCATTGTCCGAACGGACCTGAGCGTGATCATGGACCACTGGCCCGTCTTGCTCGTCTTCCTCGTCCTGGTCCTCCTGCTCCGTCGCTTGATGTTCGCCATGTTCATCGAGGTAAGACCAGGTGATCGCGCCGACCTGCGGGGATCACTGGCCGGCATAGTAGCGTGGGCTGCAGCGCTTTCATTTGGTCCGAGCGCTCTGTGGTTGACTGTAGCCGGGGTGATCAGCAACCAGGTAGGCCGAACGCGCGTTGCGTCGGCAGCGATACGCTGGAATCGGGCACGCAACATTATGTTGGAATTGTCCGAGATCACAGCTGGATTGGTGGGGCTCCTGGTCTACCGGGCGCTGGGCGGGGCGTACTATCCGTTTGGAGATGTCCAGACTATTGCGGCACCGGGGCTGGCCGCAACGGCTCTACGATATGTCCTGTCCATCGCCGTTCTCTCCCCCTTGCTTGTGTACTGGGTGAGGGTGGGCAGGGAGAGGACGACGCGCTACAGCTTCGGGCTCTACCTGGCGGCAACAGCCGGGCTTCCTCTTCTCATCGATCCTTTCGCCATCCTCGTCACCGTCCTCCATGCCGAGATCGGGCTGGGGATGGTCGTCTTTTTCTCAGGCGGGCTTCTATTGGTCAGTCTCCTCGCGAACCGGCTCAGTTCCGCGGCCCTACGCAGCCATCAGAGAGCGGGAGAGCTGGCGAAGCTCGAGCAGTTGGGCCGGGATATGATGGGTACGCCCATCGACGCTGCTGCGCTCTCCGACATGCTGGAGGATCACATACCGGTCATGCTTCCCACCTTCCAGGTCGACGTGCGGCTTTTCCCGGAGGAAATCCTCTATCAGTATCCCGCGGGACACTCCCCTATCTCGGAGGAGGGCTGGGCATGGCTGCGCAACGCGGCCGAGGCCCGCTGTTTCCTCCCCGGGCAGGAGCTTCCTTGGGCCAGTAGACGCGTGGGTGCGACTCAGAAGGGTCACCGTCCGCAGCTGATAGCCCCCATCCTCAAGCCAGAAAACCCGGAGCCAATCGGCGGCATAGCGCTAGCCCAGCAGACCCGGATGGCGTGGGAAGTACAAGAGATTGCCAGGTCGCTGCCCGCTGTCCAGGCATTGGCGTCCCAGATCGGGTCTGCCCTGCAAGGCGCCGAGCTCTATCGTATGGAGCAAGAGTTGTCTCTCGCCGGGCAGATCCAGTCCAGCTTCCTGCCCACCGACCTGCCGGAGCGGCCGGGCTGGCAGATCACGGCTGTGCTGGAACCGGCGCATCAGACGGCCGGGGACTTCTACGATGTGATTCCCCTCCGCAACGGGCGTCTTGGCATCCTCATCGCTGACGTGGCAGACAAAGGTATGGGAGCCGCGCTGTACATGGCCCTGTGCCGCACGCTCCTGCGCACCTATGCCCTCGAATACCACGACCGGCCTGACTTCGTCATGAAGGTGACGAACCGCCGGATCCTCATGGACACAGATGTGACGATGTTCGTCACAGTCTTCTACGGCGTTCTCGACCCCGTGAGTGGCAAGCTCGTGTACTGCAACGCGGGGCATCATCCGCCCCTTCTGGTGCGGTCATCGGCGTCGGGTACCGTCGAGCCCCTTACCAGGACAGGGATGGCCCTGGGGGTGGTCCCCGCAGGGAGCTGGGAGCGCGGCTTCGTGGAGATCGCGCCTCGCGACCAGCTTGTCCTTTACACGGATGGGATGACCGACGCGCAGGATGCGACCGGCGCACTCTTCGGCCGGGATCGCCTCGTCGATGTGGCCCGGGCCCACGCTGGCTGCCCCGCCCGCGAGGCTGCGCAGCATCTTCTGCACGCCGTCTCGACGTTTACCGGCGAGGCTGCGCAGTTCGACGACATCACGCTGCTCATCGCCTTTCGCGAGGAGTGAGCTTCCCCCACCCTCCTGGTCCACATCGATGGCCTGGAGGTTGTCCACCCTTCCATAGGGTGACATCTGTGTTGTCCACAGACACGGATGACCGTTTGGCATCAAACTGGATTCGACGGAAGTAGGAGATCATGGACCCAAGAACGGAAGACGCGCTCAAGGCTCACGGAGTCCTTCTGGATAAGTACGGTGACCACCCGTGGCAGCCCAGTGATCCCGTCGCCACTTTGGTCAACACCATCCTTTCGCAGAACACGAACGACGTGAACCGAGACACAGCCTATGAGCAGCTGCGCGAGCGGTTTCCAGATTGGGCCGACGTGAGGGACGCTCCCGAAGCAGAAGTTGTCGAGGCGATCCGCCCGGCGGGCCTGGGGCCCACCAAGGGGCCGCGCATCCAGGGCGCGCTCCGGAGGATCACGGAACAAGAGAGTGAGATCGACCTCGCATTCCTTCGCAATCTGTCCACCGAGGAGGCGCGCCGGTGGCTGACGGACCTGCCCGGCGTCGGGCCCAAAACCGCGGCCATCGTCCTCTGTTTTGCCCTCGACAAGCCGGCCTTCCCGGTCGATACCCACGTGCATCGGGTCAGCGGCCGCCTGGGGCTCATCCCCGAGGGTACGAGTCGTGAGAAGGCCCACGACATCCTCGAAGAGATCGTGCCCGAGAAGCACTACTACGTGTTCCACCTCAATCTCATCGCGCACGGTCGGGCCATCTGCCATTCCCGCAGCCCCGAATGCGAACGGTGTGTCCTGTGCGACGTTTGCGACTACTACCGGGAACTGATGGTGGAGGGAGACGGTTGAGCACGGCGCATGGTATGTCGGAAAAGCGGGTGGGATCTTCGATTGGCTCATACGCGGGTAGGCAACCGGGCTGCACCGGCGGTGATCTCGACCGAGGCGCCGGAGGCCTGCGAAAAGGGGGCGGCGAGGACATGGTGACCGGGGGCTACGGTGAGTAAGTCACGCGTTAGCCTCGGCCGGCGGGGTGAGAAGCTGGCCGCCGAGGAACTGTGCCGGCAGGGGTACACTGTCGTGAGCCGCAACTGGCGCTGCCGCTTGGGTGAGGTCGACTTGGTGGCCCGGAAGGATGCGGCGTGGACGTTCTTCGAAGTCCGCACTCGGCGCGGACGGATGTACGGCACGCCAGAGGAATCGGTGACGGAGGACAAACTCCAGCGCATGGTCGACGTCGCCCAGATGTACCTGGCGGATCACGCTATCAACGCCCACGAGGTGGACTGGCAAGTCGGCTTCGTCGCTGTCGAGATGGATCGGACAGGGCGCCTCATGAGGATCGATGTCTATGAGAACCTCTACTGACCCGAATGGGGGCCGGCGACCGGAAGATCCGATGACTGACCACTCGAGGGAGCAGTCCTCGCCTCTCCTGGTCATCGTCGGACCGACGGCGGTGGGGAAGACAGCCCTGTCTCTCCGCCTCGCTGATATCTTCGATGGAGAGATCATCGCTGCCGACTCGCGCTCCTTCTACCGCGGCATGGACATCGGGACGGCGAAGCCAACGCCGGAGGAGCGGGTACAGGTCCCGCATCATCTGGTCGACATCGTCGATCCAGACGAAACCGTGGGCCTGGCCGAGTACCAGGATCTGGCCTACGCAGCCATTGATCGCGTCCTGGCGCGCGACAGACTTCCGCTCCTCGTCGGCGGCACCGGTCAGTACGTGCAGGCCGTCGTCGAGGGCTGGCGCATCCCGCGGGTGCCGCCGCACCCAGACTTGAGGGAGGAGTTGGAGAGGAAGGCAGAGCTGGAGAGCCCCTACGCGCTCCACGCGTGGCTTGAGGAGCTCGATCCAGATGCAGCCGCGGACATCCATCCGCACAATGTCCGCCGCGTAGTCCGCGCGCTCGAGGTCTGCCTCATCACCGGACGCCCAATATCAGAGCAGCAAGGCAAGGAGCCTCCCCCTTACAAGATCCTCCAGATCGGGCTCACCAGGGAACGCGAGGAACTCTACGCCCGGGCCGACCGACGTCTGGACGCCATGCTGGAGACCGGCCTATTGGAGGAGGCACGGAGCCTCATAGAGCAGGGGTATGATTGGGGCCTGCCCGCCATGTCAGCTGTCGGCTATGCAGAATTCGAGGCCCTATTTGCCGGCGAGGAGACGACGCTGGAGGACGTAGAGACCGAGATTCAGAGCGACCTCCGCCGGTTCATCCGCCACCAATACAACTGGTTCAGCCTCGACGACCCGGGCATCCGCTGGTTCGACGTGTCTGAGACGTGTCCGAGGGAGATCGAAAGCCTGGTGCGTAGATGGTTGGAGGCGCTGGGTTGGATCGGTTAGGCCTGGAGCAGCCGTGGTTTGCCTCAATCCGGTCCTGATGGTAGAATCGACATCGATCATCGGCAGCGTGGCGCACGTTCTTCCATCCAGGGACTATGCAGATTCGGATTCGCCCAGCAGAACCAGAGGATCTTGCCCCCTGCGGGGAGCTGGACCATTCGTATGCGACAGACCGCGTCTGGCAGATGGACAGCCGGAGAACCAACGGTACGTGGCGCGTGGTCTTTAGAACGGTTCGGCTCCCGCGAGAGGTCCAGGTCGCCTATCCTCGCCAGGGCGAGGATCTGCTGGCAGGTTGGAGGCGCCGTGACGGTTTCATCGTGGCGGAGATCCACGACCGCGTGTGCGGCTACGCGACGCTGGCTAGGCAACCCGAGCACGGGATCCTGTGGGTAGGCGACCTCGTGGTGGATCGTTCGGCCCGGCGAGATGGTGTCGGCACTGCACTCCTCAAGGCCTCGGCACAGTGGGGGTGCGAGAAGGGCATGGTCAGGTTGACCCTGGAAGCACAGACTAAGAACCACCCTGCCATCCAGTTCTGTCGTTCCTCCGGCCTCACGTTCTCCGGCTACAACGATCACTACTGGGCCAGCGAGGACATCGCAGTCTTCTTCACCGGCAGACTTCGATAGCGTTTTCCTGCGGGCCGTGATGACGGTGGGCAGTTCAACTGCCCCCTGGGACGTGTAGGCCGTGATCCGTTGATACCTGGGCGGCCGGGAGCTGACGGATGAACAGCCTTGCGGGTGAGTTGGTGATGGTTTCTTCCGGCGTGTTCGAGGCTGAGTCAAGTATGGGCTGTCAGCCACGATCGGGACCGGGAGGCTCTCTAGAGATCGTCGATCTGGTATTGGTGCTATTAGTGGGCTGATGGGCTTCTTATCGGTGTCAAGTATTCAGAAACTGTTTGAGTTGGTCAACGTCGTGCTCACCTCGGGCATCGTCATCTTCTCCTTTGCCCTCCTGCTGTACTTGCTCATCCATAGTCGTCGCAATGTCGTGGCGCGTACCTTTTCTCTGCTTCTCGGCTGCGTCCTGATTACCTACTTCGTCGATCTGGCACTCTTCGGTATCGAGGACTGGCGGGCAGCGAGACCGTGGCTTGAGATCCAGTGGATCGGCATTGCCTTTGCCCCGGCAGTCTACCTCAACTTCTCCAACGCCCTGCTTAACACGACGGGCGAGAGGAGCAGGGTCCAAAACCTTGCCGTCATGCTGAGCTACCTGTTGAGTGCCCTCCTGCTCCTCGGTGTGGCCTTCAGCGACCTGATCATCCGCGGCGGGGCCCTGACACACGGGGCGCCTCATCTCCTGGCCGGGCCCTTGTTCCCGCTCTTCACCCTCTACTTCTCGGTGGCGGTGGGCTGGGGGGCAGCCAACGTCGTGCGGGCGCGACGGCGGTGCTTGACGTCTACGTCGAGACGGCGGATGTCCTATCTGGCGGCCACATTCGCGGCCCCCGCCGCCGGTGTCTTTCCCTATCTGCTGCTCGCCGGGTGGCCAGCGTCCGCCCCCGGCATCATGCTCTGGCTCATCCTCGTCTTGAGCAACGTGGGCGTGGGTATGATGTTGGTGATCCTCTCGTACAGCGTGGCCTCCTTCGGTGCGCTCACCCCGGACCGGGTGGTGAAGCATCGGCTGGTCCACTTCCTTCTGCGGGGTCCGTTCGTCGCCACACTCGTCGTGCTGGTGATTATCGCCGCCAGTCAGGCCGAGGGGTGGCTGGGCTTGCCCAGCCGACGCGTCATGCTCTTCGGCGTCGTCGGTGTGATCCTCCTACTCCAGCTCGCCATCGAGCTGGCCAAGCCCCTAATCGACCGTGCGATCTACCTCCAGGACCGCGTCGAGATCGAGTGGATTCAACAGCTCTCCAGTCGTCTGCTGACAACCACCGATCTCCATCAGTTCCTCGAAAACGTCCTCACCGCCCTATGTGAGCTGCTGCGTATCGACACTGCCTTCGTGGCTGTGGTCGACGGTGGGGAGCCGCATCTCGAGGTCACGTGCGGAGATCTGGGGACGCATCAGGCCGATGAGCTGTCGTTGGAGGCCTGGCACGTCTCCCTTCAACAGCTACGGACATCCCGAGAGAGCGAGCCCGATCCCCTCAACCCCCGGCCGTCAGACGCCAACGGCGGGGCTGGAGAGCAGCTCGACCGATATGGTGACCTGTTCGTCTGGGACGGCTATTGGCTGGCGCCCCTTCGGTCTGCCAACGACGGAGACGTGGTTCTGGGTGTCCTCGGGCTCACGGCCCGGGCCCCAGAACCGCAGCTTACACCCGAGGAGAAGCGGGGCGTGGACAACCTGCTGACCCAGGCCGCAGCCGCGCTTGAGGACCGACAGCTCCAGCAGGGCATTTTCAGCGCACTACAACGGATCATGCCGGAGATCGAGGACATCCAGAGACGTCGCGGCATCGTTCATTACGTGGGTGACGAGGCGATCTCGGAGTTCAGCCCGCTGGGCTCCGGGGAGTTCCGTGAGTGGGTTCGGGACGCGCTGAAGCATTACTGGGGAGGGCCGAGGCTTACGACGAGCCCGCTGATGGCACTCCAGGTCGTCGAGCGCGCGACGGCGGAACAGGATGGAAACGCGATGAAGGGCCTCCGGTCGGTGCTGCGCGAGGCGATAGAGCGTCTGCGCCCCGAGGGCGAGCGTAAGATGACCGCCCCAGCGTGGCTTCTGTTTAACATCCTCGACTTGAAGTTCATCCAGGGACAAAAAGTCCGGGAGGTGGCCCAGCGGCTGGCGATGAGCGAATCGAACCTCTACCGGAAGCAGCGGATCGCGATCAAGGCAGCAGCTGAGATGCTGGCAGAGATGGAACGAGAGGAATTGAAGGACCGGAAGGACGATGGGAGAGAGGAACGACCGGTAGGCGACAGCGTGAGCTAGTTGGGACGGCAGGAGAAGGTCACAGACAGGGCTGAGAAGTGCAAAGCAGAGAGCAGTGGGAGGTAGGTATGGAGCACGGGGGAGAGTGGATCCCTGCCAGCGCGCCACTAAGCGAGGATTACTGGCAAGCTTTGCTTCAGGACGGAGAGCATGGCCCGGCAGCTCCCGGCGTGAGTCCAGAGACAGTCTGGGAGCGACGGACCTCCGAGGAGCAGGTGCCAGAGGGACGTATTGGCGAAGGGGTTGGGGCCGATGAAACGCAGACGGCGTCCGTGGAGGCCGCCGATCCCTGGCAAAGGGCCCGAGACGTGATGGCTGGGGGCGACGTGCTGGAGTTGCCCGTCGTCGGCTGCAACCGGGGCGGACTTCTCGTCGGATGGCACGGGTTGCGAGGGTTTGTGCCGGCCTCCCATCTGCTGGAGCTTGCGCCGTCCCTGGAGGAAGATGAACGGCAGGCCGAGCTTCACCGCTTCATCGGCAGCAGACTGGGTCTCAAGATCATCGAATTGGATCCAGACAACAATCGCTTTGTCCTGTCGGAACGGGCAACCGGAGTCGACGGCCACCAGGGTCAGCACATCCTCAACGAGCTCCAGCCCGGCGATGTCTGCGAGGGGCGGGTGACCAATCTATGCTCCTTCGGGGCCTTCGTCGATCTAGGCGGATTCGAGGGGCTAGTCCACATCTCGGAGCTCTCCTGGGGCCGCGTCGGACATCCAAGCGACGTGCTCGAGCCGGGCCAGCACATCGACGTGCACGTGTTGAATGTGGAGCCCGACCGGGAGCGGGTGGGGCTGAGCATCAAACGGTTGCAGCCCAACCCATGGCGGTCGGTCGAGGACCGCTACCAAGTGGGACAGACCGTCAACGGCACCGTCACGCACGTGGTTGACTTTGGGGCCTTCGTGCGCGTCGAGGACGGCCTCGAGGGCCTGATCCACGTTTCCGAGCTATCCGGGGATCAGCCGCGGAGCCCGCACGATGTGCTTCGTCCGGGAGACATCGTCACGGTGCAAATCCTGTCTGTCGACGGCGGACGCCGACGCATGGGCCTGAGGCTGCAGGAGTGCCTGAACGTGCCTGAGGTCACCCACACGACCGCTCATGAAGGCACTGACGCGCCGGCTAACCTCTCAAGCGGGGAATAGATCCTTATGCGAAGGACTTACAGCAGTCGCCGGATGGAGCAGCCCTTGAGCAACCCCATCGTTCAGCAGATCCTAGCGCTGCTCGTCGTCGCCCTGGGGACAATCACCCTGTTAGCCGTGTTCGGCATCACAGACGGACGGTGGGCCAACGCATGGGTCCGCCTCCTGCGACATCTGGTGGGCTGGGGCGCTTGCCCGGTGGCGGCCTCCATTGCCTTCGGTGGGCTGTTGTGGCTCCAGTATCTCCTGGATCGAGCCATACACTGGCGGTGGCGGCCTTTCGTCGGCACCGAACTCCTCTTTTTCAGCCTTCTGGGGCTCACCCACTCACTCCTGGGCCGGAGCGATTTGTGGGCTTGGATCGAGAAGGAGTGGGGAGGCGGGTTGGTGGGCTGGGGGCTCTCAGTCCTTCTTTCCACGTACCTGGGGTGGCCGGCCACGTTGGTCATTCTCTCGGCCTTCGCCGTACTGGGTTTGGGACTGGTCTTCGATGTCACCTTCCGCGACCTGAGGCGGAGCGTCCAGGTGGTGCAGGGCGGGGTCGCGACGTACCGCGCTCGCCGCGCGCGGGCTCAAGCTCAACGCGAGCGCCAGACTCCAAAACCACCCCCGTCGAAGCCGCGAGATCCACGGACACAGGACCGCGGCTCGCCTGAGAATCCGGGGAGCACCGGCACGGCACCGAAGAAGCGGGTCCGACGCGGCCAATCGAAGCGCTCGATCCCAACCTACCCCCGGGAATCCGCCCTGCCCCCGCTGACCCTCCTCGATCAGTCTGAGGGTCCCCCCCTGACGGACTCACAGATTCGGCACAAGTCGCGGGTCATCAAAGAGACGTTGGCCCAGTTCGGGCTGCCCGTGGAGGTCGTCGAGGTGCGAATGGGCCCGGCGGTGACCCAGCTCGGGGTGGAGCCCGGGTTCGTGGAGCGGGCTCGGTCCGGCGACCGGAAGGTGCGAGTGAGCCAGATCAGCCAGCGCACGGAGGACCTTGCCCTCGCCCTGGCCACCCCGCGCCTGCGCATCGAAGCGCCGGTGCCCGGCAGGCCCTTCGTGGGCATCGAAGTGCCCAACGAGGATATCCAGGTCGTTGGGGTCCGTGAGGTGATGGAGTCGAGCACTTTCGAGGATTTGGACTCCCCGCTGGCCATTGGCCTGGGCAACGACGTCGCCGGTCAAGCGGTGGCGGCCGACCTGAGCAAGATGCCGCATCTCCTGATAGGCGGCACCACGGGTTCCGGCAAGTCGGTCTGCATCAAATCGATCACCGCCTGCCTGATCTGCAACAACACCCCCGATGAGCTCCGGCTCGTGATGATCGATCCCAAGATGGTGGAGTTGATTCGGTTCAGCGGTCTTCCGCACGTTTACGGTGAGGTCGAGGTGGACCTGGACCGGGTGGTGAAGGTGCTGCGCTGGGTTGCACTGGAGATGGACGATCGGTACAAGCGGTTTGCGGAGGCGTCGGCCCGACACCTTGACGACTTCAACCGGAAGATGGAGAGGCAGGAGAAGCCGACCCTCCCGCGTATTGTGGTGCTCATCGATGAGCTGGCGGACCTAATGATGCTGGCACCGGAGGCGGTCGAGCAACTGCTGTGCCGCATTGCTCAGATGGGCCGTGCAACAGGGATCCACCTGGTCGTTGCGACGCAGCGACCCAGCACGGACGTGGTCACCGGGCTGATCAAGGCCAACTTCCCGGCGCGGATTGCCTTCGCGACAGCCAGCCAGATCGACTCCCGGGTGATCCTGGATATGCAGGGCGCCGAGACGCTCCTCGGCGACGGGGACATGCTCTACCTGGCGCCGGACGCCGGTCACCCCAAGCGCGTCCAGGGGTGCTACGTCTCGTCTGAGGAGCTGGATCGCATCATCGCTTTCTGGCGTCGTGAGGTGGGCCCGGTGGACGAGAAGAGCCCCTGGAAGCGGATGATGCCGCCTAAGAACACGGTCAATTCCTCGACCTTCGATTCCTCGACTATCGATCACTCGACTACCGAGCAATCCAGAGACGAGCAGTTTGATGCTGACTACGTCGACGAGGACATGCTTCAGCGGGCTGTCTCGCTGGTCAAGAAGCGCGGTAGCGCATCCGCTTCCCTCCTGCAGCGGCGCCTTCACATCGGGTATCCGCGCGCCGCACGATTGATGGAGGTCATGGCGGAGATGGACATCATCGGGCCTCCGGTGGAGGGAGGGCGCCGACGCGACGTACTCCTCGATGGGCAGGACGATGACGCGAGGCGATCTGCGGACACCTCCTAACCACCTACTCGGGTCAGCCGACGGTCGATGCTCCATCCCAGCGGTCGCGACCCTGCGCACACCACCATGGATCTGATCATCGTCGAGTCCCCGACGAAGGCGAAGGCGCTGCGAGGGTTCCTCGGCAGAGGTTACCGCGAGCTCGAGACGATGGGACACATCCGAGATCTCCCCACACAGGAACTCGGTGTGGACATCGAGGCAGAATTACATCAGCCGTACTGGTTCCGCCGAGGTGGGAAGAAATTGGCG
>Ga0180430_10002090_pt1 | contig 18536 bp, 16 predicted proteins | sample SS_ome_9_FD_132999 | JGI IMG/M metagenome (GOLD analysis project Ga0180430, IMG submission 132999) | Hypersaline lake sediment archaeal communities from the Salton Sea, California, USA - SS_1_S_2 metaG | ecosystem: Environmental > Aquatic > Non-marine Saline and Alkaline > Hypersaline >... | reverse complement strand
TCTGCGAAAAACATCACTGGACGAACTTCCCCAGTTTATCAACGTGCTCAAGGGAGAAATGTCCATTGTGGGCCCAAGGCCCCATGCCGTGGCCCATAATGAAGAATACCGGCGCATCATCGGTGGCTATATGCTGCGCCACAAAGTCAAACCTGGTATCACGGGATGGGCCCAGGTTAATGGCTGGCGTGGAGAGACCGATACCATCGAAAAAATGGAAAAGCGTGTTGAGCATGATATCTACTACATACGCAATTGGTCCGTCTGGCTGGATATTTTGATTATTATGAAAACCATATTTGTGGGTTTTGTGAATAAAAATGCTTACTAATATTTATCAATTGATAATCTTGTCATTCCCGAGAGCTTTTGTCAGGAATCCTCGGCTGCTTTAATTCAAAATAGAGCGTCTGTAGTCGAATAATTACTGTCAGGTTATTTTACAGTTAGTACCTAGTGTGCAGAAAAAATACATAGAGTTCTGGTTTAAGTAATTGAAAATAAATAGGAAAAAAAAGTTGGCACAAGGCCTGCATAATTACTCGCGAATCATTTTTTTAGACAAATTTCTTGAGGAAAAGGAAATGAAATTTACAAAACTAAAAACAGCTCTTGCTTCATCAGTCCTCCTGGCAAGTTCTGCTGCATTAGCTGCGCCTATACCCGTATTCGATTACGAAGCTTCTTTAGTCTTCGATAACCTCAATACTAATTTTACTGAAAACCCTGTGCCAGTTATTGTTCAAAACGACCCTGGTAAGTTGAGCTGGGGCACTGATATCGGCAACGGTCTCAGTTCACTGACTATTAGCGATACGGTTAATAACGGTTCTCTATCTATCCTCACGCCTGATACAGTGGTTGAGGATGGAGTTACTGTAGACGGAGTTGGTATTGGTAATACTTTAACCCATCAGAATTTTCCAATTAGAAATGCAAATTTCTTCTCGGGCACTCTGGTTGACAACCTTACTCTTTCTGTCGGCGACGAAATTCTCGACTCAGACAACTATTGGGAATGGAGTGCAAAAGAGCTAAGGTTGGACTTCTATTTCTTCGAAACCGTGAATCAACCATCAGTAAATAGTTGTCAGGCTAAACAGCTCGATGCCTCTGTCGACTATTCAGCGTTCACTAGTAGCCAGTTGTGCCCTGACTTATGGGCGATAAAACCTTCTTCTCTTGCTGAGCTAGCACCCCAAGTCTTTGAGTATGATGAAACGCTCTATCACCTTCAGGTCGTCTTGTTCGATGGAAATGGTGATCCGATTAATTTGTTAGATCCAGCGCAACAGCTTTACAATGGCGAATGTGAATTGATGGGACTTGATGACGGATGTATTGGTTTCAGAACAGGTGAAAATCTGTTGACTCCAAGAACTTTTGGCTTCGCAATCAGCGAAGTACCTGTCCCAGCTGCTGTTTGGCTCTTTGGAACAGCCCTGTTAGGATTTGTCGGCTACAATCGCCGCAAAAACAAAGCTTAATAAATAAGCTTAATTCAAAAAAAACCTGCATTTCATATGCAGGTTTTTTTTTGTCTGTAAAATATGCTTGGTTGCCGATTATAGGTGTTGAAGATGCCATTTTAAGTTTATCTCATAGTGTTTTCGGTATAGAGTTGCTCATTGTGGGTGTGGTTTTTCATGTCAGGGAAATATTCAAATAATCAACAGGAACTAGATAATGAGTGAAGTGTATCAACTATCAGTAAATGACTATATTTTGATAGCAAAAAGACGATGGTTGCATTTCACTGTTCCTCTGATGTTACTGCTTGTCATCAGTGCAGTTATTGCGTTGCTGATTCCACCGGTATATCAGTCCTCGGGTGTAATATTGGTGGAATCCCAGAAAATCCCGTCAGAGATCATCCAATCGACTGTTACAGGTTATGTGAATGAGAGGATTCAGATGATCAAGCAACGCATTATGACGCGTGATAATCTTCTCAAGTTGGTGGAGAAACATGAATTATTCAAGGAAAATCAGCAAGAATTAACTGTCTCTGAGATGGTCTCTGTTATTAGAGGCAATATTGAAATTACCCCGGAAAGAAATGATTTTGGAGGTAGAAAGAATAGAAATGTCATCGCCTTCAGTCTCAGTTTTCAAAATAAAAGCCCGAGTCTCGCGCAGGCTGTCGCAAATGATTTGGTAACTTTGTTTCTGGAAGAAAATGTTAGGACCAGAACGCAAAGAGCGACAGAAACCACAGAGTTTCTTACCGATGAAGTCTTAAAACTCAAAGAAAAACTGGAAAAAACCGAAGAGAAAATTGCGATTTTTAAAGAGGAGAACAGTGAGGCCTTACCTGAAAACCTGAACCTGAACACCAGTATATTGCAACGCACGGAAGAACAGCTCAAAGACTTGGAAAGAAGTATCGAGCAGGCGCAGCAGGGAATTCGGATTCTTGAAATAGACTTAACTGCGGCGAAACAGAATGCACTCAATATCAACGACCCGAATGCACCGTTATCCCCAAAACAGGAACTGGAAAATCTCGAGCTTGAATACACCAGGCTTTCCGCAGAATTTACTGACAAACATCCAGATGTAAGAACCGTTATTAGAAAAATTCAAACGCTTAAGGCAGAAATAAGCAAAAATGGCACTACTCTGAATAATTCAGTTTTATCTGATGGACTGGATGTGGCAAAAATTCAAAGTAATATCGATGCCCTAAACAAACAAATCAGCTCCTACACTGCAGAGTCAAAAGAACTTGAAAAGAAAAGAAATGCCCTGGAGGAAATTATCCTTAGAACTCCGCATGTAAAAAATGCGCTACTGGCTTTAACCAGGGATTACGATAATACATTAGCCAAGTATAAGGATATGCAGTCTAAAGAAATGGAGGCCAGCCTAGCTGAAAGCCTGGAAGAGGAGAAAAAGGCAGAACGGTTTACCTTAATTGAGGCACCTCTACGACCAGAAAAACCGATAAAGCCTAACAGGGCGCAAATTATGGCTATCGGCATTTTTCTTTCTGTGATGATTTCTGCGGCTTTCGTGTTTTTGCTTGAACTTACAAACAAGCGTGTCTGGGGAGCGGATGCGTTAACCAGCATAACAAAACAACGGCCGCTGGTGAGTATTCCCTACATCCTGACAGTAGAGGAACTGAATCGAAAGAAAAAGCTGGTTAGAAATGTAATCTTGCTGGCTGTGGTAGCAGTTGTTGTTGCTTTATTCGCTATTCATTTTTTATATTTGCCTTTAGATATTCTAGTTTACAAGATAATGGCCAGATTGGGGTGACGTATGGAACGCATAAAAGCGGCTATTGAAAAAGCGAAAAAAAATCAACCAGGTTCCGGTAATAGTGTTCATAACAATAGACATAAAACCAATGAACTTGATGGTAGTCTGTCAGAAGAACACCATGAAGCTATTGAGTACAACAAGACACAAATCGTCAATCTTAATCAGGAATGCCTGAATAATCACAGGATAGTCGCTTTTAATAAAAGCAACCAGAACAGTGTCTCATTCGATTTGTTGAGAACCCAGGTGCTCCGCCTGATGAAAGAAAACAACTGGAGGACACTGGCAATAACCTCGCCTGAGCCGGAGGCGGGAAAAACGGTTGTTTCAATTAACCTGGCAATGAGTATCTCTCAACAAACCGACCAAACAGTCATGCTGGTAGATTTTGACTTAAGAAGGCCAAAGGTGATGAGGTATTTGGGACTGGATGTTGATGTTAGCCTAAATGAAGTTCTGGAAAATAAAAATTCAGTACAGGATGCCTTGATTAATCCAAATATGCCTCACCTGGTGATATTGCCCGTCAAAGCCCCTGTTGCGAAAGCTTCAGAAATGTTGGGTTCGAAAAAAGTAAAAAGTCTCGTGAATGATTTAAAGAACAGGTACGAAGACAGAATCGTTATTTTTGATTTACCACCAATACTGAACCTCGATGACACCCTGGCAGTTCTTCCCAGTATAGATTGCGTTTTACTGGTTATCGGAAATGGTATGTCGACGCATAAAGACATCTCGGAAAGTATCCAGCATCTGGGTGATGCTAATTTGTTAGGTTATGTACTTAATAAAGCAGAGGAAGCGGCCAAAGGTTACTATTATGCGGAAAACAAGTAACAAACGCTGCTAACACACCCTGAAATACCAGAATTAGCAATAATCATCCTTCCTAACATGATTGCGCATTATCCGCTTATCGTTGTAACCCTGTTTACAAGCCTGATTATTTCCCCATTACTCAATGCGGACAATACCGAGTTAGGTGGAAAGAATAATATTACTGCTCCTTTACCTGAAAAATTACTCGGTAAATTTCCATTCGACGAGCCTCAATATAACGGGATTGAACAAATACTGGTTCTCTCTGATCGCTGGGTCATTGTTATTAACAACACAATGCATGAGTTGTACGAGAGAATCAACGAGCTATCCGATGGAGAGCTTGGTGTAGCAGTGAAAAATTGGCTGGCATCAAAAGATAATATTCGCCCAAACTGGTCTGCCTATCATGCACGTTGGAAAATTCGGGATAAGTATATCGCAAAAGCTCGGGGCCAAATAACCGAAAGCCAGTTAATGAAAGCCACAAGCTTTTATATCCACAGTGATGAGGATGAAAATTACCATATACCCAAAAATCCATCCCGGGCTGATCGGTTGTTTGTTTCAGCAGGGCAGGATAGGAAACATGGAGGCGTTTTCCGTATCGATTACAATAACTACAGTTATCTTGAAATGCCAACGCCGATGCAGGATGGAGCTGAATATCAAATAAAGTCTACCTTAAATAATAATTCAGTTACCTTTAAATTCGACAGAAAAAAAACCATATCCAGAGCAATAAAAGTCAATCAACTTGGATACCTGCCAAATGCAAAACAAAAAAGAGCCTATTTAGGGGCTTATCTCTATCGTTTTGGTCCTCTTGATCTGAAGCATGTAAAAACATTCGAGGTTATCAATGCGCAAACAGGCGAAGTGGCCCTTACAGGTGACGTAGAGTTATTAGAAAAGAATCCCCGATTTTATCCTAAAAATAAGGCGCAAAATCCGCAGGAACGTCCATTTATGTATGGCGAAGATGTCTATCTCCTGGATTTTTCAGCACTGAAAGAAGAGGGCATTTTTTTCATTAGTGTGCCAGGTGTGGGCAGGTCCTGGCCATTCAGGCATTCTGATGACAGCTATGGCGATGTTTTTTATACGGCCATACGGGGGCTCTATCATCAAAGAGCGGGAATGCCGGTTGAGAAGAAATATTCCCCGTGGGTTCGTCCAAAAGTCAGAAGGGGGCCTTTTTGTGAATCAGAGCATGTTTTTTTCCCTAAGCATACTGGTGGTCCTACAAAATATAAACGTTTCGATGTGATAGGGGCGACGATTAATTGTGATAATTCTAGAGTTGAAATACCCGGGGGGTGGCATGATGCAGCAGATTGGGATTCCAATGCCGAGCATTACACGGTTATATTTGACTTGTTAAATGCCTATTCATTCTATCCCGAAAAATTCTCTGATAGCCAGCTCAATATCCCTGAATCTGGAAATGGCCTGCCGGATATTCTGGATGAAGTGCATTTTGGTTTGGAAATTTGGCGTCATAGTATGAATCCAGATGGGGGGGTTTCAGGTATGCTTGAAACTTGGACTCATCCTAAAATGGATAACACAGAGGTCGACTATGCATTCTCTCAGCGCACACGCTGGTCATCCCTGATTTTTGCTGCTGCTGCTGCCCAGTTTGCGGAACAGGTGAAGCCTTTCAATCAAGAGATTTTCAAAATTTATGAGGAGGCTGCAATCCGCGCATTTCAATTTGGAAATAACCCTGAAAATTCTCTAGGTAAAACTGTGATACAGGCCAGAAAGAAGAGAGGAAAAAAAGAACCTTATAAATTTGAATGGACAGAAACTCAGAATCATATCATTCCATATTTGCTGCATGCAAAACTCAGATTATTCCTTCTAACTGGAAGTAATCATTACCTGGGTGGTGTGGAAGATTTGGTAACAAACAGCCATAAGCCTTATTCCTGGAAGTTTACTCGGTCCGATTTTTCCCCCTGGATATTTTATAGCCTGCTTGAAGCCGCGTATGCTCTACCGGATCATCTGACAAATAAATGGAAGAAATGGTTTATAGAGGATGCTGAAAAACTTATCGGCTTTCTTAAAGAGTCACCCTATGCTTATACATGGCCTCGAAGGCGTGATTACTGGCTAGCATGGGGAGCTAGTAATATGGTGAATTATAATCGTTCCCTGTTTATTGCTTATAAACTGACGAATGATGAAAAATACCGTGATGCGGCTATCCTGAATATGGATTTTATGCTCGGTGCAAACCCAATGGGAATGTCTTGGACAACAGGTATCGGATTTGTCTATCCAATAGACATACAACATGAAATCAGTGAGAAAGATGGTATTTATGATCCCGTACCCGGAATCACAATATATGGTATTACCGGAGGACCTGTTTTCCATAAATTTAGGAACCACGTTTGGAAATCAGCCGGAAAAAAGGAAGGAGGGATAGATTTTGTAAGTGATTTATCACAAAAATCACCGCCTTTGTGGCGTAGATGGATGGTTCATCCACATGAAAATGTGGGGAAAAATGAATTTACGATTCAGGAGACGATGTCAGCGACCATCTTTACAGCTGCCATGCTGCTTAATAATGAATGGTTCCCCGGCGACACCCAGGTTGGCAAGTCACCTCGGGAGCCCCGGAGTTTGTATGGCCGTTGGTATCTTCCATAATGAGTTAGGGTAGAGGAATATTGAAAAAGACAAGCTACAATTATGGAAAGTAAATACCTGATTTTTTCGATTGGTGCACTGATCTTCCTGCCAATTGGCATAATGCTCGCCCGGTCAAGCCTCAGGATTTTGAACCTGATTTTTTTTGCACTGGTTTTTGGGACGACGCAACCTGAAAGCCTCTTTGGTTTACCTACGGATATTAATTTCCTCAGCCGCGAATGGTATAGAGGGACAACGCGCGGCATTGAAATTTCTTATCTGGACTTTTTAGCTATTATCCTTTTTTTTGGTAGCCTTTCTGCCCGAGCGAGGGAGGGGATTCCATTTCGAAAACCTCCCAGCTTCGGTATTTTGAAAATATATTTCTTCTGGGCATTGTTTACAGTGTTAATTATGAGTGAGCCAAAAATCTTTGGTATCTTTGAAGTCACTAAAATAGCCCGGGGAATCCTGATATTTCTGGCGGTATCAGCATTCGTCAGATCTCCAGAACAATTGCGATTGTTTATCTATATATTACTGGTTGTGGCTTTTTATGAAGCTGCAATAGCATTAAGTGATCGCTATATGCATGGTATTCACCGGGTAAAAGCGACATTACCTCACCCAAACTCATTATCTATGTATTGCCTGCAGATTTTACCAATTCTGCTTTCTGTTTATTTTTCCCATGATGTTTCTGCCCGTGTTAGAAAGCTATGTCTTCTAGGGAGTCTGTTGCTAGCAGGAACAATCATTTTGACAATCAGTCGAACAGGTTTTGCTGCTTTGGCTCTTTTGACATTTTTAACTATTGTTTTCAATATTCGTACACGTTTAACGCTCAAAAATATTGGCATTCTTGTCTTGGTGGTCATCATTGGAGCTTTGATGACGGTTAAAGCTTGGGATTCCCTAACCTCGAGATTTTCAACATTCGAATTCGAGAATGAATATATGTCAGAAGAAGGAGACCGGGGAAGTTATTTCAGAAAGGGATTACCTGCAATCTATGATAATCCAGTATTTGGTATTGGATTGAACAACTGGAGTTACTGGATTTCGAATAAATATGCTGAGCTAGCCGGGTATTCCAGCAGTCCTTATCCTAGCCCCAATTCTCCACCACTGAGTGGTACTGCAAACCCACCGGCTCATAACTTATACTTGATTACTGCAGTAGAGCTGGGTCTGGTTGGCTTATTGCTATTGCTCATGATTTTTTGGAGATGGTTCAGGATTACCGGTGCCGGGGTGTTTAAAGGGGATGGGGGGCTTGCGGATCGAATCCGTCTCGGTGCTTTGTTTAGCCTACTAGGTGTGCTCATGCAGAGTGTAACTGAATGGGAGTTCAGGCAAACTCCAATGTTTTTTCTGGGACACATTAACATAGCTGTTGCAGTGTCAATATACAGCATGAGAAAAAGAGTCTCTGATCATTGAGTAGTCGCGTACCCACGAATAAGAAGCTGTTTATCGTCAATTCGGTTGCGTCACTTGTCACCCGGCTATTAAGTATTACTGTTCTGATATGGGTTCAGCAATTTTTAATCAAGCGTATTTCTGTAGAAGAGTACAGCCTGCTGCCACTGATTTTTTCATTACTGATGTTGCTGCCTTTTTTCTCCTATATTCTGACCGGTGGATTGAAGCGCTATGTGATGGAAGCCTACGCTACACATCAAGATGATCGTATCGCCCAAATCATATCATCGATGCTTCCATTTTTTCTCCTAGCGGGTATTTTACTGTTGTGTATTGGAGGGCTTCTAGCTTGGCAAATTGATAAGTTGCTGATGATCGAACCTGAGTATGTCGGAGCAGCTCAATTAATGCTGATGCTTGTTATCTCACTTGAAGCCATCCGCTTGGTTGCCAAGGTTTTCAGTAATGGTTTATTTGTAAAACAGAAATTTGTGCTTGAAAGTGTCATAAAGATAACTTGTGAAATACTCAGGTTATCTTTACTGTTTCTTTTTTTGTTTGGTTTTAGCGTAAGCGTGCTTTCTGTTGTTGTAGCTTCAGTGGTGGCAGGGTCGCTTGAAGTCATAATTCTTCTGGTTGCCTCGTTAAAACTGCTCCCGCAGCAAAAAATCAAATCAATTACAATTGACTGGAATATCGTAAAGGAGCTTATATCGTTTGGTGGCTGGTCATCTCTGTTCGGTTTTTCGGAGACGGTCAGAAAAGCTGCTGACCCGATAATTTTAAACCGTTTGTCCACACCAGTTGATGTGGCGAGTTTTCATTTGGGTTCATTGGTTCCAAATCGTCTGGAAATTCTGGTGAACCAGTCATTTATGAGTTCGATATCGCCGATTATTGTTGGTTTGAATGCAGAAAATAATGATAAAAAGTTAAAACACTTGTATCTGCGTTTAGGCAGGTTATTGCTGTGGGGGCTATTATTGCTCATATCGCCACTGATTATCCATTATGAACAGATAGTGATACTTTATGTTGGTGAAAAATATTCTAGTGCTGGAGTCGTTATGGTTTTGTTACTGGCATGTTTCCCTTTTGTCTATGGCAACCTTTTACAAAGACCTTTGGCAGCTGCAAAAAAACGCATGCGTTCCCTAGCATATCGTGAAGTATTTTCAGCAACGCTAAACCTCACATTGACTTTGATATTTGTAGGCATGTACCACATGGGTGCAATAGGCTCTGCATTGGCAACATTTCTGGTTTACGGTATTGGTTCGTTGTTTATCTTTTTGCCTTTTGGAAAGTCATTGGTAAATGTTACTTGGAGAGAGGTATGGACTGAAATTTTCCAGCCTGTTCTGTTTCCCTTTGTTATGGCATTACTCTCAATGCAACTATTGTTGAGTTATATGCCGGCAGAAACGTGGCTTGCGATTTTTTCTAATTCGGTGGCAGGTGGTATTGTTTATTTGATCGTGTTATGGCTGGTTTCCAAGGATCTGGATAAGGCGCAATTTCGGACGGTAATGATTAAGGTGTTTTCCTTTTTTCGGCCTCAGCAATGAAGGTGGAAACTCCGAACTCAAGGTTAGGGTAGATAGCTATGAAAGTAGGTATTACAACATTTGGTTGTGATTTGAAGTCGGGTATGAGTCGATATGTAACAAACCTGATAACACAATTTTCCAATATAAATACTCAGGATGAGTTTGAAATTCTTGGGCATAAAAGTGCTTTGCCTGAGTACCTTTCAGGCGTGCGGAATGATGAAATTTCAAGTTTTCATGTAGCAGAATCATTGCAGAAACCCATATTGAATGTCGCCTGGCATCAGTTGTCATTACCGGGAGTGTGCAAAAATCATGGATACGATGTTCTTTTTTTACCGGCAGCCAGTCGAAGAACTCCAGTATGGACACCGTGCCCGATGATTGGAACTATCCATGACATGAGCCCTTTTCATATTATGGGGAAATATGATCCATTTAGAAATTTTTATCAAATGCAGGTTTTGCCCAGATTGTATAACAGGCTTTCACATATTATTTCTATTAGTGAGAGCACTAAAAAGGATATACAAAAATATACAAATATACCTGATGAAAAAATCACTGTTATTCATCATGCGGCCGATACCAGTATGTTTTATCCACGTGATAGGAATCAGGCTCTAGAGTCACTCGGGGATTATCAAATTAAAACACCATATATCATTTATATATCAAGGATTGAAAGCCCAGCCAAAAATCACCTGAACCTCATTAGGGCTTTTGAAAAATTAAAACGCGAAGAGAAAATCCCGCACCAGCTAATTTTAGCTGGTGCTGATTGGCACGGGGCTGAAGAAGTACATCAGGCAGCTGAAAGTTCAAATTTTTCCAAAGACATTATATTGTCTGGGTATGTCAAGGGCGAAGATTTGCCTAACTTGTATTCAGCGGCAGACTTAATGGTATTTCCTTCTCTTTTCGAAGGTTTTGGCCTGCCTATTTTAGAAGCTATGTCATGCGGCGTACCGGTAGCATGTTCTAATATATCATCGATGCCAGAAATTGCTGGAGATGCCGCCGAATTATTTGATCCACTGGATTTCGAATCTATTGCAAGAGGGATGTCTAAAATTTTGTTATCAGACGAGCATAAAGAAGCTATTAGGAAGAAAGGGCAGGAGCGTGCATCACAGTTTAGCTGGGAGAAAACTGCTCGGTTAACGCTAGATGTGTTCAGGCGTTTTAAATAAATAACTAATCGCTATAGAGAGTGAATATGAAAAGAGTTCTATATATCGATAGATCATTTAAAAATGAGATCGGGGGAGACAAAAACAGAAGTCGATACTTGTACTCTGTTCTGCAAAGTAAGTATTCAACTCATTGCTGTATTGCCTTGTGGCCTGGAGAGGAAAAAAAAGATGATGCTGATTTATATATTGAAACTGGTGATTTTAAAAAGCCTTTAATGCCTTATGCTATTTTGAATATTTCCAATAAAGATGTTTTTCAAGTCATGGCTTACATTAAACAGCATAATATTAGCATTGTGTTTGTCAGAACAATTGCTTTTGCCGAACTAGTAAATAAATTGAGGGAAACTATTCCACACATAAAAGTTATTGTTGATGTTGATTTATTGTTGTCACGATTAATGAAGCAGGCCTGGTCAGCTTCCCCATCTTTAAAGAACCGTTTTTATTTGATTCAATGGGTTTTGCTCCATTTTTATGAAGCAAAACTTTTTCAACGGGATTATATGTTTTTGCTTACAAATCAGACTGAGCTTGATGAACTTCGATTAACACATTCAGCAACTAAATTCGAATATCTGCAGAATACAACTGACTTGCTGCCCGAAGATCCGGGCGTTGGTAAATTGAAAGAAATCGTTTTCTATGGCTCAATGGATTCAAGCGCAAATGCAGCAGGGTACAGATTTATAGTTGATCGCCTGTACCCGTTAGTTGAAGATTATCTTTACCAGCAGGGGTATTCAATAATTATCGCCGGGAAAGGTTGTGAAAAACTTCCTGTAACAAAGCATAAATGTTTAAAAGTGGTTGGCAAGGTGGAGTCAATAGAAGATTTACTTAAACAGTCTGCCTTTGTTTTGCTGCCAATATTTATTGCATCAGGGACAAATACAAGAGTTATCGAATCATCAATGGCAGGCAGGGCTGTTTTGACGACTCCGCTGGCAATGGAAGGGCTGGTTAAGGTAGTTAATCAGGATTATATTGTTAACGATGAGTATAAGATGACTGATGTAGTAAAATCGATGATACAGGATGCAGAATATACCATCCAGTTAGCATCGGATCTGCAGCAGGAAATATTAAAAGAGTTTTCTTTTAAGGGTTTTGGGAAGAAGGTCGAGCTTATCGTGGATGGGTGTTAAAACAATACTCACATTCACAATTCCAATAAAGTGAATAAGTCACGACCAGATCTGACACTTCTGGTTGAAAAGAAGAGAGTTACCCGTTTTGATAAAGGTGTCGAATCTTTAATCAAAACTTATAGGAGGTAACTCTCTCATGCTTCATACTAGCAATCCAATCATTAAACATAAAGCAGGCTTACTTAATCTGACTGAAGAACTGGGAAACGTGTCAAATGCCTGTAAAGTCATGGGTGTCTCGCGTGACACCTTTTATCGCTATCAGGAACTCGTTGAAGATGGCGGGCTTGATTCTCTGATCAACAAAAGTCGCAGAACATCGAACCTTAAAAACCGTATTGATCCTGAGATAGAAAAGACAGTTATTTAATCAGCGATTGAATACTCAGCCTGGGGACAAGCACGTACCAGCAATGAACTACGCAAGAAAGGCGTATTTGTCTCTGGTAGTGGTGTCCGTTGTATTTGGCTCAGGAACAACCTTGAGAACTTCAAAAGCGATTAAAGCCGCTGGAAGAGAAAGTCGCTCAGGAAGGTATTATCCTCAGTGATGCCCAGGTCGCCGCCCTGGAGAAGAAAAAGCAGGATGATGAGGCTTCTGGTGAGATAGAAACACATCACCCTAGCTACTTGGGATCGCAGGACACCTTCTATGTTGGCAATCTGAAAGGCGTTGGCAGGATCTATCAACAGACATTCGTCGATACCTATTCCAAGGTGGCTTTTGCCAAGCTCTACACCACCAAAACGCCGATCACGTCAGCCGATATACTCAATGACAGAGTTCTGCCTTTCTTCGGGCAGCAGGAGCTTCCTATGCTGCGTATATTGGCCGACAGAGGTACGGAATACTGTGGCAGAGTTGATCATCATGATTACCAGCTTTACCTGGCGATCAACGACATTGATCACACCAAGACCAAAGCCATGTCGCCACAGACTAACGGTATCTGTGAACGCTTTCATAAAACGATCCTGAATGAGTTTTATCAGGTAACGTTCAGGAAGAAACTTTACTCATCGTTGGAGGTGACCTTCTCCCCGAAAAGGTAACCATTTTTTGTGAGAGATTTCCCGTAGAATTGACCGAAGGGAGGTCTCAAATGAAGCAAAAGCGTTACACCGAAGAACAGATTATCCGCATCCTCAAGCAGCATGAAGCAGGTGCCAAGGTTCAGGACTTGATCCGAGAACACGGCATGTCAGAGCAGAGTTTCTATCGGTGGAAGTCAAAATTCGGTGGCATGGAGGTCTCTGAAGCCAAACGACTCAGGGACCTGGAAGCAGAAAATGCGAAGCTGAAAAAGCTCCTGGCCGAAGCTGAGCTGGATAAAGCCATGTTGCGTGATGTAATTGGAAAAAAGTGGTGAAGCCAGCTGGCAGAAAACGTCTGGTTGGCTATTTGCAGGAACAGTATGACATTAGTCAGCGACGGGCTTGCCGCGTCGTGCCGATCAGCCGTAAGGCTGTCAGGCACGTATCGGTTCGTAAACAACATGATACTAACCTGGTGAAGCGACTGAAGGAACTTGGTGAGCAATATCCTCGTTATGGTTATCTGATGTTGCACAGCCTGCTCAAATCAGAAGGCCTGGTGACCAATACCAAGCGGACGTATCGTCTCTATACCGAGCAAGGCATGCAAGTCAGAACCAAGCGGAGGAAGAAGCTGATACGGCCCAGAATACCCATGGTAATACCTACACGGGTTAATGAGCGTTGGTCTCTGGACTTTGTCATGACCAGCTTTCCAATGGCCGACGCTTTCGTGTTCTGAATATCGTCGATGATTATTCCAGGGTATGTGTTGGCCAACTGGTTGATCTGTCGATATCGGGTCAGCGAATGGCTCGATATCTCGACCAGTTAAGCGAAACCAGGGGATTACCTAAATCCATTGTCATGGATAATGGCACGGAAATGACCAGTAAGGCGATGTTCTTCTGGAGTCAGAAAACTGGAGTGAAACTACATTTTATACAGCCAGGAAAACCGACTCAGAATGCCTTTGTGGAATCATTCAATGGTAAGTTCAGAGATGGTTGTTTAAACCAGCACTGGTTCTTAAATCTCGACGATGCCAGAGACATCATTGATCAATGGCGAAAGCATTACAATGAAGTCAGGCCGCACAGTTCTCTGGGTTATGTACCACCAGGCATTTATGAAAAGCAGGCAGCCTGATATGATTAACTTTCTCTCACAGGAAGTGGTATCTCTTTGGGGAGAAGGTCAGAGGAATTACAAAAAGATCTGGACGAATGGATCAATTACTACAACAATAAAAGAACTCATCAGGGCAAAATGTGCAACGGACGCACACCAATGGAAACATTGCTTGATGATAAATCGATTTGGGTGGAAAAGAATTTAACTCAAATCTAATCTGACAGACACCTGTAAAAAACAGGTAACTGTCAGATCAGGTCGCGACTAGTACAAATAAAGTTTGTATTTCAATAAAATTTTTCGAATTTATAACCTAACCTCTCAATATCCTCTTTATAGATCTCACTTACCCTTTGCTGTGTTTCTGTGTCGTAATACGTGCTGTAGTGTGACTTTGGGGTGTGGCTTTTTTTATTGAATAACTGCTGGCTAATCCTTCTCCAGGGCGAACTACTACTATTGACATGTGGTAGTTTTTTATCCTGAAGGTTTATTTTATCACAAACTATCGAGAAGTCGTTATGCAGGTTTTCAAATTTTCCAACAAAATCAACCAATAAATTGTTATCTTCATCATAGATAAATCTGGACTGGGGCAATATGTGCCGATATGAATCTGAGTAGTTGTCTTCATCTGGGAGGTGTTTCAAAACGTATTCCCTGAATGTAAATTTTTCGTGGTATCTTCTGTATTTGAACTCTGAAAAAAGGCGCTCCCATGGATTACGTACAAATGCAAATTTGAAATAACTGTTAAAATCTTCAGGCGAGATATAATTAAAACGAACGTATTCTTCTGCAGTTAAATGTGCGAGCATTTCAGGGCCTCTTTTCCAGTTGAGGTTTTTTTCAATAGTAAACCTGACCGGCTACCCCAATCTGGCCCATGTAGTCTTAAAAAGTAGTGTTCAATGCTCTGTCCAGCTGTTTTGGGGATGTGGATAAAGATACATTTATGTTTTTTGGAAATCATTTTGTTTAATGTCCAGATTTATATAGATAAAATTGTTTTAGGTGAACATACGAGGTTGTTTAAGCTGTTGTCAATCCGGTACACATGGTTAGTGAAGAGGAAGTTCACCAGTTTACTGAATTCGTACGGCATGGTATCAATAAGCCTTTCTAATATAAGGGAATATATCAATAGTGGTTATAAAGAAAAATAGCCAAGTTAATAAACCAAGAGTATTGCTCCTAGGGTATCTGGGGGCAAACAATCTCGGTGATGAGTGTATGCTCTATCAGCTAATGACTTACTTGCATAGGTATGATGCTGATATCAGCCTGGCTTCGTACGGCCTTGGCTATGAAGAACTCGAACTAAGTGTCATTTATCCGCATATTATTTTTAAAAAACGCCATAGAGTCAAAAAAAGGCTCTTGATAGGCAGAATACTCAGAAACGTCGATATTGTATTATGGGTCGGCGGAAATTGTTTTACAGATCATGATGGTGATGGAGGTTTTGATTGGTTGTTGATTGCCAAATTACTAGGAAAAAAGTTTCTCTATCTTGGTATCGGTCTGGATAAACTCACCAAAAATGAGCGAAAAATTAAAATGAGAATTGCTCTTAATCTGTGTGACAGGGTAATTTTTAGAGATCAATATTCTTTGAGACAGGGACATGATATTATTTTCGCGTATAAAAAAATATCTTATGGAAAAGACCTAGGTGAATTATACATCAAAGAGATGCCGCCCGAAGTCATGGGGAAGCGGAAGGGGATTCTGTTATCATGGCGTGAGTTACAGAACCATATGGCTGATCAACATTTTTTTTTGAATAGACTATCTGATGAATTAATCAAATTTTCTAAAACCTATGATGAGCCTGTAATAATATTTGAAACAGATGATCGTGTTGACCTGAATGTACATGAAATAATTATAGCCTTTTTTGATAAAAAGGGCTTTAATAACTATCAACATTATACGAATTTAGGTCTACGTAATAAGCTGGAACTTATAGCAAACAGTAGATGCGTGATCACAGCGAGGCTGCATACAGCAGTTGCTGCATACCTTTATGGACTACCAGTTGCTGTTTTTGATTATTCACAAAAAATCACAGAATTATATAATCAATATCCTCAAATCCTTAAGCTTGACAATTCAATGAAGGCCTTTGAAAAACTGTTTAATGAGCAATCTATGCCGTTGATACACAACGAAGAGTATTCGCTCGACACTACGTATACTGATATTCTGGCTGATTATCTGTCTGGCTCTTTAAAAACAGTCACCTCGTAAATAGCCCCTTATTAAATGTCTGGTTGATTGATGTTTTTAAAGCGATACATTCAGAAATTTACAAAACCACTCGGCGATTTCAGGTGGAGAAGGAATTATCATAATCAAGAGCTTGCTACCTACAATGACCCTTTGTGTTCATTTCATTATATCCAGTCTGATCAACATTTAGTGGCTGATGACCAGCATGATGAAAAGCCAATTTTTATTTTTTCTGCCGGTTGGCGGTCAGGGTCGACGTTATTGCAAAGGCTGTTGTGTTCTGATTCAAACACATTAATTTGGGGTGAGCCATACGATAAATCATGCCTTATTCAGAGCTTGTCTGAAACCTTTTTACCCATCACCGGGCAGTGGCCGCCAGATGGCTATTTCATAGAAAATATTCAAAAAAGGCATATTTCTGATTTTTGGATTGCTAGTTTATATCCAAATCTTGAAGACCTGATTGCATCTCATCGTGAATTTTTACTGCATTTGTTTGCTAATACGGCTGAAAAAGAAGGTTTTGCTCGCTGGGGTATCAAGGAGGTCAGGTTTGGTCTCAAAGAAGCTTTGTACCTCAAGATATTATTTCCGAATTCCAGGTTTGTTTTTCTCCAGAGAAACCTAAAATCGGCCTATCGATCTTATGCTGGTTACTCTACACAAAGAAACTGGTATTCACGGTGGCCTTTTAGAAAAGCATTTTCTCCGTTCAGTTTTGCCCGACATCGTTCACGCTTACTCAATGAGTTCGAATTGGCTGCAGAGATTGTGAATGGGTTTCATGTTGATTATGGCGACCTTATCAGAAGTGATTATAACCTGCAGGCCCTGGAAGCCTATTGCGGTGTGGACATTGATAAAACCATTCTTTCGAACAAGATAGGGAGTAGTCAGGAAAAGGCCGCTGTTTATACTCTGTCATTATATGAAAAAATCATGTTATTTATTGGTGACAGAATCTATACAAACTGAATACGGCTATTTGTTCTGACATGAAAAATCAAAACCTCACTATTGTTACAGCATCGGATGAAAATTTCATATTCGGTATTTTTCTTTTGATAGCTTCTCTCAGAAAAAATAACGTCAATCATAAAATTTTCTACCTTGCTGAGAATATTCCGGATCGCAGTTGTGGCATTTTGACTCAATTTAATGAGGTTTACATCAAGCATATTGATAAACTACCAGCTATTGCCTACCAGAAGCCTGAAGCTTTTTTAGCGGCATCAGAGTTGGGTGATCAGTATCTTTGTTGGATCGATGGCGATTGTTTTGTTCGTGGAGATATCTCAGATTTTCTTTTTCCTGAAGAAAACCATGGTTTGATGATTCGTTTTCGCTCACATCAAGAAAATCCCTTGCGATTTTCAAAATCGCTATCTATCGATGATTCAGGAATCACACCTGAAACCGTATTTGAAAAATGGAAAACTGATATCAATGAAAATACAGAATACAGATTTGAGACGACTACGGTTAATAATTGCTTCACTCTTGATCGGAATTACTTGCCATTGGTCAACAGATGGTATGACTTTATGAAGCAGATACTCGAAAGAGCAATGTCTGAAAAGACAGAGGTAGGTTTTGCATATACTCATTCAAGGGGTTTCGGCCTTAGCGATGAACTGGCCCTTAATGCAGTATTGAATTTTGCCGATATGTCTATTCCAACTGTAGGCCCATATTTACTGGATCAATCGCAAGAAAAACGATTACTTCATTTAGGGCTTAATCCCAAACCTTGGGTGAGATGGAGTCTATCTCATTATAAGTATTACGATGAAATCATGGATATAATAGATTGGGTGAATGAGAGTGGCTATCAATTGCCCAGTTTACCTATGGGCATGCAAAGGAAGTATAAAGCAATCGTGTTTATTCAGATTATCATGGAGCCACTACACAGGCTGGGTAAAAGGGTCAAAAAACTTAAGGGTAGGGTAATCCTCCCGAAAATTAACAGGAGTTTTAAGTAGAGAATTTTTGTACACTAAAAAGACAGAGGTTCTCAATGAAAAGATCAAGATTTACAGACAGCCAGATCCTGGCGATTTTGAAAC
>Ga0180430_10002088_pt1 | contig 18549 bp, 11 predicted proteins | sample SS_ome_9_FD_132999 | JGI IMG/M metagenome (GOLD analysis project Ga0180430, IMG submission 132999) | Hypersaline lake sediment archaeal communities from the Salton Sea, California, USA - SS_1_S_2 metaG | ecosystem: Environmental > Aquatic > Non-marine Saline and Alkaline > Hypersaline >... | reverse complement strand
TCTATAGGACTTCCCACACGATGCAACCTCTGCAGATCTTTTTGCCTCATTCGGCAGGACCCGCGGCGGCCCGCCCCCGCCCTCGGTGCGCCACTGTTGAAAATTAGCGTGTAGAAGTCGGAGGGCGATCGCGTTTTAATGGCTGCTGCACAACAAGAACCGGACCGAGACGAGACAAATCGGAGAAAGTTAATTGATAGACATCCCCGCCCTACGCGAGATCTTCCCGGTCACTCGGAAATGGGCCTACCTCGACCATGCAGCCACGGGATCGCTCGCCGATCCCGTTTTCGAGGCCGTCACCGGCCATCTCCAAGACTTCAGCCAAAACGGCTGCGCAAATTTTCCCGACTGGGAAGAGACGATCGAAGAGACACGCCGCCGGTGCGCCACCCTCGTGGGCGCTGCGCCCGGGGAGATCGCGATCACGAAATCGACGTCTGACGGCGCGATCATCGTGGCGCGAGGTCTGGCCTTCGAGCGCGACGACAACATCGTGATTCCCGACATGGAGTTTCCTGCTAACTATTGTCCGTGGAAGGACCTGGAGCAAGACGGCGTCCACTGCCGCATCGTGCCGCTCAAGAATGGACGCATCGAGATCGACGACCTCCTCGCCGCCGTCGACGAGCGCACCCGCGTCGTGGCCCTGTCGAGCGTCGCCTACCACAACGGATTCCGCATCGACCTCAAGGCGGTCGGCGAAGCGCTACACACGCGCGGCGTCCCGCTTTACGTCGACGCGATCCAGAGCCTCGGCGCCCTTCCCATCGACGTGGACGCCTGCCGAATCTCGTTCCTCTCGGCCGACTCCCACAAGTGGCTTCTGGGAATGGAGGGTGTGGGATTCTTCTATTGCCGACAGGACATGCTCGACGCGATCAGACCGCCCTTTGTGTCGTGGCGCTCGATGAAGGAGCCCTTCGACCTTCATGCAGCGGAGATGACGCTGGCGCCGACGGCGCGCCGCTTCGAGTACGCCGCTTACAACCTGGCCGGCATTTATGGCTTCAATGCGGCTCTCGATCTCCTTCTCGGCATCGGGATCGAGCAGATCGAGGAGCGCGTTCTGGCCCTGACCGACAGACTCGCCACGCTCCTCGCTCGGCGGGGATTGGAAATACTCTCTCCGCGAACTCGAGGCGCCGCATCGGGGATCGTGACCTTTCGATACAAAGATCGGGCGGTCGACTACTCGGCCCTGTCCAAGGATCTCAAGCGCAAAGGAGTGGTCCTGTCGGCACGGGGCGGCGGCCTGCGCGCCGCGCCGCACCTTTACAACAACGACGAGGACCTCGACAAGCTGATGGAGGCTCTCCCATGACGCCGGCACCCCTCAAGCCGCTCAGCTACGGGGTTCTGCTCTTTCTCCTCTGCTATTGCCTGGAGACGATTTTCTCGATGGGCTGCGGCGAGTTTGTCGATACGAGCGCCATCGATCGTGCCATGTACGTCACGCTGGGGGGAAAGTTTTTCGCCTGCCTCGTGGCGCTCGCCTTTGTGGCGACGCGCGAACGGGGCGCCCTCTCGTCGGCAGGATTCACCTGGGACGGGGCCGCGAGGGGCAGCCTCGGAGCGATCGGGGCTTATCTTCTTTTCCTTCCCCTTTTCATCTTCGTCGTGGGGCCCCTCAATCAACTCTTCGTGGGCGACGAGCAGCAGGCGATCGTGCGCGAAATCATGGAGCGCACCGATCTTCTGAAGTCGATCCCTTTCCTGGCCACCGTTTGTGTGGGCGTCCCGATCCTCGAGGAAATCATATTCAGAATTTTTCTTTACCAGGGATTGCGCTTTCAGCTGCCCTATCTCGCCGCCGTTCTGGTGTCGGGCGCGGTCTTCGGGCTGCTCCACGGTTTGGCCGCGGCCTTTCCGATTTTGACGCTCGGCATCCTTCTCGGCTGGCTGCGCGAAAAATCACGCTCCATCGTGCCGGTCGTGATCGTCCACGCGATTCACAACTCCTGGACGGTGCTCAGCATACACGTCCTCGATATCTTCGAGAAGACCTAGGCCGAACCGCCCACCGGACGAAGCGCCGCCCCGGTGTGAGAAGAATATTATTCATGAAATCACCCCGGCCGAAGGGTGACTTCATTATTCTGGACAGCTATATTTTTCAAGAACTTATGTAGCAATTGCGCGGTTCTTTAACGAACGGAGATCGTGAATCCCGAACCTTTTCGAGAGAGATCGAGATCGCCTGGAATGAAATCATCCCTCGTCAATCGGATCAGCGGAGCGATCAGAGAGGTCTTCCGGCGATCCCGGGCGCCCTCTGACACGCCGCCGCCCGCGTCCCTCCCGGGCCGATCGGACGGGCGGGAACGATCATCGGGGATTCTCAGCAAGTCTTACAGCCTCACCTACGTCCACCGCGGCCTGGTGCGCCGTTTTCAACTCGGCGCCGCCACCGCCACGATCGGACGCTCACCCGACTGCACGGTGCGGATCAATGGCCGCAACGTCGATGCCGTCCACTGTCGCGTGGAAAGGACCAAGGACGACGAACTGATCCTTTTTTCGGAGAGCGAGGACTCGACGGTTCTTGTCGACGGCGTTCCGATCGAGTTCATGCGCCTCAAGGGCGGTGAGACGATCACTCTCGGCGACACCACGCTCAGCGTGCACGCCGGGCTGGGCGTTGGAAAACTCAGCGAGGCGGTGGACGAGTCCTACACCTTCGAGAACAACTTCGGCCGCCTCATGGTCCGGTCGGTCCAGAAGAGCCATTGGTTTCTCCTCTCCTGCATCACGCACATCGCCATCGTCCTCCTCGTCTCCTTTCTCATGGAGGAGCGGGCGATCCCCGTCACTCCGATCGGTTTCGTTCAAGACGGCATCGGCGACACGCTCGGCGAATTCCCCCTCGACGACGATGTGGCGTCCGGTCCGAGCGAGTACGAATTCGACGATCCCGTGGTCGAGGAGTTCGACGCATTCGATGATCCCGACAGCGGCGAGCCCTTGGCGGGCGTCGAATCCAAGCTCTTCGACGAGGATCTCTTCGGCAACCTCGGCCAGGACGGCACCGGGCTCGATGCCGGCGGCAACGAAAAGATCGGCGACATGATCAATCCGGGCCGCGGCATGGGAAAGCTCTTCGGCACGGGATCGGGATGGAGCGAACATGTGGGAACGCTCCGTTCAACGGGGCTCGACATGGCGATCCTTTTCGACTCGACGGGCAGCATGGTGTCGCTCATCAACGAGGTCAAACCGACGATCAACGAGATGGTCAAGGTGCTCCACAGGATCGTGCCCGATCTGCGGATCGCGCTGATCACCTACAAGGGCACTCCAGGTGCGAGCGATTACGTGGTCGCCGGAACGCCGCTCGTCAACGACCTCTACGAGCTTCTCAACTTCATGAACTCCGTCGATATCTCCGGCGGTTCGGCAGAAGGCTACGCGGCGATCCACAAGGGGCTCAACAGGGCGATCAACAGGCTCGCCTGGCGCGACGAGACGCAGAAGGTGATCGTCCTCATCGGCGACGCCGCCCCCTTCCCGAAAACGGTGAGCGACACGCTCCATCTCGTTCGGCGTTTCGAAGGACGGGTGTCGACGATCTACAAGAACTCGGAACACACGCCGAGCCACCTCGAGCCGACAACGCTGAGCAATTTCCGCGGCATCGCGCGCGCCGGCAAGGGCGATTTCATCCGCTACGACGTGACGGGCGACGTGATACGCCACGTGGTCACCGTCGTGCTCGGATCGGAGTTCGCCGACCAGATCAAACGGGTCTTCGCCTACCAGGAGAAAGGCCCGTGGAAAAAGGTTCTCGATCGCCGCGCGAAGGAGGGGGACATCGACTGGCTTCTCAAGCAGTTGATGAAAAAGGACTCGAGATCCGAGGTGGCCGACGCCCTGTTGCAGATCGGCGGAAAAGCGCTCGCCGCCAGAGTCTGGCGACTGCTCCAGCAGGGCGACCTCGCCGCCTGGGAGCTGCAGCGGTGCGTCTATATCCTCACCGAACTGACCAGCGTGCACATCAACTACATCCATTCCTCGCGAAAGTACCTCACCGGGAAACAGATGGAGTACATCAAGGACGTGCTCACCTTTATCTACGGCAAACGATTTCCCAAGTGAGATCGGTGCGCAACGGGCCGCGCTTCGCGCGCAACCACTCCAAATATGTGCGCTTTCGCACCCACTTCGCGAGCAGCGCTCCCGGTATGCGGCTCTGAATCCCCGACTGACACGCTTTGAGCCACCGCTGTTGTCCGGTATGATTGTTGCAGTCGAAGTCATCGTGCTTCGGCATTCTTTCAAATCGAACTATCTGGGATCAGTGAGGTGGGCCAATGAGAAGTTTCAGAAAAAAATCCCTTTTTCCCCTCTGCCTTTCGTTCCTCGTCGCTTTCGGCCTGCTCGTTCTTGTCCTCTCCAGCGCGGAACAACACAGGTCCCCTAAAGAACGGCAAGGCCGGCGCGTCAGTCTCTACGAGGAAGCCGATCCCATTCTGGTGACGGGCAACGTCATGTGGGGCCAACCGATCGCGTTCCACCCCGAGGGCGATCCGAACTCGGGCCTCTACGATTCCGACGGCGACGGAGTCCTCGATAAACGGATCAATACGATCAAGAGCTTCGTCAACGCTGCCAACAACTGCTTCAACGAGGCGATCGCCGCCTGCGTGGCGCACGATCCCGATGACCGGTTCATCTACTACCATCCCGACATCTGGACCGACGACGAATACAACCCGGCGATCCACCTGCGGCCCGATTCGATGCCGCGCTACGCCGACTCGAGCGGCACCCCGTCGACGAACGCCACGCAGTTCGTTCAGGTCACGCTCCCTTTCGAACCCGATCCCGCTCACCTCTTCGATCTGAACAACGTGACCAACAACTACCTCTCGGGAGAGATCACTCTGCGGGACGAGACGGGCTCCTCCCTCTTCGTGTCGGCATTTCTCGGTGGATCGGACGCTTTCGGAACCTATCACGGCAATGATCCCAACTGGCCGGCAGGGGCACTCAAGAGTTCCGACACTCTCGTCCTCGTCGCAAACACGGCCACCATCCCGAGCGTGAAGCCCGGAATCCCCGATCCTGCCGTGAGCGGTCCGATCGCGCTGACCGGTACCGACTCTGTTGCGTTCGAGTGGAGCGGCAAGGAGGTTTATCTCCAAATCGGCAGTCTCGTCGACAAGCAGGGCTTTCGGCGCAACATCGCCTCGAAACACCTCATCCGGCGGACCGGGGTGGCTGTCGACGATGACGACACGGCGGTCAAGGTGGTCGCCATCATGCCCTCCGAATACATCCTTCACCCGGTCTCGGGGTATCCTCTCGAAGATCACTGGCCGGGCATCACGGGCAACGGTGAGAACTTCGTCCCCACTGATGCGCGATTCATGATCGTCTTCAACAAACCGGTTGTGCCCGTCACCGTGGGGCGTTCGATCGTGTTCAACAGGGGGCCGTTCACGGGCAACATGGAACCAGTTCCCAATCGGGAGAGCATGCTGTGGCAGCCCCATCCCGCGTGCAGCACCACGATCGAACCGATCTGCTCCAACGTGGCGCTCAAAGCCTATTTTCTCGACGAGCTGGGCGACGCGGTGGAGCCGCACACACCGGTCCCGGTCAGGATCCATCCCCTCAGCCAGAACAACCTCGCTTCCTACATCGTGACGCCCCTCATCGATCTTCCCGGATCGTCGACCGAATGGTCGGGCGATCTACCGGGCGATCCGCCCACGCCGCCGGCTGGCGCGGTGCGCATGCGGATCGAGGTCACCGTCTACGACTATCAGAAGAACGCCCTCACCGGCCTGAAACCCTCCCAGGGCGGAGGCGCCACCCCCCAGAATCTGGGTGTAGCCGGCTTCCACGGGGAGCGCTTCTACCAGAACGGCCAGAATGCGACGGAGACCTTCTCCGTCCTTCTCGGCGCCCGATACGTCAACGCGCCCGTCTCGCCCAACGTCGTCTACGTCGGACTGGGCACGAAGGGGATCGGTGCGCTCGACCTCGACGGAAACGGATTCACCACCCACGCACCGAGCGCGAGCCGCAACATGTGGATCACGGCGTCGGCCTATTACAGCCCCTACGGGAACGGCATGATGGGAGTCGCCAACGATTACGCCTATCCTGTCGGCGTGGGAAGCGAAAGTCCGATCGAGGGCATCAACGAGGGCGGCACGCGCTGGTGGAGCGATCTCGATCCGTCGAAGGACGCCCTCGTGCGCGATTCGACGGGATCGGCCGCGCTTTTCGAGATGCCGATGAGTTTCATCAACGACATCGAGGTGGGCGATTTTCTCGACACGATCTATTACGATCGTTCCAGCCCTTTCACCAGCGATCAACTCCACCTCGATCTCATCTACGTGGCCGCGGCGGGAAATTTTCTCAACAACCTGATCAGCTCGCCGCCCACGCCCAATCCGCCGCCGCTCACCCTGCCTGTCGCCATGCGCCCCCTCCATGTGGTTGTGGACGAGCTCGGGATTCACGAACAGGGCGCCTTCGTGATGCTCGGCAAGGAAGTGTTCCCCCCGGACCTGACTTTTCTCCCGCTCACCGGAAAGAAACAATGGATCCACCTCGATCCCGCCGGGCTCGGAGGAGGAGCGGACAAGCCATTTCCGCCCAACCCACCCGGACTCGGTCCATGGGCTCCGGGGAGCTATCTTCAAGACGGCCCCCTGGCCGAAACGTGCACCTTCGGGATCGGCTACAGCTACGCGAGCCGGCAGCAGATCGGCAACTTTCTTTTTGCCACCGACAGGACGCGCAACTCGGTCCACGTGCTCAACTCGAACACCATGGAGCCGATCACCGAGATCACCGGTTTCGCCGCGCCCGCGCAGGCGGCCATCACCTCCGATCTCGAAGATCTCTTCGTGACCAACCTCGCCACGGCGACGGTCACCGTCATCGACGTGAATCCGCGGTCGCCCCGCTTCCTTCTCAGGGCTGCCGAAATCCCCGTGGGGCAGTGGCCCAAGGGGATCTGCTGCCAGCCCGACGGCGAGGACGTTCTCGTCTGCAACTACGGCGACAACACGATCTCGATCATCGAACAGTCGAGCCGATCAGTGCGCAAAACGCTGACCGACAGCCGGATCGACAAGCCCTGGGATATGGTGGCCGCCCCGCGCCAGCACACATTCGGCTGGGGAACCGGGGTGTACCACGCCTACATTTCGAACTTCGGCGGGAACAACTTGCTCGTCTACGAATCGGGACCGGACGGACTCGGCGGAATCGGGCTCGACGACATCTACGGCGCGGTGCCGCTCGTCGGAGAAAACGGCGAGGTCTACGAGGAGATTCTCGAGCCGCGCGGGCTCTGCTACGATCCGTGCTACTTGCACGACATTTCAGGAGCGACCAACCTCGTGGGAGGCTGCTTCGTGGCCCACAACTCGGTCAAGGGGGCGGCGGTTTCGCGCATCCAGTTCGTGGATCAACGGCCGGGATGGGGCCCCTACCCGCCCGGTTCGGTGACACGCGACTTTTTCATCGTCAGCCAGTGGACCGCCCAGGATGGCGCGCTTTCGGGAACGGGCCCCGCCGCCGACGTGGCGCTCCCCGATCTCAATCGCGAGGCGTGGCTCAACCAGAACTTTTCAGCCAACCCCTACGTGACCAACTGGGGCGGAGTGGGCAACAATCCCGTACTCAGTTTTCCCAGCAGCAACAAGCATCCGCTCCGATATCTTCCCTCGCCCACGCCGACCTTTATGCCCGACCTGCTTTTTGTTTCCTACATCAACGATCCACTGATCGATCTGCTCGACAGAGTCTCGGGAACAACAACGTGCATCACCGGCTTGCCCCACCCCGCCGGCGTGCTCGAGTCCTACTTCAAAAACTAGGCGCCCTTGGCGTTCTTGGCGAGAGATTAAAGTCTTACCCGCGAGAGCGTAATCAGAGCAAACGCTGTCCCGTAGGGTTTGTGATAGCTATAGAGCGGGTAATCCCAGAACGAGCCGTCCGGCTGCCAGCAGTACATGACCGCATCGAAGAGCGGTTTCGAAAAGCGCGCCCTGTCCTCGTCGGGCATCTCGTCGAGGAGATACCCAGCATAGGCCATCCCGAAGAGATAAAAGTAACCCGAGATGCTGTACCACGACTCGTGCGGAATCGGCCGCCGCGATCCGCATTTCTGGAACCGGATATGATCGACGAGCAGCGCCTGGAGGCCCTTGCGCTTGTCGTCTAGACTGTACTCATGGCCGAAGAGGCCGACGGCGTATTGACAGCACGGAGTGCGGCACGCCGAGCCCTTCGGCTGGTTGATGCCCGCGCGCGGAACATATTTGAGATACTCGCCATAAACGAAGGAACCTTGAGGCGTCTCGGAGCGGCGCACCTGTTCCACGCCGCGCTTCACGAGTTTGTCGGGAACGGCGATGCCCGCTTGTCTGGCGCGGTCGACACCGACGAGAATCGCCGCCGTGGTGAAGCACATCGACGTATCCGACGGCTGATAGGTCTTGAGACCGCTCATGGAGAGATACCCCCAGCCCCCGTCGAGGGTCTGGTATCTCTTGAGCTTGACGACCAGACGGTTGCAGGCGTCTTGAATCTGCTCCTTCCGGGCGTCGTTGGGGTGGTCGCGCAGCCAGCGGCCGAGGGCCTGCATGCCGTACCCGAAGGCCCAGACGCTGTAGTGTTCGAGCCCGCTCATGCGCTTGACATCGTGGGCAACGAGCAGATAGTCGATCCCGCGACTCGCCGCCTTGCGGCTCGCCGCTGTCTTGAAGGGCGAGTCCTCGAGGGCCACGACGCAAAGAGCCGATGTGGCCACACGAAATGCCTTGTGCGAACCGGGCGGCGTGCAGAAGACCTCGATCGGCCGGGCAGTGTGATGCGACCCCCACCCGCCGTCGTCGTGCTGGTTGGCGACGAGCCAGTTCACCGCCTGCTCGATCGTCTCCTCGAGATTCGGCAGTTCGACCGGCGCCGCGTCTTCCTCTTGGGCCGCGACCGGCTGCAAGCCGAAGAGGCCGAGCACGATCAGCGCCGCGGCCGCTTTCAAAGGGCCGGTTGAAATCATTGCTGGGGTTCGCATAGAAGCACCTTCTGCCCGTCGGAGAGCACACCGTAGACGACGACCTCTTTGTCGGTCGCGGGGCCGAGTTTCACGGCGATCCTCTGAAATTCATCGCCGCTGTCAGACGTGGTCCAGCAGTGGGCGTCGGTGCCGGAACCGAAAACCGCCGCCCTCGGCAGAACGATCACGTCCTTGAGCTCCTCCACCACGATCTTCACCTCGGCGCGCATTCCGGCCACCACTCCCTGGACGGGACTCTCGATCACGACCTCGGCGTCGTGCGAATTTTCGCTCCCCCCGGCGCTCCGCGGGGCCGGAAAGCGGTCGACGCGCATCGTGCCCATCACCGCGATGTCGGGCAGGGCGGCCACGCTCACCTTGGCGGCTTTTCCCGTGCGGATCGAGTTGATCTTCGATTCGGGGATGTCGAGGGCCACTGCCGATCTGTCGGGATCGGCGATGGTGAAAAGAGTGGTGCGCGCGCTGCCGCGGCTCCCCCTCTTGTAGCGCGGCGCCGTGCGGCCCGGCCTGTAATCGTCGGGCGATCCATGAAGGAGCACGCCGCTACGGCTCGCGCGAATGGAGAGCAGCGCGGAGTCCTTCTTCAGCCGGGCGAGCTTGTCCTTCTGATCCTTGAGGCCCATCTCGACCTGAAGCAGGCCGTCTTCGCGACTGCGCCTCTCGATCTCCTGGGATTTGAGGAGGCTGTCGAGAGCCGCTTCCTTGGCAGTGACGGCGCGGCGCAGGCGGACGCTCTGGGCCGCCTCGGCGAAAGCGACCGTGTAGGCGCGCCTGTCCTTGAGATTCTTGAGCGACTTCATCGTCCGGGACAGGTTGCGGCGCGAACGTTTGAGCACGATCTCCTCGGTGGCGTCGGTCAGCTCATCGTCGCGGTACATCATCTCGAGCTGGTCGAGTTCGTCCTTCTGATCGTCGATGTTGTGCTGGGTGTAGAGCTCGGACATCTCGGCATTGCGCTGCGAGAAATCGAGCTCGTACCTCTCCCATCCCTCGAGGTCGCGGCGGGCCTGCTCGAGACTGTAGCGTGCGTTGTCGAGAGCGAGGGCGGCGCTCTTTTCGCTGAGCGTGTTGCGCTCCGCCGTGTTCTGAAGCTTGAGGGCCGCCGATTTGACCTGCCGCTCGAGCTGCTCGATCTGCTTGTTGATGCCGCCCACATCGATGCGGGCGATCACGTCGCCGTCGTTGACGGGTGTGCCGTGCTCGACGACCTCGATCATGAGAAGCTCTCCCTTGTATTCATCGAACCAGAGAGAGACCTCGTCGAAAACTGCGGGTACGAAGGTCCCCTTGCGCATTTCGTCGGTCGAGAAATCGCGCCGCTCGATCACGACACTCTCGACGCTCTTCGACTGCGTCTCCGCTTCCTGCGCCGCCGCCATGGAAAATCCGGCGAGCAGCAGGACAACAAAACAAAAACTGAAACGTCGCATGTTGAACTCCTTTTGTCCTATTGGGGGATCTGTCACTCCACGTGGATGTTGTTGATTGTTTCAGGGCTCGCCGCGGCCGGAGAGCGCCGAAGGGTGCGCCATCGGCTTTCATGATAATGATATTCCTCGCCCCATGCAAAGCATGCTCCTCGCGGGAGAAGGAATTCCACGCCCGCCGCGGGCGGCCTTTTCGAAGGGCGTTCCTCTTTTGGCCGGGACGGCCGAAGCCGATCTGGTATGATGCCCGCCATGAAACAGAATGGAATTTTTACACTGCTCAACAAGGATTCACGCTCCCCCGCGAGGCGCGGACGGCTCAAACTCCCCCACGGTACAGTCGAAACGCCGGCCTTCATGCCCGTTGCCACGCAGGGCGTCCTCAAGGCGATGACGCCGCTCCAGCTCGAGGAGACGGGCGCGCGTGTCGTCCTCGGAAACACCTATCACCTCGCCTGGCGGCCGGGCGAAAAGCTGATCCGTAAATTCGGCGGCCTCCACAAATTTTCCGGGTGGGACGGGCCGATGCTCACCGATTCGGGCGGGTTCCAGGTCTTTTCCGTCAAGTACAGAACGATCGACGAGGAGGGCGTCACCTTTCGCTACGCGAGCGACGGCGAATCGGAGTTTTTCTCCCCCGAACGGTCGATCCAGATCCAGAGGGATCTCGGCGCCGACATTGCCATGGCCTTCGACGAGTGCATCCCCTACCCCTGCACCCACGACTACGCGCGGCAGTCGACGCAGCGCACCCTCCGCTGGGCCAAGCGCTGCCTCACCGCCCACAGCAAAGGGGACGACGACAGGAGCCAGTTCCTTTTCGGCATCGTGCAGGGAAGCGTGTTCAAGGATCTCCGTCGCGACTGCGCGCTGGCCATTGCCGACATGCCCTTCGACGGGATCGCCGTGGGTGGAGTGAGCGTGGGCGAAGGTCTCGATCTGCTGAAAAAGGTCGTCGAATTCACCGAGCCCCACCTGCCCAAGAAGCACGTGCGTTATCTCATGGGCGTCGGTTTCCCCGAGGATCTCCTCGAATCGGTGGAGCGCGGCATGGACATCTTCGATTGCGTCATCCCCTCGCGGATGGCGCGGTCGGGCACCCTGTTCACGCCGCAAGGCAGGATCCGGGTGACCAACAACAAGTACCGCAAGGATTCCTATCCCGTGGACACCGCCTGCGACTGTTACACGTGCAGCCGCTTCAGCCGCGCCTTCCTGCGTCACGCGATCATGTCGAAAGAGGTTCTGGGAAGTACGTTATGCACGATTCACAACATGCATTATTATCAGAAACTGATGGCCGATATGCGGAGCGCTCTTGACGCGGGGCGTTTTGGGCAATTCAAGGCCGAGGCGCTCGATCGGCTGGCCGAACGGGACAAGAGGTAGGAACCGAAGGCGGCGAGAATCCGGTCAAATCATTCTCAAAGAGAGACTTACGCCTGGAATACCACTCAAGTGCGGTCGTTGGCCGCCTTCTTGCGAATCAGCGAGTGCTTGTGCTGGGCGGTCGGTCTTTTTCCATGGTTGGCTTTTTTGATCTTGCGTTTGTTCTTGGCCATGTGGCACCTCTTGGGTCGCTGGTCGTTGGCTCGCCCTGGCCGGCGTCGGAGCGCCGAGTCGACCGGGAGTCGAGCCGTGTGTGAGACATTATTTTTCCAAAATAGAAGCGTGATATTTTAGGAGCGCAACCGGTTGCTGTCAAGCGCCTATATCTGATAGACACTCTGCCAATTAGCACCCTGTGCGACTCACGGGGCGAATCATGGGGAAAAAAATTTATGAAACGCGTTTTGCGCCGATTCCTATTTCTCTTTATTGCAGTAATGGCCGCGGGATGCACCGAAAGCGATCCCCAATCGGACGGTGCGGTCACCGCTGAATCAGAGCGATCCGCCGCCGATCGGGCCCGATTGAAAAAAGGACCGATTCCGGCGATGGGCCGTGACGAATTCATGCAGAGAGCGTGTGACGCGGCCGAAGAATTCCTTCCCTTCTGGCCCTCGGGGAAAACGGCCGCCTCCACGCCGGTCGCCGCGCCGCCCTCCGGCCCGGCAAAGATTTCTTCCCCCCCTCCGGGTTCGCCCCCCCCCCTGGGCGTCTTCGGGCCGGACGGCAGCGCCCAGGCCTCGATCGGTTCCCCCAACGTGTGCGTCGCAATCTGGCGCTCCGACGAAAACCGTTTCTTTCTGCCGCAGGCGGAGAGCGTGAGCGTGTCGCTCTCCCAGGATTACTTGCCGATCCCCCAGGCCCGCTGGGAGGCGGGCAAAGGAATCGACGTCCAGACCGAGCTGACCGGGCTTTCGCCCGACACTCACGATGGAGCCGGGATTTTCGTCTACAGGGTTCAGCTCTTCAACAGAAGCGGACGGGACTGTTCGGTGCGGATCTGCATAATGGTCCGCCCCCATCGGCTCGACGGATCGGCCGCGCCCCTTGGAGCGATCGTTGTCAAGGACGACACCCTCTGCACCGTGGGCGATAGCGGTGTCATCAAGCTTCCCTCGTCGCCGGCATTTCACGGGGCGATCGACTCGGGGCGCGACGACGGCTCCGGCCCCTACCTTTTCGTTTATGACGCCGAGGTGGGCGCCGTCGAGGGCGAATACGCCGCGGCCACACCGGTTGTCGATTTCAATATCCTTCTGGCCCCATCTCCCACCGACCGATGGCCTGACACCAAAAAAATCAGAATCAACTATGCCCGGTCCCACATCGACTGGGCTTCGACGGACTGTCTCAACGAAGTGCGCTTTCACACGCCGAGCAAACAGCTCGCCGACACGTGGCGGGCGGCGCTGTCGCGGCTCATCATGGCGGCCCGATCGGGAGCGTCCACGGGCGGGGGCGTCGGCAAAACACTTTTTTCGGCGCCCGCCTTCGCCACCGTGGAAACAACGGCGGCAGCGACGGCGCTCAATCGGGCGGGCCGGTTCGACGAGGCGCGACTCCTGCTCGATCGATTCGACGCTCTCATCGGCGCAGAGGGACAGATCCCGCGCGCCCTCGACGGAAAGGGTCAGCCTCTCGGCCCGGACGCGCCTGCGTGGAACAGCCTGACCCTCGTGGCCTTGACCGATCATTTTCGATTTACCGGCGATCGGGACTGGCTTGCCGGCAAGAAAGACCTGATTCTGTCCGCCGCCGGCCGTCTCGAGAAGTATGGGGCCAACACGACGCCGAGAGGTTTTGTCCGGCCTTCCGACGCCAACACCGCCGTCTGTTTCGCCGATAGCTTCGACGTGGTGAACGGACTCGAGGAGGCCGCTCTCGCGGCGTCCGAAATCGGCCTCGAAGAGGAGGCGCGGCGTTTTTCAAAACAGGCCGGCGCCCTGCGGGACAGGTTGCGCGAGGTCATTCCCGTTGTCATGGAAGAAGCAAGGATCAATTTTATACCCGCCGGGCCGGACAAGGGACTCGTGCGCGCCGACGACCCGGAACGTGGCCACAATCGTCTCACCGCCCACGACGCGATCGACCTGGGACGGTGCGCGTGGCCCGGAACGATATTTAACGCCAAGGATCGCTGGTCGGGACGGAGTATCGAGCTCAACTGGATCATGTTCTTCGAACAATCAGGCGGCGGGTTGCGATCCGACGCACTCTTTCTGCCGGAGGGTATGGAACTGGCGTCGCCCATGCTCGCCCTGCGCAAGGAAAAATACCCGAGCCTGATCCTCGAGTGGTACGCGGCCCACACAACAATGACGGGCGCTCACACATGGGCCGAGATCCTCGCCGGGCGGGACGCAATAGGGCACAAGGATCCCTCTCTCCGGGCTGACGCGGCCTACGTCACGCTCATGCGCAATATCTTTGTCATGGAGAGAGGGGACTATCTCTTTCTCGGACCGGGACTCACCTTGCGATGGTTCGAGATCGCCAAGGAGATGGGAATCGAGAACGCCCCCACGGCTTTCGGGCGCGTCTCCTTTCGGATGACCACGGAGAAGCTCAAATCGACGGTCGATTTCCTCGACACATCAGCCTTGCCGCCAAGGGGTTACATGATGAATCAGGTCTACCCCTCGCAGAAACCTCCCATCACGGTTGATGGCAAGCCTTACACTCCGGCGATCCAGAACTACCTGCTGATTTTTCCTCCCGGAACGAAGAGCATAGAAATTGAGTGGTAAGGCGTCCACCGTCGCCTATATATATCAGTGTATGACGTGGCGTTCGAAATTATGAAAAATGTACTTAATTCGATTCATTAGCCAAGAAATGTGAAGGTCAATCATGCTCAAAACAGGGATTTACGTCGATGGTGAGAACATCCGTCTCTGCGGCGGATACGGCATGCGTTACGATGTTCTCAAAAAGTATGTGGCCATGGATGACTCGGTCATCTTGAGAGCCAATTCCTACGTGGTCGAAGATCTCGAACAGACCGAAAAGGACGATGAATATCGCCGCAAGCTCTACCGCTACCACGATGTTCTCCGGAGCCACGGATTCAAACTCATCAAGAAGCCCGTCCAGCGCTATGTCAACTCCGACGGCGAGGTGACGGTCAAGGCGAACGTCGACATGGACCTCGGAATCGACGCGCTGCTCCAGTCGGCCCATCTCGACCGCGTCGTTCTCCTCTCCGGGGACGGCGACTTTTGCCACCTGTTGCAGGCGATGCAGAATTTCGGCTGCCGCGTGGAGGTGATCGGTTTCCTCAACGTGGCGAAACGGCTCAAGGAGACGGCTGACTTTTACCTATCCGGCTTCATGATTCCCGGCCTTCTGCCCACGGGCGAAAATGGTTCGATCATCCGCGGCTACCCTGTCAACTACTGGCAGGACAAAGGATACGGGTTCTTTCGCCATCTCGAGATGGACGAAGACGGGCTGCACGAGAAGGAAGTCTTTTTCCACCATTCCCATTTCGAGGACGAAATCGCCACCGAGGCTCTCACCCGTTCGTCGAATATCTTCGAGTTCAGACTCGTTCCCAGCACCGTCAAGGACGGGGACCTGATGGCGACCGAGATCCGGCACACCCAAAGCCATGTGGTGATCTGAGAAAAGGCGCGATGCGATACGAAGGCAATATCTTCAGACCTCCGTCGGAGGCCAATTCCCTCATCATTCAGGCGACGCGCGGCTGTTCGTACAACAAGTGCACCTTTTGCGCCATGTACCAGGACGTGCGTTTCAAGATCCGCCCCGTCGATGCGATCGCCGAGGACATTGCCATGGCGCGCGAATATCTCGGCCCCCAGGTCCGGCGCGTCTTCCTCGCCGACGGCGATGCGCTCATCGTCAAGACGGAGCGTCTCCTGGAAATCATCGATCTTCTCGAGGCGTCCTTTCCCGATCTTCAGCGGATCGGCGTCTATGCCACGCCCCAGGCCTTGCTCATCAAGAGCTCCGACGAACTCGAGGCGCTGAGAGCGCGCAAGCTCAGGATGCTCTACCTCGGAGTGGAAAGCGGATCGGAGACAGTGCTCGAGCGCCTGAAAAAAGGGGTGAGCTGCGATCAGATGATCACGGCAGGCCAAAGGGCGGTCGCGGCGGGAATGAAACTCTCCACCATGATCATTCTCGGCGCGGGCGGGCCGGAGCTCAGCGCCGAGCACGCCCGGGAATCGGGACTCCTTTTGAGCGCCATCAATCCCCGATTCATCTCCACCCTGACCATGATGGTCGTTCCCCAGGCGCCGATCTACGAGGAAGCCCGGCAGGAGCAATACATCCCCCCCACACCGCGGCAGACGATCGAAGAGTTGCGCGGGCTGATCGCCCACCTCGACGTCTCGGGCGCCATCTTTCGCGCCAACCATGTGTCCAACCTGGCCACGCCCGCCGGCAGCCTGCCCAAGGACAAGGAGCGCATGCTGGCCGAACTCGATACGGTGCTCGCCGGGGCGATTCCGGACGAGTTCGGACTGCGGGGGTTCTAGGTGGTTGGCCCCCGATTCGGGATATGATAGGGCCGGGTGAGGACACTCTGACGGCGGAGGTGCGAGGTATTTTTTCGGCTTTGCGATCTCCGCTTGGAGAGCCCCTTCGGGGGAAGATAAAGACGTTGTTCAGAAAATCACATCTGATCGGGACTCCGGCCTGAGTTGGATCTTCCCCCGAACGGTCTCTCGGGCGCTACGCCGTCAGAGTGTCCTCACCCGGCCTCTTCAACCGCAAACCGACCACATCCCTAGAAGGTACGGATCGTACCGCAATCGGGGCATTCCCAGGTGAGGTTGTTGCAGGTCATTCCCCAGGCGTTTTCATCCAGGCAGTCCTGGCAGATCATGAAACCGCAGGTGCACGTCCAGCAGAAGGGAACCTTCTTGCCGCAGACGCTGCAGAGCCAGTCGGGACGGCGCCTGGAGCGTTTTTTCTTTTTATGATCTTCCTTGCGTTTCACTCTAAAAGCGCCGCCTCAATGATTGACCGATCCTTTGGGATCGCCGGGGGGGTTGTCTTTTTTTTCCAGCGCTTCGGCCGCGGTCGCGGCGTCGCGCGCCTTGGCCCGCGCCTTGGCCGCACGGCGCACCGCCTTTTGCGCGTCGGTGCCGGCGTCGGCGAGCGCCTTCTCCATGGCGGCGATCTTCTCTTCCTTGCCGCCGCTCTCCACGAGTTTCGCGAACTCCTTTTCCATGACGGCGATCTGTTCCTCCACTTTGAGAGCCTCTGCTTCCGCATCGGCGGCTCTCTTCTCTGTGTCGGACACGGCGTCGCGCACGAGGGCTGTCTCGGCCGCTTCGCCCTGCTCGGGATCGGCATCGAGAGGAATGTCTTCTGCGGCGAGGACCACCGCCACCACCGGAAGCCGCTCGAAGAGATCGTCGAGCGGATTGCCGAAGGGATCGGCCGGCTGATAGTTGTGCAGCCGCAGGGGAAGAAAGACGAGCGACGCGTCGGCCGATTGGTCGGCGATGCCGTCAGCGTCTCGGGCGTCGACCATATGGCACTCCGCCTCGATGCGCGCCTCCTCGATGAGACGCTCGAGCTCGTCACGATCCTGGTTCTCTTTGCCCTCCGGTGCGGCCAGGGTGAGAACACGGATCGTGGCCCCGTCCCATGCGCCGCTCCGCGTCATCAGGTAGGCGACGAGAAGCGTCAGGCGGCTCGTCGCATCGTTCGACCACCAGATGTCGATGCGGCGTTCGCGCGGGGGGCGCCTGTGGAGAACCTCCCACTCGGCCATCTTGGCATCGACGGCGATCACGTTGCATCCGAGGCGTAGCGCCGCCCTGAGGTAGCGGCCGTATCGTTCATGGCCACTCCCTTCAGGCGGGTTGTCCGACCGATCGAGAACCTGTTCGGGCCAGTTGAGAATCGCCGTGTTGGCGCGGACCGGCCCGATCCCCCACGACTGAATCAGCGCGCGGGAGCCTTCGAGCACGGTGGGAGCCAGGATCACCCTGGCGAAGGCTTCCACGTCGATCTCGGCAATCTCTGCAAGAAGTTTCTTCTCCTCCTCGCCGCGCCGCAGCCGCGCCCGAGCGCCCTGTCCGACCAGTATCTTGACCGCCGTGGTCAGCCCCGCGCCGCCCTCGATCCACGACGAGAAACGCAAGAGCTGCTCGCGCCGGTTGGCGTCATTGGAGAAAACGAGGAGCCGCGGCCGCCAGTTGCGCGGGTGCTCGGGTTCCTCGGCGATGGCAAGAAGGTGCTCGCGCAGCCGCTGAAAATGATAGGCGCGGCGGCTGTCCGCCCAGCGCGCCGGACCCGCCGTGCGCTTGAGGTACTGATAGACGGCGGCGAGGATCGCGACCGCCACCAGGCCGGCGGCGAGATTGATCGCCATCATCGCCGCCAGACATCCCAGGGCGCCCACGAGGCTGATACGGCGATCGAACCAACGGAAGCGCGGCCGGAAGGAGGGGCTCTGCGTCCGCGCCTCGAACCAGGTGGCATAGTTGAGAAGGCCGTAGGAAATCAGGAAAAACATGGACACCACGGGCGCGATGAGATTGAGCTGTCCGGCCGCGATGGTGAAGCCCGCGATCAGCGCCGAGAGGAGCACGCCGCGCCGCGGGTTGGCCGAGGGCCCCGATCCGGCGGCGAAGGGAACGAGAAAGGCAAAGATCCGGTCGCGCGCCATCGACTGCAGGATGCGCGGCGCGCCGAGATAGCTGC
>Ga0180430_10002087_pt1 | contig 18555 bp, 23 predicted proteins | sample SS_ome_9_FD_132999 | JGI IMG/M metagenome (GOLD analysis project Ga0180430, IMG submission 132999) | Hypersaline lake sediment archaeal communities from the Salton Sea, California, USA - SS_1_S_2 metaG | ecosystem: Environmental > Aquatic > Non-marine Saline and Alkaline > Hypersaline >... | reverse complement strand
ACCTTTTTTAATATATTTCTCTATCTGTGGTTTAAATTTTACAAGTTTTTCAAAACCGATGTACTTAATACCTAACCTTTCACAAGCATATAATGAAACTCCACTACCAACAAAAGGATCTAATACACTTTCTGGTTTGAAATGTTTAAAAAAGTATAACATACAATCTTCTGGTTTTGGATCTGGATGATCTATTTTATCTAATTCATCTCTTATTAACCAACCCCATATTATATGAGAGATCATAAAATTTGCTGGTAATCTATTATTGAATTTACCATAAAATAAATAAACATCTACACCATATTTCCTTGTTAATGAAGTATATTTTTTCTTTCTATTAGGAGCTACATAATAGAAGTAATCTTTTGGTTTTTTGATTTTTTCCCACATATTCAAGTTGACATTTCCTGGAATCATTATAATTCCTTTACCAACACGTTTGGCTTGTTTAAACATATTACGACACCATTGTTCATAAAAAGGAATAGTATCATTATATTTAAATTTACATTCAGTCTTGGTTTGCATATCAACATTCCAAGGCTGATCTAAAAATACAATATCAAATTGTTTATTTTCAAATGATTCCATAGCTTCCAAGCTATCTTCATAATATACTGTATCCCAATTATACATCATTTTGAATATAGGTACTCTCTTAATTTCTCAATAAATTGTATAGCTTTAACTTTATTATCTTCTGTTTTTTCACAATCTTCAAATGTATTATCAATTTCTTCTTTACTTATAAAATTTTTAATTTTTCTCCACCTTCTCATGCTGTTTTACATTAGTTATTATGTTATCTAATTCATTCACTATAACAGCAAAAGATTTCTTAGTACTTTCATATTTTTCTTGATCAAAATCTAAACCGTTTTCTGAGCACTCCTTAAGTTCATAAAGTACGTTCTCCAAATAAGTACGTAATGTATCAGCTTCTAATATATTAAACATTTTCATTAGAACATCATAATCCTCGTTAGGAGACCATTTATCACATTTAAAACAATAAGGTTGTTCATTACCAACACCATCAAATTTTGCAGATCCAAGTGGATTCATACAATGAATACATAATTCCTTTTCATAGGCAACCATTACGTTAGTTAAACGCTCTTTAATGATAAAACTATCTTCTTGCCTATATTGTTTTCCCAACATATATATTATTGTCTCTGAGCCTCTTTCTACTAAAACAGTTTTAATATGTGTCGGGTTCAGTTTCTCCTCTATATAATTAAGTGCTTTAATAGGGTTTCCATTACCACACGTATAAATATCAATAGCAACATATTTTCTTTCAGGATAGGTATGAATACTCATATGACTCTCCATTAATAAAGCTATACAAGTTAAACCATAAGGTTTGAACTCATGTTTTATCGTTTGTATTTTAATATTGCCACTTAATTCTATAGATTTTTCAAGCAAAGCACACATTTCCTTATTATTATTTAATATAGGTTCATCTGTGTATATATCCAATATTAGATGTTTTCCGTCTTCATCCATTTACAACACTCTCTTTTGGTATAAATATTTCATTTCCAATTTCATCATACGCTTTATCATAGTAAGGATTACCTTCGATCTTTTGTCTTCTAAGTGGCGTACTACCAGTCTTTTTAACTACCTTAAAACCACGATTTTCCATAAATTTCTTAAGGTTAGTAACATCTTTCTCTTCAATTAATCTCGTTGCAGTTTCCCAATCTTTAACTATTTTAGGCAAATAACCTATAATACATTCTTTAACGATCCAACTATTTGAAGGTACTACACCATTATTTTTCAACGTTTCCATTACAGAAATAAGTTTTTTCGGTAATGTAACAGTTGTTATAACATAATCCTTTTCTTTTATCGGCATATTCAAACCACTATTGTAACTCTCGTTTTATTTTGTTTGTTTTATCTTTATTTTTATTTAATAACTTATAAATGCTATATCTAATTGGTTCAGCTATAATATCAGCTAATAACATCATAAGGAAAAAGAATAATCCAGTCTCAGCCATGTTTAAAAAACCATGCTCTCCCACTACTAAAAATATGATATTATTTAACTCTAATATATACAACACTAACATAAATATTAATGTTTGTATCAAAGCTAATCCAATTAAAGAAACTACATAATTTATTTTAGTTTCCATCTTCAACCTCTCTTTTTGCTAATTTAATACCTTTTAATAAGACATAAACAACAAATAGGTTTCCTACCATCATAGGTATAGAAAACATTAATAAACAAGCTAAAGCATATAACAAACATCCAATAATAGTTATACGGTTTCCCTTTATTCTTGTTTTTGGATCTGATGCTGTTTTTGAATTTGCCTTATTTAATCCAATTATTAGAAAAAAAGTTCCAATAAATTGAATAGCAGTAACAAAAAGAGTCATAATGTAAAATTCTTCTTCCATTAATTTCACCTTTTTATTTATAATTTTTTATTATTTCTATAGCATAATTCCTTATTTCTTTTTGTTTATTAAACAAACAACTTTGACAAACAATAAAGCTCTCATATACTAAATACATATCATCAATATAGAATGATTTTAATGAAATTTTCACACTTTTAAAGTGAGATCTTTTATATATATTATCTTGTTTCTTTTTACATATAACACATTCTTTCATTATAACCACTAAATATCTAATGTCTGAGAAGCAATCATATCTGCTCCATGAAGCAATGCTGATAACTTATTGGTTCTATGTGGTTTAAAATAACTCCAACCACCATGATGCCAAATAATCGCTTTCTCTATATTATCTGTCATTTTTAATTTAACTTTAGTTATTAACGCTAAACATCCTTCGACATGTTTATCTCTTCCACTAACACTATATTTTTCATGTATCCTATATCTTTCTGCCTCTTCTTCATAATAACCAATTTTAAAATTAAATTCAACATTACGCTTAGGAGCATAACTGATTATTTTTTGAATATCATGATATAAAGCAGATAAAATAGCTTCTTCAAGTGTAAAATCAGGATCTACTATAATAACATAATTTAAATACACAAAATTAGTAACGAGTATAACGTGATCGTATAAACCACCTTTATATCCACCATGATAACCCCTAACACTTGCTGGAAGCTTTTTCATAGTATCGAATAAATATTGTATTGTTACTTTCTGTGCTATACTAATATTTGTAAATTCTAATAGTTCATCCAACGTCTTTAACTTTATGCTAAATTTATTATGTAAATCTTCATTAACGAACATATCATTTATAACTTTGCCGTTATTTTCAGATTCACTTCTAAGGTTGTTCTCCATAATAACTATACCATTTTTTATATATAATTTAATGCAAATACCTATTTAACTTTATGTTTCTGGGTTCCTAAGGTAAGACCACTTTTTTTCATACTTAAAACAATAGTCCCAATGGAAAGGGCATTGATTCATGCAATATTGCATAGCTCTCCATTTTTGTAAAAACCAACATTTATTTAAAGAACCCCAAAATTGCTCTATATTTTCGTTTAAAGACGCAATATCAAGTTCATTAAATCTATGCATCTTCGCAGTTGCCAAATCTTGAAAATATACTATCATACCAAAATCTACCCTTTTATAAGGCAATATTTTCATAGTTTTTGTTTCTTTATCTAACTGCATAGCTCCTGGCTCTTCTCTTAACATTTTATAAAATGTAGTTTCAGTCTTTATACCTTCTTGTTCATATCCTTCATCTATATAGTATTTAGGCTGACCGAACTTATAATCTACTACACAGAGCTTATCCTTACCACCAAATTTATCTGGAATATTATATTCTGCATCTATAAATCCTACTTTATAAGTATGATAGTTTTCTATACCTAATTCTGTAGTTATAGGTATAAAATATCTTTCTAAATTCTCTTTGTTCATTCCAAAATTTTGTATTTTTCTAAATTTACTTTGTTCAAAGATTGCAATATTCTGTATCATATTCATTACATATTTACCTATATCACCCTCAAATTTAAATCTTTTAGGTACAATTTTGTTTAAAATTAAAGTACGTATATATTTAAGAATATTATCCATTCTAACTATTTTATCTAAATCTATGAAATTATACAAAACTTCCATTACCCAATGCAATCTCGAGCCCCATTTCATATAGAATTGTTGCTGTTCCACATTTAAGTTGTAAATATAACCATATTTAAAAACAGTCTGGCAAAAATTATACGTCATCAACCGAGATTTGCTAATATACTTTAACTTATCAAGTATTTTATTAACAACTCCAACACTCTTAGGTATATGAACCATAGGATTTTTTAACAATTTTTCCCAAACAAATTTAAGTTCTTCCTTTGATCTATTTTCATTCCTTATTACTTCTACAATTTCAAATTCTGTCATTGTTATTTTGTTAATTCTCGTTATTTGTTAATTCTTGTTATTTGTTAATTCTTGTTAATTTTATTAAATTTTATATTCATTCTCTTTAACCATCATCATAATTGCAGTTTTATTTCCAATCAACCCTTTGTGATCTTTAACTATCTCAGAAACTTTTTTTTCTAATTCGCTGACTGGAACACGAATTTTATCTGAAATAACGTTTAATACTTTATAATACCCTCCATATTTTTCAAATAAAATATCTACCTTTAAAGAGAACTTATAATAACTATACAACTCAGATTTATCAAACTTTATATCTTTATTTTCTAAATTGGGTAATAAAACCTTTAAAGATTCTTTCATCTTATCACTTAATAGTTTAAGTCCTATAACTTTCTCACTTGCATCCTTACATTTCATGATATCTTTCGTAATAATACTAAAAATCATTAGCTCTTGTTCAAGAGTAGTTAAAGTTTCGAAATTAGTAACTATACCATGATATTCTTCATAACCTTCTTTAAATATTCTATAATCATGGATACCATCAATTTCTTTCATAAGTTCATATAGCTGTTTAATATAAAAATCTATTAAACTAACCAACTTAAACCTATGAACTTTATTATAATTTTCAAGAATTCCTATAAAATTTAAATTTCTTTCAACTATATGTTCATCAACATCACTTTTCTTAGTAAAAGTAAAAGGATGTTTATCCTCTAATACACACTCAAGATCAAGTAACAATAACATCCTTATCGCTTTTCTATACCTTTCATCTACTTCAATATAACTATCATTATATTGCATCACATCAAACAATTTCTTACCCATTTTACATCACTCTTTTTTATTCTTATTTTTTGGAGGTTGTAATAGTTTATGAATCTTTTTACTAATTTTTTTAAGATCAGATTCTACTAAACAATCTATTATCTCGCTCCACTTATGAATACCATCTAAATTACGTTTTTCATAAAACAAATTATAATCAACAAATTCTTTAAGTTTCTTAATCAAAATACCTATATCAAATCTATCATTAACATTAATTATTAAATATTTCTTCCTTATTATCTTCATGTAGCAACACTTTTAGTTTTTATTGGTTTTAATACATCTATCCACTGAATATCATAAACATCTAAAATATTTACTAACTTTTCCTTAATAGTATTATCAATAACCTTTTGTCTATCAATTGATTTCACTATATCTGGTGGTAAATATGAATTATCATCTAAAGCACATATATTAGTTCTTGCATATTCTTTAGGCAAACGTGCTGGATCTATATAAACAAATTTAGGTTTTGTCATAGCTCCATAATTACTCTCACCTCCCCAATGTGTGCTCCATTCATTTGTCCATCTCGCTCCTCTTATCCAATCTTGGTTTCCGTACTCATCTAACCTTTGTTTAATACCTTTAGGGAAAGAAATTTCTTCTAATTCATATTCTAAATGAGCTATTTTATAAACAACTTTTCTAATCAATTTAGCTATTAATTGTTTATCTTTTTGCCTACAAATTAACTCTACAACTTTTTTACGCAATTTTCTACTAATTCTACTTGAATCACTTCTATCAAAACCTTTAACATCTAACTTTCCATCTGGAAAATCAACACCTTTATAATAAACCATTAAGCCTCCATAATTTTTCTTCGCTGCTCCTTCCTTACTCTTAGCCTTAACAAACATTATAGTTTTATATAACTTTTCGAAATCTAAGTTAAATATATGATGATCAATATTTCTACTTTTAGCTAAATCATCATAACGTTTATTTATAAACGTTGCTAATTTCTTGGCTTCAGACTTTACTTTTTCTGTATTATCAAAAGGTGTTAATAAATAAATACTATCAGTATCTCCATATAATCTTATGTACTTATCTTGCATTTCATTTTCTGCGACATCACTTGCCATAATTATTGTTTCTCTACTACCTTCAAGTATGACTTCACCGAACTTATCATTATACAACCTAAAATGTACATTAAGAAGAACACCGTAAAAACTATTTGTAATGAATTTAACTACATTCTGAATGATATTATATAAATCTATCTTATCATCCATTTTATCAATCTGTAGCTTTAACTGTACAGTTTCTTTTATCTTATAAGCATTTTTTAAACCTTTAATTTCTAATCTATAACCCTTTAATTCTGCTTGGATTTGTCTTCTTTCAGATAACAATTCCAAAAATATATCCCTTAAAAAGCTATTTTTATCCTTACGAAAATAAACTCCCTTAACAGGAGATATTATTATATCTTTTTTATTATATTTATGTAGATCCTTTTCATATACTACCGTATCTTCACCAATATTATAACTAACTGCTGTAGAAGGATAACTACTCGACAAATCTAAACCAATCACATTTTCAAACAACTTATAATCAATTGGATCAAATACTACTGCACCTCTCTTACTTTTCTTTTCTTTACCTTCTTGTCTCGCTGGTAAAACAATACCTCTCTCTTTAGCTTTTGTTAAACAATAACAATCAACAATTCTGCTATTATAATGTACGTCATTCATTTGACAATTAGCAAGAGATTTTACATAATAAAAGAAATCAAGTATTTGTTTTTTAGCAACTATTTCATATTCTAAATAAGTATCTCTTATACCATATTCTAAGAACTTTTTAAAATTTCTTCTTCTCATATCATTTATCGTACCTTCATAGGTTATTTTTCTTGCTTTTAACATTTTAAATGCTATATCATCAAGTTTATAACTTTCTTCTTCACCTAAAGTTAATTTTTTATAACCATCCATTGAATCAAATAATACTATACCACCAATATTTACATCTCCGTATTTATTCATATAAACTTGGCGAATTTCAGAAAGTTTCTTATAACCTACTTTTAATTTCATCATACGTGCTATCATATAAGGATAATCAAATCTTGAACCATTCCAAGCAGTTATAACATCTGGTTTAGTTTTACTTATAAATTCTATATATTTTTCAAGCATATCCTCTTCTTTTTTAAATAACCATAAACTATATTCCATTTCTTTATTACGAACTTTAAATTTTTCTGTACTTCTAACTACATCTTCTTTCAGACCACCATGAAAAGCAAAAAGTACATATTTCTTTAAATAATTATCATAAACTTGTAATGAAAGTATAGGGTCTTTAGGGTTTTTCCAATTTGGTAAATAATTCAATTTAGGAGCTGATACTTCTATATCTAAACTACTAACCCTAATATTAGGACGAAATGTATTCTTAGTTGGTTTAAGTTGTTTAAAATTAATATTATCATTTTTAGGTTGATAAAAACCTTTACTAATAAGAGTATCAATCAAAAATCTCAATATAAACTTAATATCTGACTCATAATGAATCTTATACAAATGCCTTAAACCTTTTTTAACTAATTGATCTCCTTTTCTTATACCACCAACATCTGTTGGAATCCTACACACTACCCTTTTAACTTTAGTTTCCCTTAAATCAGTCAAATTAACTTTTTCTGTTCTAACTATTCTATTATCAGATCTAATAGGAACATTATAAGGTAAATAAAAATAAGGTTCAAACCCATAAACAGTTAAATGAGTCTTTTGGTTTTTATTATTTCTACCAAAAACGTGTATTATAGGTTGATTTCTAACTTGAGTATATTCAACTTTAAGAACACTTGATACTAATTTTTGAGCACTCATTCTCTTATAAAATAATATTTTAAACTGTAATATAATAATCCAATAATCAAAATACAAGAAATAACTACAACTATAATAAAAAATATTGGAGCACAACCACTTAATACACAATCCAACATATTAACAGATACAATTGATAGACAAGTAATCATACACATAATATAACCACATATACTAAGTTCGCTATCACTCAAATAAACACCTTACATTTGTTTTTATGCAACGAAATGGATTCGAACCATTAACTCCCAAATGGTATTTGGGTATGTTCCCATGTGGTCCGTTAGGACAAAGCACTTACAACACCGTTGCTTAGAAAATAAAAAAAATAATTAGATTTTTAAAATTCTTCAAATTCGAAGTCATCGCTTTCAATTTCTACTCTTGCATCTTCCATTACTTGACTGTTGGTAATTAAAATATCCAACTTAAAAGCACCCGTCTCTTTTGTGATATACAAATATTCATTATCATCAAAATAGAGAGTTATCTTTTGGCTTAGATTATTAACTACATTACCAAAACCATGTGAATAAGATGAAGAAAAGTTATCTCTTTTGTTATCTAAAGAAGTCATAGAAGTAGATTTAATTTCTCTTTCCATACTTTTAGTGGCTATTAAGTTTGAAACTGAAACTGTTAGCTGTTTCTTTTTTATATCACATACAAACGGAAAATATCTTACACCGATTGATTTGCTATCTTCAAGTAATTCTTTAAGAAATTCACCCTTCGTAACTAATTTACAATGCATCTTGCTTCCGTTTTTGTGTGTTGGTACTCCATCAACAAAAGTTATTGGAAAATCAGCTTTAATAAATGTAGTAACACTTGAAATATCAATACAATCCAATTTCCAAACAAGTTTTGGTGAGTCTCTTATAACCATAATCTTTTCTCCATTATAAAGTACCCTAACATCACTACTTTTAAATCTACCAAGTGTTTCAATTAGTCCTTTAATATCAATAGGCATTAGATTTGTATCCATTCCATCTGTTTTGTATGTCTCTACTTTTAATGCAAGTGATAAAATAACGTATTCATTAGTATCAACACTTAAAGTCACTACTTTATTAGTACCTACAACGAAAACACAATTTTCCATTAAAACTGTATCCTTTCCACTTGTATCTGGTCCTTTACAATTGATAATCTTTAGAAAATCTATAAGTTGTTTAGCATTAACTTTAAAACCAACATACTCAACAGATTCATCAGTTTCCTTATCTTTTATAACTTCAGCCAAATCATCTTTTCCATCGAGTCCTAAATCATCAAGTGCAGATTCTTCTTCATCAATTTCTTCAATTTCAAATTCTTCAGAGTCATCATTCATTCGTTTGTATATATCTTCCAATTCTTCTTTTGAAACACCTTTAGGAAATTCATGCTTCCCACAGTTATACATATCATCTTGCATATGTTCTGCTTCTACATTACAAATAGGGCATTTCACAACACTTTCTGCTTTCTTTTTTGCCATGTAATCACCTTTATAAATAATCCTCTATTTTAGCCATTATATCTACAAATTCGTTGCTTGTTGTTACTTCACGTATTCCAATTGTTTTATCTTCAAAACGAGAACCAATAATAATAGCCTTTCTCTGAATTTCGCCTTCTTTTACAACTTTATCTAATCTTACTAACACATCTCCCCAGTATTCTGTACCACGTGTGGCAACAACTTGCTTCTCTTCAAGTTCATCATTAACGAGAAAATCCCACACACCTTTTCCTGTTTTCTCATATTTAGGCTTCAATTGAGTAGTATAGATCACTATAAAACCTAAATGTTTCATTTTTCTTAGAAACTTTTTTACAATTCTGTTTCTATCACCGTAATCATAAGGAGAAAATGTTCCTTCAGCTTTTTTCTTTTCAACTTTATCTTCTTCAACCCAATCACAGAAATCACTAAAAGAATCAATTACTAAAATACCTCTCGGTTTTTTAGATAAAGCGTATGATAATTCTTTAACAGTCTCAAAAGAAGCTCCAGAATCCGTTTCAAGCGTAAATTCATCTTCAAAATGTATCTCTTTAATATAAACTTGCTTTCCTTTGAAATGTCTTTTATATTCAGCTTTAGCATTATGTTCTGTATCAATATAATACATAGGTTCTCCAGCTGGTAAATTAAAGATTTTACCTTTATAACCTTTATACAAACAAGCACTCATAACACAATGTGTTTTTCCAACTTTTGGATCACCAGATACGATAATTACTAAACCTTCGTATAGTTTATTTAAATTTTCATCTTTTCGCATATCAGCATCATCCCAAGCACTTTCATCAATTCTCAAATGTCTTGGAGCCAATCCTTGAAAATCATCAAACTCTTCAAAAGTTTCCAAATTTTCAGAAGGTAATGATACACCTTCATCTTTTTTATTATCCTCAGAAATAACACATCACCTTAAAATTCGTCTCGTTCTTCATCTGTAACTGCTTCTTCAACTTCAGCTACTTCAAATTCCTCATCTTCTACAGATTCAGCACTAAACTCCTCTGGTTCATAAGAATCTTCATCAATGCTACCAAACGTTGCAGATTCAAACTCTTCTTCATCTTCTTCATCCATAGGAGCAACTTTCCTAATAGGAATTACACCAACACCTTGAATTTGTGGGTATTCCCACTCATCACCAACCATTCTTCTTGAAGTTGTACCAATAACATAAACTTGAGAGTACTTTCCATAATCAAATTTAATAGTATTCGGTAACCAACAAGTAACAGAACGTTGGCTAAGTTTCAAATTCTTATGTTCTAAAAGCATCATATGGCTTCGATCTTTTTGTTCTTCATCAGTAGTATCAACCAAGTTTAACTCAGCAATAGTTCCTTCAGTAACAAACAATTCTTGTCCATATTGCCTACCAGAATTACCATAAGATCTATAATTAAGGTTATGAAACTTTTCAAGTGCATCTGGAGTAATAAACTTTCTACCAAAAGTGCTAATTTGCTGTTTAATATTCAAACTTAGCCTATTACTCCTAACGAGTTTCTCTGATTTCGTGCTGGTATTCAATTCATAGATTTCAAGATCAGTTTTCTTAAGAATTTTAATCTTTGAAATCTTACCAGAAGCTAAAAACTCAACACATTCATTGTCAATAATCTCAATAAACTTTTCTCCTTCAGGATTAGCATGTTGAGATTGAAAATTCAAGTTAAAAGGTTTTAACTTTCGCCAATTTACCTTAGTAGAATCTTTAAAAACGGGTACTTCTTCTTCTTCACCAGTCTCTTCGTTTTTCTGTTTAACATATTTTTCAATTAACTCGTTTTTAGGTATTGCAATTCCATAACCACTTCGCATCCAACCCTCTTCTTCTTTAGGTAAATCCTTTTTCCAATTTTTATTCTTAATCTTGGTTCCTGTTTTAAATTCCCACCAATACTTAGGAATTGGTATAGGTTCTCCTGATTCTGGATCCTTTGCTTCCCTAACCATACCAAGTTTTAGTGCTTCATCTCTGTTTTGATAGTATGTTGTAAGTGCAGTTTCAATTTTTGGTTGTACCCAATTTCTTGGATATGTACCTCCAAGAAAGTATCCAATGTAAGTAACTGTAGATCCACGTGCAATGTTTTTCATGTCAATTCTCGCTATCCATTTTACACTCTCCCAAAAGTCCTTCTCACTGTCAAAGCCTTCTACTTCAATTCCTTTCATTACTTTTGCAAATTGTTTTTTTATATCTACTTCGTCTATTTGCATTTCCTTTGACCATTCGGCAAGAATTTCTGGGTCGTGTCGTTCAATTAACTCATCCAAGTTTTTACTAATTTCTTGCTTACTCATAATTTATTCACTTATTTATATCTTTTTTTAATTTTGTTTTGTCTTGTTAAAAATGTTTAAATATTTGTTTGTATTATATTTAATGTTAAGTTATTTATAAACTTAACTATAAGAGACTACAAAATAACAGAAAAAAATGAAGCCTAATAATAAAAAAATAGGAATATACTTCGGTGATTACATTCATGCTAATTCACAGAATTCAATTAGATTTAATATCGATTCAAATGACCCCAACGAAACTATTTCTAAACTTTTAATACCTATTGGTAAGAAAAATGTTGACAAAACTAAAACATATATTTTCTACAATGTAGATATTTTAAGTGTGAGAATAATAAACAATTTAAAAGAATACCCTATATTAGATTTCATTGAAGAGTACTATCCCAGATTAAAAGAAGTAAATATAATTTTAGTAGATTACAAAAATAGTTATATTCCTTACAACTATTTACCTTATTTTAAAATTAATGTTGCTACACAAACAAGAGACCAAACTTGGACTGAATATATACACTACGTCCTTACAGAAACTGATAGAATAAAAGTTTTTGAAACAATCAAGAAAAGTAGAAAAAAAATACGATACCTCGTGAAGGTATTAGCTATGAGTATTCAAACACAAAATGATGATGAAGGAATGAATGAAGTTTTAAAGAACTTTGATAAATTCATATATAAGGTAAATACTGATATAGTTATCGGAATCATAGCTTTTGGTATAAAACCTATTGGAAAAATACCTTTAATATTTCCGTATAAAGAAAATAAAGAAAAGGTTAAAAAACCTAAAGCTCAAAGGGTTAGAGATATCAATATTAAACCTATATTAAATAAACTTGATGAATCTACTAAGAAAAATATGAGAAGTGTATTATAATGACAGTTTTTGAAAAATTTGATGAAAAATACAGACCTACAACTTTCAAAGATTTTGCTGGTGATAAAGAAACAATACGATCTATAAAAGATGAAGTTGATAAAGGTGTTGGATGCAGACATTTTCTTTTTTATGGTCCAGCTGGTACGGGAAAAAGTTCAATGGCTTTTGTAGTATTAAGGTATATGTTTAGAGAACTAATTAAAGCAAAAGAATCTATACGTACTAAATATATAAGAACTAATGCTTCAAATGTACTAAGAATTGATTATTTAAGAGAAGTATTAATCCCATTTGCTGAGAGTGCAGGAGAAAAAAGGGGTTTAAAATTATTAATTCTTGATGAATTTGATGGTACTTCTGATACAGTACAAGATGCATTTAAAGATTTTGCAGAAAAATACGGAAAATATCTAAAAATAATTCTTATAACGAATTATAGACACAAAATAAGGAAACCCGTTATAGATAGATGTTTTAGTATAGAATTTCCTCCAATTTCTGCCGAAGGTATGTTAGAAAGATTAAAATACATATGTGAGCAAGAAAATATAGAAGCATCTGAAAAATTATTATTAAGAATAGGTAATTTATCAGAAGGAAGTGTTAGAAATGCTTTAATACAATACCTACAATCGTTAGAAAAATATAGAGGTAAAGGACCAATACCAGATGATATTAAACTCGGAGAAGTTTCAAGAGAAAAACTTGAAAAAACAGCGATCACTATTACGAGAGGAAGTTTAAATGGTAAAGTTGTTGAATCTATACAATATTTTAAAAAGATACTACAAACTTTTAATATGAAATCAGTTATAGAAGGTATGGTTAAATTTATTACATATTATAAGAAATACCCAAATTTAATGAAATCCGATGTTTTCATAATATTAGCTGAAGCTGATAACTTAATAAATACAGGATCTTCTAATGAAGTGGTATTATCTTTTATTGTTGGTAAATTAAACCGTTTAGGTCTAAGGTATAGTAATAAGAATAAAAAATAATAAAATTAATTTTTTTTTAAATTTCTCTTTTTTCTTTTGGTGTAATCTTAACAGAAATAGTATTTTTTCTGAAAAACCATATACTAAAAATAGCAACCGTTCCTACAACTCCACCAATTATAATAATCCAATAAATATTATCAAGAATCCAATCTGTTAAAGTAGGTTCAGAAGTTTCTTTTTCATATTCATATTCAATATAATCTACAACTATCGGTTCCCCTTCACCATGATTCACTTGTGTTGAAATAAATAATTGTATATATAATGCTTCTTCTTCAGGATCATCACATAAATAATCATCATCTACATTAAGAATTATTTTATCTTCTTCCCAATAAAAAGTCTCGTTTAAATCAGGAGTCAATGAAGAATCTGTATAAATAGATACATCATCATCGTCATCAATAATATACATAAGATCCGAAGAATTTCCATCAAAAGCAAATACTAAATAATGTTTGCTATCATTTACACATTCAAAAAGCATCATAAGAAAATACACTTTAGACCAATTAGCTTCACCACCAACTTCTATTTCAAAAACTATATCTCCATCTTCTTCCTCTATTTTAAGCTCTCTCATATCTATTTCTTCTGGTTCATCAAGATACTCATCTTTATCAGTATCTTTATAACTATCCTCTAAATTATCTACTAAATCATCTCCAGAATCACTATCGTTATAAGTAGCCATAAGTTCAAGTGGTAATATATCAGAAAAAGGAGCTTCGTATATATCATCTTTATCATCTTCTATTTTAAAATCTAATTTAGCCATAGAAAAAGGAGATATAAAAATAACACCAATAAATAATATTCCAACCAATAATATTTGTTTCTTCATTTAAATATCAACATAATAGTTATATCTAATTATAATTTAAGGTTAAATTTAAACTTTATTATAGTTTCAGAAAATTACTGAACTATTATTGTTTGCTGTTTTTTCTCTATATGTCTAAATTCACTCAAATTTCTAATTATAGGATAATTATACCTATCATCTTTCGATTTAATACCTTCAACTAAAACAAGCATATTTCTTTCTGGCATAAAACCATATTTCTCTATATTATCATAATTAATAAAAATCAAATAGGATTCATTATATTTAACTTGAATCACTACACTTATGTAGTTATAAGCCTTAGTTTTACTAAGTTTCTTGCTACCACTACCAACTTCTGTCACTTTACCTTTAATTTTAATACGCTTCATTTTTTAGATATCATACTTTCCTGTCTTTTAACAGTTTTTTCAGTAGTTTTTCTATTCCCTCTATTTCCAGTCATCATCAACACAACTATTACAACAGATACAACTGCTCCAACAACTACACTTAACATAAGGTAATCAATTTCAGCTTCTGGTTCTTCTGGTAACTCATAATCACCTTTAAATGTATCTTCTTTTTCAAAATCAAAGATATAATAACTCGGATACTCTTTAGGCATATATACATAAATAAACATATAATCTTCGTTAGGATCAAACTTATTTGTTGATATATTCCAAGTAATTTCATCTTCTTTTATTTTAACTTCAATAGAAGCACTAAATTCATTACAATATGCTGATGTATAACCATCATGTCCAACTGTTCCATACATCTTTCCTAAATCATAATCATTGAAAAATTCATATATAGTGTCTTCTTCATATATCTTTTCTACATCTTTAAGTTCATAATCAGTTTCATTATCCATTAATAACATATAAGAATGTCCATGCTCAAAATCATCTTCAAGCTCAAAAGTTATAAAAGTATAAGTATCACCAAATTCTATATCGGTATCTTTAATATCCATGAAATCATAATCTTCAGTTGGGGTTTGATCACCAAGATCAGTAATAATCCATGTACCATCTTTGCTTTCATAATCAGCTTTAGCTTGTGTAGAAGGTACTAAAATAATAAAGAAAATAAAAAAAATTGGTACTAACATTCTTTTCATAATTTCAAACCCCTAAAAACGTTGTTGATAACTAAGTTGTCCAAATTGTTGATAAGGTCTCCTATTTCTTCTTCTTATTATTAATAAAACAACCATTACAGCAATAAGAATTATTACTCCTATAACAATTATTAATACAAAATCAAATTCTTCTTCGCCAGAATATAAACTATCTGGTAAGAAATCAGTTGCGTAATATTTTACACCATCATCATCTTCAAACTCTTTATATGTAAATACAGCTATCCTATCATCCATATCATCCAATGTTTTAGAATAGTTAAAAGATACATATAATTCATAATTGTTTTCAACTGTACGTTGTGATATTTCAGCATCATTATAAGTTTCTTCAAAACTTCCAAGATCAACTTTAATTTCAAAACCTTCATCTTCATCGTATGATAATTTTAGAAAATACAATTTATCTAAGTTATCATCAAAATCTTCAATATAAGCTGTAAAATTTACACCTTCAAATTTTTCCATTTCAACCATATATAGTTTCATAGATTTTGTTGGTTTATCATCGATTCTAATTGAAATTTTTACAAAATCTCCGTTTTCGTCGTAATTGATAAAAATATCTGTAATGTCTAAATATGGTTCTATTTGATTTTCTTCAACTCTACCATCTTCATATAAATAAACAACATCTTGTATAGAATCATCTAAGGTAACGTTAGTTACTAAACTCTGTCCAACAACATAGTGAGTTCCAATTAAAAACGTTAATACCAACAGATAAAGTGGAATACCAACCAAGAATTTGTTTCTAATTTGCATATTTACCAAATAAAATTGTTCTCTGATAAATAGTAATAGGTTAAATTTAAAGTTTATTATATAACAAGAAAATTAAAAAAAAGTAAAAAGAAATGTTAATTATTATTGATATCTCTGTGTTTGTCTTACAATTATAACAACAGCAACAACCACTAAAGCTCCACCAACAATCCATAGAAGTATTGTAGTATCTAAACCACCGATTGAAACTATATCTATTATTATCTTATCATCTTCAGCTTCTTCCGATACCATAGCAACAACTGTATGCTCATCATACACATAATCACTATCTATTTTATCTTTACCAATTTCAAGTTCAAAGTATTCACTTTTAATTTCAATATCTCCTTCAACCTTACCATCAATAGCATACATCTCATCTATTGCAGTATCACCGTCAAATATACCAACAATGTATAAATCATCTTCATCTGGAGTATAATCAGTCCAAAATACAAAATACACTTTATCAAGTTCATCTAAAGCCTTTTTAGTTTCTCCATCATTTAGATAAACTCTTAACTTTTCTTCATATACTTCAATTTTGGTTAAATCAATACTTGGATAATCTTCCGAGCTAACAGTTTCGTATATTAATTCTGGTTTATTTTCTTGTAAATCATCGTAAAAACCTTTTGTATCTGTTGTTATATCACCTATATCTACATTGTTTTCACTTAATGATTCTGCATCATACATAATCACATCATTAGGATTTGCAGATATTTCAGCAAGTAAATCATCTCCAGCCAAAGCAATACCCATAGAAAAACATTGTAGAGATATAAATAGAAACAAAAATATACTACCTTTCGTTATAGTTTTCATAAACACCAAGTTCTTAATATAATATTATATTATCGTATATAATACATAATATTATAAATACTTTATTATAAAAGAAGAATTTAAAAAAAAATTAAAAGATAAAAATAATTTACCTTAACTTCCTAACTTCCATACGCTTTTTCTTAAACATACGCATTAATACTATCCATATAATCAAAAATACTATTCCTACTACAACACCAATAATATTACTTATAATTATTGATCCACCTACTCCAGCCGCGACAGGTGAATAGAATGCAAAAGAAGACGCATACGCAGCTCCAAAGGCTATATAGTAAAGATTCCAAAAAATACTGATAACATCAAGTATTATAAATAGAATCATAAGATAATACAACAACGTATATAAGAGATATTTATTTTCTACATCAAATTCTTTCATTCCTTTTTGTCTTTGAAATGATCTATCTGAAATTTTAAACCACCAAAACTTTATAGTTATCTTACGATAATATTGGCTTAAATTTAAACTTTATTATAAAATAAGAAATAGTAAAAATAAAAAAAGAATTAATTAAATTTTAAAAAGAGTTCTTCTTCAGAAAGTTCATTTTCCAAGTTAAACATACATTCTCTAATTTCATCATACTTTTGATCAAGCAACTCAATCATCTCTCCTGAAATAGTACAATCATCCATTTCAATATCAATGTAATCCTTAGCTATACTAATTTGTTCAAGGTAATTAGCCAAAATATCTATATCATCAACTTCTTGTATAGGATACAAATTAAAAAAACCATCATCAGATAAAACAAAATCAGCTTCTTCTACCATATCCTTAATTGTTTCCCAAACTTCTTTTTCGCTACAAACCATTTTCCTTCACCATCTCAAACGTTAAATAAAAATAAAAAATTAAGGATTTAAATTCTCAATAAGTGCAACCACTTCAGTTCTAACTTCAGTATCTCCAATAGTATTGAGTATAATTTCTATTTCTTTCTCCAAAACTTCAAGTTGTTGTTTAACTGTATCAAAATCTTTAGTATTAGAAACTGCATTTTTTAGTGTTTTATTTTGATTTCTAATAGTTTTATCAACATTTTTTAAAGAGTCGTTATAATCACTATTTTCATCAATAATTTTATTGTAATCGGTAGAAATTAGTTTCTTCCAATCATTATGGTAGTATCTATTAATAGAAATTAAAAAATCTTCAAAAGGT
>Ga0180430_10002086_pt1 | contig 18557 bp, 24 predicted proteins | sample SS_ome_9_FD_132999 | JGI IMG/M metagenome (GOLD analysis project Ga0180430, IMG submission 132999) | Hypersaline lake sediment archaeal communities from the Salton Sea, California, USA - SS_1_S_2 metaG | ecosystem: Environmental > Aquatic > Non-marine Saline and Alkaline > Hypersaline >... | reverse complement strand
GGCAGTACGTAATCCTGCCATGGAAATTGAGCGCTCATGACCTCCACAGACATTCATCAGCCGGATATTGTCCGGCAATGCCAGGTTGTGGATGCGTTTCAGCCAGGTACTGGCGTCAGCTTTCATGGCTGTGGGTGTGAACGTGGCCGTGATGATGATGGTGTGTGTGATCATGCGAGTGCATGGCCACGCCGTCCGGCTGGATCGCTGGCTGCTGGGTTTTACCAGCAGCTAGATTTTCCCGGTAATCTGCCAGGCTGCTTTTTAGCCAGTTGATCCATCCATCCATGCCACTGTCTTTTTTGGAAGAAACCGTTAGCACAGGATCCTGTTTAGCAAGCTGGCGGAAGTTTTCAGTGGCCTTGTCTGTATCAAAGTCATCCAGTACTTCCAGCAGGTCCGCCTTGGTGATCAGCATCAAATCCGCCGCACGGAACATCACGGGATATTTGGAAGGTTTGTCATCGCCTTCAGTGGAAGACAACAGGGTGACATTCTTGTGATGACCAAGGTCAAAGCTGGCCGGACACACCAGGTTGCCGACGTTTTCGATGAACAGAATATCAACGCCATCAAGCTGCAGTTGATGCAGGCCATCATGCACCATGTGTGCATCAAGATGACAGGCAGAGCCGGTAGTGATCTGTACGGCAGGAGCCCCTTTACCGCGGATGCGGTTGGCATCGTTCTCGGTTTCCAGATCACCTTCAATCACGGCAATGTTCAATTCATCGCGCAGTTTGTCGATGGTGTGTTCCAGCAGCGTGGTTTTACCAGAGCCGGGTGAGGACATCAGGTTAATGGCCAGTGTCCGATGCTGATCAAAATGCTGTCGGTTGTGGGCTGCCTGATGGTCGTTTTCATGCAGCAGGCTGTGAAGCACTTCGACGGCAGCCTTGCCGCTTTCAGTGTCTTTATTGCCAGGTGTTATGTTACAACCGCAGGTATCGCACATAGTCAGGTATCCATTTCAATTCGTTTCAGTAACATCTCGTCGCCACTGACGAGACGGGTTTGCCAACTGCCGCAATGTTCACAAATCAGTTTATTCGCAGAAGCCTCTGATTGTTTATGACACTCATTACATTTAACCGTGACAGCCATAGCGGTAATATCAAGCTGTGCATGTTCAGCGACGGTTCCGGCGCTGGCGATTGGAAAAGCCGCTTCCAGTAATGCCGCTTCAACACCGGACAACGGGCCTATTTCGAGGCTGATACTGTGTATGGCCCTGGCCTTGTGTTCAGTAGCAAGTTGTTCGACCTGGGCGATGATGTCCTGGCATACTGCAAGTTCATGCATGGTCAGGTCGGGACTGGTGCAGCATTTTCTGCAGCCAATATCTCATCGTATAGCTCCCAGGCAGAACGCGCTTCCTCCTCGGTCATTTTCTGTATCGCATAGCCGATGTGAATCATGACAATATCGCCGACACTGACTTCTTCATCCTGCATCATGAACAGGCTGACGGTGCGTTCAACACCCTTTGCTTCGCAACGTGCATTATAGCCATCGATCTCGACGACGGTCATTGGTATACCCAGACACATGATTAAAAACCTTACAGTTTATAGAGTAATTTGAATAACTTAGCCTGTTATTTAATCTAACCGCAGTTATCGATATATCTCTTGATTTGAATCAATACGGTTTAAAAAAGCAAGGACTAATATTTAGGCTATTCTAATGTAATAAAAAATATTCGGAGAATATCCGTTGTTCATAAACGGGAGTGCTGAACAGCCAAAAACCCTGATTTTGGGAATCGGGAATACGTTGCTTTCTGATGAGGGCATCGGTGTACATGTACTAACGGATCTTGAAAAAAGCTCTTCACCTGTTCTTGAAAATGTTACCACTATGGATGGTGGAACCCTCAGTTTTACGCTTGCCAGCCCCATCGAAAATTGTGACCAGTTTATTGTCATTGATGCCACAGAACTGAAATCTGACCCTGGTACCGTCAAGACCTTCGAAAACCAGGAAATGGATGAATATATTACCAGTGGAAACAAGAAAAGCGTCCATGAAGTGAGTCTTGCTGATGTCATGTCGATTACCATGCTCAGCGGACACCTGCCTGAAAAGCGTGCCCTCGTCGGTATTCAACCCCAGGATATTGATTGGGGCGAACAGCCTACCGAGGCAGTATCTGCTGCCATTCCACGCGCAATTTCTGAAATTGAATCTATATTAAAGAGGTGGTCGGATGAGTCTGATTGATATTCCGGTCAAATCGTTGGATAAACCAACGGGTATGGCCAATGCAGTGATGAACGAGCTATCAGATCACCTTTCTCGCCTGGCTGATAGTGGAGAATCCCATATTGTTGACCTGTTAAGCCTGCCTATGACTGAAGCAGATATCAACGAGCTTGCCGACATGCTGGGGGTCGGTGAAGTAAGTGCAACCATATCCGGCATCGGTACCAGCAGCATTCGTGAAACGGCCTATCGGGGTATCTGGTGGGTGACCCACTATGGAGATGACGAAAAAGTTGTCAGTGAGCTGATTGAAATTACCCAGGTGCCGCAAATCCTGATCACGCACATGGATGAAATCAGGCATTCGGCACAATCCATGGCCGCAGTTAACTGAAAGAACCCTTAATACAAGAGGAACCGGAGATGACTCCTGAAGAAAGCAGCGAAACAACTGAAACGTTAGGTACGAACCTGATCGGTAACGGGGTTTCGAGAAGAACGTTTCTCAAATTCTGTTCCACCGTCGCGTCGGCCATGGCGTTGCCACCGACAGCAGCCACCGCGATGGCTGAGACCCTGTCCAAGGCTACGCGTCAATCTGTTATCTGGCTTTCATTTCAGGAGTGTACCGGGTGTACCGAATCTATCACTCGATCTCACAAGCCGACACTGGAAAGCCTGATTTTTGATTTTGTATCGCTTGATTATCACCATACCTTGCAGGCAGCTTCTGGTGATGCAGCTGAGCATGCGCGTGAAGAAGCTCAGAAAGCGCATAAGGGAAAATACATACTTATTGTTGATGGCTCCATTCCAGCGGAAAATAACGGCTATTCCACCATAGCTGGTATTTCAAATCGGCAAATGCTCGAAGATGTGGCCAAGGATGCCATGGCCATTGTTTCAGTAGGTACCTGTGCGGCCTACGGTGGCTTGCCAAAGGCTGATCCAAATCCAACGGGTGCAGTAGCTGTCTCGGATATCATCAAGGATAAGCCCATCATCAATATTCCAGGTTGCCCACCCATCCCAGTGGTAATGACTGGCGTGCTGGCACATGTTCTGACCTTTGGTATTCCCGAGCTCGACAAGCATGGCAGGCCGGTGGCCTTTTTTGGTGAATCCATCCATGACCGTTGCTACCGCCGGCCTTTCTACGACAAGGGACTGTTTGCCAAGGGCTTTGATGATGAGGGCGCCCGTAAAGGCTGGTGCCTTTTCGAAGTTGGATGTAAAGGTCCAACCACGTTTAACGCCTGTGCTACAACAAAATGGAACAACGGGACTTCCTTTCCTATTCAGTCCGGTCATGGCTGTATTGGTTGTTCCGAACCCGATTTCTGGGATGCTGGCAGTTTCTACAAGGCACTTTCTACTGGCAGTATCAATCCTAGTGAATGGGCCACTGATGCCCTGGTTGCCGGTGCAGCCATTGGCGTTGCTTCGGGTTTGCTTAACAGAGCAGGCAAATCCAAAGCGCAAGACAAGCACGATCCGGTGACACTCGAAGACATGGGAGGCAAGAAATGAACGAAGTTGAACTTTTAAACTGGGCCCGAGGCCCCGGCCTGGCCTATGCGATCATTATCATGGTTGCTGGGTTGACCCTTCGGGTGTTTGAGATCGTATCACTTGGAAGACCCAAAGAACTGGCAAAGGTCAGATCCAGCGGTACTTCAGATGGTTTGATGATGATAGCCAAGCGCTCAATACCGGAGCCACGTAACTGGAGGTATATCACTGCTTCCTATATCTTTCATATTGGCCTGTTGATTGTGGTTTTCTTCTTTATTCCTCACACACAGTTTTTCCGTGATCTTTTTGGAGTATTCTGGGGAGGCTGGCCAAACTACATCATTGACTTCTTTACGGTGCTCAGTATAGCCGCAATGATGTATACGCTGATCCAGCGCCGCATAGACCCGGCTCGCCGTATTTTGACGAAAGCCTCTGATTACCTGGCTTGGGTTGTGACTTTTCTGCCATTCGTAACGGGCTATATGGCTTTCCATCGGCTGGGTCCTGATTATACGCTGATGTTGGCATTACACATTCTCTCAGTAGAGTTGTTGATGGTTATGTTGCCAATGACCAAACTGACTCACGCTGTCACGTTTATATTGTCTCGTTATTACACTGGCTCCAGCATGGGTCGCAGGGGGATAAAAGCATGAGTACTTCATTTGAACAAGGTGTCAATACTCTGAAAAGGCTGATTGATGCACCCATTGCATCCTACTTTTCAAGTTGTACAAATTGCGGCATTTGTTCCCAGGCCTGTGTTTTTGCTACTGAAACTGAAGATCCCAAGTACACTCCTATCCGCCGTCTAGAACCCATGCGTCGAGTCTGGGAGCAGGAATACACGGTTGTCGGCAAGCTCAAGAAGCTGATTGGCCTGTCCAAGAAATTAACCATGCAGGATTTCGAGGACAACGTTCATCTGACATTTGAAAGTTGTACTACCTGTGGTCGCTGCAGCATGATGTGTCCTTCCGGTAATGATATTGTTTACATGATCAGAAAAATGAGAGAAGCATTGACTGCTGCCGGACTGGCTCCTAAAGAACTACAGGGCGCAGCTGTCAGGACCATTGAAAAGGGCAGCGTCATGGGGTTCCCAATGAATACCCTGGAGAGCATGATAGAGGCCGCAGAGGAAGAGACCGGCATCAAGATTAATGTTGATGAGCCTAATGTCGATTACCTGGTGCTGTTGTCATCAGCTGAAGTGATGCAGTTTAATGAAATCATTGGTGCACTGGCACAGATTTTTGAGCAGGCTGGCGTTACCTGGACTTTCAGTACCAAGGCGCACGAAGCAGGAAATCCTGGTATGCACATGGGTGCTTCTGAAATTGAGGCCATCATGATCAACAATATTGTTGAAGCCGCCGAGGAGCTGAACATTAAGAAAGTGATCAGTCCTGAATGTGGCCATGCCTACATGGCAATTCGCTGGGAAGGCCCGAATGTGATCGGTCGGCCTTATCCGTTCGAGGTTTATCATATTATCGAAGTGCTGGATGAATTACGTGAACAGGGCAGACTGAAAACTTCAGGAACTGAAGATGCGCGTTTGACATTCCATGATCCCTGTCAGGCGGCACGTCGCGGTGGTGTCAATCAGCCACAACGTAATCTGTTGAACATGGTAACCACCAATTTTATTGAAATGAAACATAACAGGGCATGTAACTGGTGCTGTGGTGGAGGTGGTGGTGTGAACACCATGGAAAAAACCGAACCCATGCGATTGAAGATTTTCCATCGCAAACGTACGCAAATCGAAGAGCTTGATGTCGATACAGTTGTTACCATGTGTGCTACCTGTCGTAATACTCTGGAAGAGGGAATGGAAGAGAACAATATGGATATTGAAGTGCTCGGACTGACCGAGGTTGTTGCCAATCACCTATTGAAGGAGAAAGAGTCATGAGTGACCGAGTTGTTGTTGATCCAATTACGCGTATTGAAGGTCACTTGCGCATTGAGGCTGAAACCGATGCTGATGGCAATATTACCGGGGCATCCAGTGCCGGCACCATGGTGCGTGGTATTGAGACCATCCTGAAAGGTCGCGATCCCCGGGATGCCTGGGCATTTGCCCAACGTATCTGTGGTGTATGTACGCTGGTGCATGGCATTGCTTCAGTCAGGTCAGTCGAAAATGCACTGAACTACAAGATTCCGCCAAATGCACAGCTGATTCGTAACCTGATGATCGGTGCGCAGTATGTGCATGATCATGTGATGCATTTTTATCATTTGCATGCATTGGACTGGGTGGATGTGGTCTCAGCACTTAATGCTGACCCCAAGAAAACCTCCGAACTGGCACAATCACTTTCCAAGTGGCCAAAATCTTCTCCAGGCTATTTCGCCGATGTCAAAAAGAAACTCAAAGGCTTTGTTGAATCAGGTCAACTGGGTATTTTTTCAAATGGTTACTGGGGACACCCTGCTTATAAACTGCCAGCGGAAGCCAATCTGATGGCGGTAGCCCACTACCTTGAGGCATTGTCCTGGCAACGTGATGTGGTACAGATTCATACGATATTCGGAGGCAAGAATCCTCATCCGAATTTCCTCGTAGGTGGCTCTCCTTCACCGATCAGTATTAATACAACCAGTAACGGTGGTAGTGGAACCACCGCCCTGAATATTCTTGCCCTGTCGCAGATTCAGGACATCATTAATAACATGATGACCTTTGTAAATGAGGTTTACATTCCTGACACTATTGCAATCGCCGGCTTCTATAAGGACTGGTTCAAGAAGGGTTCGGGGGTTCGTAACTTCATGACCTTTGGTGACATGCCAGAAAATGGCATGGATGATCCATCCAGTTTCTTTATCCCCGGTGGTGCAATTCTGGATCGTAACCTCAATGAAATCCATCCAATTGATCTGAATGATCCAAACCAGGTACAGGAGTTTATTGCCCATTCCTACTATGATTACAGCGTGGGCAAGGACAAAGGTCTGCATCCTTACGATGGTGAAACCAACCTGAACTATACTGGCCCACAACCACCGTATGATTTCCTCGATATTGAGAACAGCTATTCATGGCTGAAATCACCCCGCTGGAAAGGCCAGCCAATGGAAGTAGGTCCGCTGGCACGTGTATTAACGCTGTACGCTACGGGTCATGAGCCAACCGTTGAGTTAGCGGGTGCCGTGTTGAAACAGCTTGATGTGCCGATTGATGCATTGTTCTCAACGCTGGGTCGTACCGCAGCCCGTACACTGGAAACCAAGCTGATTGGCGACCAGATGAATATCTGGTTGAATAACCTGATATCCAATATCAAAGCCGGTGACCTGAGTGTCCATAATGATGAGATGTTCGATCCATCAACATGGCCTAAAGAAGCCCGCGGAGTGGGTTTCATGGAAGCACCTCGTGGTGGGCTGGCACACTATATTGTGATCAAGGATCAGAAAATTGATAATTACCAGGCCGTCGTGCCATCAACCTGGAATGCCGGGCCTCGTGATGCCCAGGGACAGGATGGTCCTTATGAAGCTGCATTGACAGATAATCATCAGCTGCACGACCCAAAACAGCCGATTGAAATTCTAAGAACAATTCACAGTTATGACCCCTGTATAGCCTGTGCGGTTCACGTCACAGACCCAGAAGGTGAAGAACTGGTCAAGGTAAAGGTAGTTTAATCATGAAAAAACTTGTTTCATCATTTACAGCTTTGGCCCTGACGGCCATTTCTTCTAACCTGTTGGCTCATGGCATACATGATCATGCGGCTGTTTATGCTAATGGAGAACTGCATCCTGCATCCGGTATGGAGCATGCGGTGCTACTGGCGGCTATTACAGGACTTGTTTATCTTTCTGTGAAACTGCTGCGAAAATAATCAGCAAGTAAAATGTAACTGCAAAAAACTCCCGCAACAGCGGGAGTTTTTTAATCCTGCGGCTTGGACAAGTCCTCTCGCATTTGTAAAGAAGCTGAAATATCAGCCGCCGTATCCTTGGCGGTCTGTAAATTATCAGTTTGTGACTTCCATACATGAGAACCTGTTTTGTCTTCCGCTACCGGCTCGCTATCTCCACAGGCAGTCAGGGAAGCAGTCGCCATCAAGGCGATAAAAAGAGAGAAGTGTTTTTTCATTATCTGTAGACCTGTCCTAGAAAAAGAAGTGGGGTAACATCAGCAATACGCCAATCACCATCACAAATGGCCCCATCGCGGCATGGGTATCACTGCGCTTTTGCAGGGCAAATTTATGTTTTCTGAAGGCTGTAGTAATGGCACCGAGTACCAGGAAGAAAATACCAAAATAAAACAGATATTCTCTTACTTTTTGCATTTTAACTCTTTCGTTGCCAACAAGCCCTTTGCCAATTTTTTCAACATTTAACGCAAGTACGGGTTCTGTTGCAATAAACAGAAAAATGATGAGTCCAAACATGAGTGCCAGGGTGCGCCCGGATATGGCAGGTATTGTCATTATTATGTCATCCGTTTTTAAATGGTTAAATTGTGATTAATCATAGCCTAGAATAGATTTTATACAGGAAATTGGTAACAGTTTGAATGCTTGAATTTATTGAAAACAACGAATCAGCCGTGCGTCTGGGCTTTTTTTTCGGTATTTTGATGCTGATGTGGCTGTGGGAGACATTGGCGCCGCGCAGGCCCCTGTCTGTCTCGCGCCTGTTTCGCTGGGTCAATAATCTGGGTATTGTCGTTTTAAATACGCTGGTATTGCGAGTTGTGTTTCCGGCAGCTGCTGTGGGTATGGCGGCCATAGCACAGAAAAATGGCTGGGGGCTGATTTCGGTTCTCGAATGGAATTCAGCGTTAATCATTTTTTTCAGCATTATTGTGCTGGATTTCATGATCTGGTTACAGCATGTGGCCATTCATGCCATACCGGTCTTCTGGCGTCTGCACAGGGTTCATCATGCTGATCGGGACTATGACACTACGACCGGTTTGAGGTTTCATCCGGTGGAAATCCTGCTTTCCATGGTTATCAAGTTCATCGTGATTATCGCGCTGGGTCCACCGGTAGTGGCTGTTATCCTGTTTGAGGTGATATTAAACGGCATGGCGATGTTCAACCACGGTAATGTCAGATTACCTTTGCCACTGGATAAAGTATTGCGCACCTTATTTGTTACCCCCGATATGCATCGTGTACATCATTCCGTGGAAGATGACGAGGCCAACAGTAACTTTGGCTTCAATCTTTCAATCTGGGATCGCCTGTTTGGGACCTATGTTGACCAGCCGAGGGCAGGGCATGAAGCCATGACGATCGGCATAGAGGGTTTTGAAGAGAAAAATGATGTCAACCGCATCGATGGCATGTTGTTGCTGCCATTCAAGGGTAAAATGAGCGGCTATGTCATAAATCGTCGCACCTGGAAATAATCATCGAGGGTTTGCCAATGAGTTATCAAATTTCAGTGGAAAACATCAAGTGTGGTGGTTGTGCGGCAACCATTAAAAACAAACTGGCGGAACTCGATGCAGTCACTTCGGCGGAAGTGGCCATTGAGGAAGGTATTGTTAGCGTTGACGGTGATGAGTCTGGTCGAGATCAGGTAGCGGCCGAGTTGCTCAGGCTAGGCTATCCTGAAACCGGTACGGCTGAAGGTATCAAGGCCGCCGCGGCAAAAGCCAAGTCCTTTGTCAGTTGCGCTATCGGTCGAATCGACAACGCAAACACAAAAGAAGATTAAGATTAAAAAACACTATAGGAAAAATTCATGTATTCATTTTCAGTAACCACAAACCAGTCTTTCGATGAAGCTGTAGAAAGCGTAACGGCAGAACTGATGAAAGAAGGCTTTGGTATTTTGACCGAAATCGACTTTGCCGGCACCATCAAAAAGAAACTGGATATCGACCGACCTGCCTACAAAATTCTGGGCGCCTGTAATCCACCGCTGGCAAACCAGGCAGTCAGTGCTGATGATAACGCCGGCGTATTATTGCCCTGCAACGTTGTGGTTCGTGATAACGAAAACGGCAGCTGCGATGTAGTCTTCATGGACCCTATGGCGGTGATTAATCTTTCGGATAATGCTGAAGTTGCGAGCGTTGCCAAAGAGGCCAATGAGCGTTTGCAGCGCGTCAAAATGGCCTTACAGGGCTAAAAGACAGGCAATGCACGCTATTGCATGAGCAGGAGAGCAGTTTTTTGAAAAAAGTCATTATCCTGGGGCTGCTGTTTATTTTTTTGCTGGTGTTTTCAGGCGCCTTTCTTTTTCTCAAGCAGTTTCCAGACAGGGAACTGGCGACGATATCAGCAAGTGTTGGTAATGCAGACGATTGTGAAATCGGTGGCAGTTCCAAAGTCATGGGCGTCGGCGATTTTATCTGGTGGTATTTTAACCTGCCGGGTATCAGTCAATCCTATATCGATGAAGGAAACAGTTTCGTTGCAGCCGGTTTCGATGCCCTTATCTGCAAGCAAGGCCAGGCTGGCTATCCCGAGAATTTACGGCGCATCAAGCGCCTGGTATTACACGGCAAACAGTTTGGCGAATCGATTGATGCTCATGGAGAAAACCGCTTCAGTCTGCTGCATCGTGCCGTTATAAGCGGTGATATTTCTTTAATCAAATTTCTAATAAAAGAGGGTGCAGACGTCACATCATTAACAGCAAGTGATGCTGTCTGGTATGCCAAACCTTATGGAAACATGACTTCGTACCAATTGGCACTGGCTTTGCGTGAAAATGAATGGCCGGTTGATGATGAAATATTACAGCTGGTAAGCAAAGCCGGGCACAATGAATTGCGATCAAAAACTCATTCACCCAAGAGTCTGGAAGACTGAATTAGATGAAATTATTTCATTAAAAATCATACTATTACCAAATGCTAATTGAGATAAATCAATTAGCTTAAAGTTTCCCTGTTGCATTAGCTGACTGCGGGTTAGATTTTTTTTGTGGTTGCTATAATCGAAACAGGGGAAGGAGGATTGGAATGATGATTGGTGAAATATTTTATACGCTGTTCCAAATAGGTGCGTTTTTTACGGTTTTTTATGTATTGATGCTTTCGTTGATGAAAGACTTTGAAAAAAAGAAGCTGGATAAATCGTGTCCTCACTGCAAAGAATATACCCGCAAAGGCTGGAAATCGTTTTTAACGCCTGCCAGACAATAATTACACGATTTTCATTCCGATTACTGCGGGTACAGAGGCTTTAACACGGGTGCTTTTGCGTCCGTTTTTTTGCTGTAGCCAAAACCTGTTCCAAACAGTTGGCATATTTTATTCCCATCCCAGCTGTCCGTTTGTCCTGAATAGAGACAGCGGTCCATTTCAAGCAGAGCTTCTTTTCCTTCCGTTACATTGTTAGCCAGCGCACCAATACTCATGGGTGGCGTGTCAGGCCAGGTCAGTCGAGCCAGCTCCAGCAGTGCTTTCGCAGTTTCATTGATATCATTGCGATCACAGGCTTGATGTAACCTGTCCAGCAGTTCCTTTGATGATGCTGTGTCAGCTGCCGGTACTTCAGGGGCAGGCTGGGCCTCACCGGTTGAGGCCGGGGTTTTGCTGCGTTTGTTCGGGCGTATGAAATAAAGCACGATAACGAGCAGAACAAATGCGGCCAGCCAGTAACGGTATTCATCGAATATTGCCTGGATATCAATGGATCCATCAGCTTGAGTTGATCCAGACATCGCAGCGCTCTTGTCGTGCAGATCTTCCGCTTGAGTTGCATCTGTTATGGCTGGATCGGGAGTAGCAGGTTTTGCAGCGGGTGTTACCTGCTGGGCTGCCGGATTTTCTTCAACACGTATTTCCCAGGCGGGCAGTCTGGCTACTTCCTGTTTTCCCGCTACCACATTCCACCACTTGATATCGAGTTCAGGAATTCTCTGTTCGCCGGCGTAGGCTGGAATGTAAGTGAAGGTACGGCGACTGACACCATAGACCGTTTGTCCATCCGTACGGGTTTCTGTTTCAGCTGGTTCAGCATAGCGTCTGAAAGATGAAATTTTGGGTAATTCCAGTGGTTGGATCTGTGAGGCAACAAGCCCCTTGGCCATCATTGTGATCGTGCGGCTCACCGGTTCTCCAACCCTGAATGTAGGAGGGTTGCTGGTCCAGCTGTCTTCGAGTTTCAGCTCTTCAGCCGGCAGCCATTGATTGCCGTCAAACTCCGGAGGGTGTGACTCGATTTCGAGTTTCAGTGGTTCGCTTCTGACACTGACAGGTTGTCCCTGGTTAAGCAGTGGTGAGCGCAACATAAAGGATGAGAAAGGATCATAGCCCTGCTGGCCACCATAGGATTGCGGCTTTTGCATGTATCCCTGAAAACTGACAGCCGGAATCGTCAGCTGGCCACTTTTTTCAACCAGCAACGAGTAGCGTCGCTCAAAAACTTTATAGTTTTGTCCGTTGTATTGGCTTTCATAATTGGTGTCGTCTCCCAGTTTTTCCAGCGATGCGCTGTCCGGTTGCGGGTCGTTGATGCGCCCCTGGCGAATCTCATGCTTGTAATAGAGTTTGACGACAAGCGGGATATGCTGCTGTACATAAAAGTGTTCGGCATCGGAGTCCACAGTCATGGTGATGAAAAGTGGCTGTCCTTCTTTCGGAGCACCTGTTTGTACCGGTATCGGCTTGATTTCAATGTCGATGGGTGATGTCTGCAGTTGTCCGACCTGCAGGGCAGGAATCTGGATTTTGCCTGTTTTGAGCGGATGCAGCCGTACGGACCATTTTTGTGAAGCGGTACTGCGACCATTGATAATGCTGATCGAGGAACTCTGGCTGGTGCCGGATAATTCAAAGTCCCTGGTTAACGGCGAGAAGTCCGGTTTGTTCATTCCTGCAAGGTTTTCTGCGCGTACACTCAGGGTGATGGATTCACCCTCATAGGCTGTTTTGCGATCAACCTGCGCAGATACGTTGGCCATCACCTGCTGTGAAAATACAAACAGGATGAAAATGGTCATAAAGGTCAGTCGGCTTAATACACTCATAGTTAAATAGCTACCAGGCTTGCTGGCTCGATGGTTTTCGGTTTCTTTGTTGATACTGATACAAAAACTTGCGTTTTAAAAGGCCTCCGGGGTCATCCGGGATGCGTCGCAGCCATTGTTCGGCGGCCTGTTGTTCTTCTGAATTCAATGGCTGGGCTTTCTGCTGCAGTGCCGAAGTCAGTTCTGATGGCTGTGTTTCCGCTTCATCCGGGCTGGCCTGTTGTGCCTGTGACGGCTCGGCAGGTTCCTTTTCTGAATCAGACTCGGGCTGATTATCCTGTTGCGCTTGCTGTTCTGTGTCCATTGCTTCGGCCGCATCAGCAAACTCATTGTTACTGGATGAGGCGTCATTTTGTTGTTCTTCTTGCTGTGAGCCTGCCTGTTGTTGCGATTGTTCCCCGGAGTCAGACGGCTGTTGTTCAGCCTGATCGGATTCATCAGATTGAGCATCTTTCTGTTGGTCTTTGTCCGCGGACTGTTGCTCTTGTTGCTCAGATGACTCTTCGTTTTCCTGTTGAGATTGTTGCTCCTGTTTCTGTTGCTGTTGCTGATTCTTGAGCAATTCTTCAATAGCAGCCTTGTTGTCTATGGCATCCTGCATATCGGGTTGCTGCTGCAAAGCACGCTCATAGGCTTCAATGGCTTCCTTGTATTTGGCCATGCGGGCCAGCGCATTGCCCTGGTTGTAATCAGCATCAGCGCCGCCGGACTGTTTAAACTGGTCATAGGCCTGCTGATATTGTTGCTGTTTGTAATAGGCGCTACCCAGAACATCCGGGTTGGCAGAGAGTTTCAGGGCATCTTCGTGGCGTTGCTGCTCGAGTGCCTCTGATGCCTGTTGCTCGGGTGTTTTCCATAAATCCTGCCAGCTGAAAGCATAGGCGGGGTTGGGCAGGGGAATGATCACCATGGCCAGCAGCAAGGTCATTAACCAACCACGCCTGAATGCCAGCGCGGCAAGAGGAAGTAATAACAACGTGATATAGGGGCCGGTCTGTTTCCAGCGGTTTTGTTCAGCCAGGGTTTCAGTGAGCTGTTTGTCATGACTCAGTGCTGGCATGCCCAGCAGGTAATCAATGTCACTGTCATTGAGAGCGATACGTACATAGCGGCCACCGCCTGCTTCGGCCAGCTTTTGAAAACGCGCTTCTTCAAGGCGGGCGAGTACCGGTACGTTGTTGCGGTCACGAATCACGCCTCCCTGTCCATTGCTGATGGGGGCACCTTCAGGTGTACCCACACCCATGAAAGAGATGCGGTGTCCCTGTTCATGCAGTTTGCGGGTCATGATATCGGTCTGGGTGTTTTGAAAGCCATCGGCGATGACCAGGATGTCTCCAGACGGGATGCCTGCCTGGTCAAGCAGTTTTCCCGCTTCCTCAAGCCCGAGGTCCACGCGGCTGCCCTGTACCGGCATGATACGTGGTTCCAGTACCCTCAACTGCGAGGTGATGGTTTCATTATCGCGTGTCAAAGGCGCAACACTGAAGGCATCGCCTGCAAACACAACCAGGCCGGTCTGGCCTTCAATGGAGCGTTCAAGAATGTCACGGATTTTCAAACGAGCCCTCACAAGGCGAGTAGGGGCAAGGTCAGCGGCATTCATTGATGCTGACAGGTCCAGCACCAGGACCAGCGCGCGTGGTGTCTGAAAAACAGATTGCGGTTTTTTATCCCAGGCGGGGTTGGCAAGAGCCACAATGGCAATCAATGCACCGGCCAGTGAAAGCAGTTTCAGCCAGGGCTTGCCCGGCGCCTCAGGGCTTTGCAGCAGATGCTGCAAAAGCTGGGGTTCAATGACCTTTTGCCAGGCTGAGGAGCTGCTTTTGCTGAATCGAGACACAGACAACAGCACTACCACAGGAATAATCAACAGTAGCCATTGAGGATTGAGAAAATGAAAATCAGCCATGCTGTTTACTCCTCAGGCCACTGATGACCAGGGCGAGTATCATGGCCATGGCCAGTGGCCACTGGTAAAGCTCGGTAATGGGACGAAAACTCTGCTGTTCATCGGTAACGGGTTCAATTTCATCCAGTACCTGGTAGATTTCCTGGAGTTGAGTGATATCGCGCGCGCGGAAAAACCGCCCTCCGGTTTTGTTGGCAATGGCCTTGAGCGTGTTTTCATCCAGGTCACTTTTGCGCAGACGAAGGCCGAAGATACTGGATGAACGTACCGAGTCATCTCCCACACCAATGGTGTAGATCTTTATGGATTCACTGGCGGCAAGATCGGCTGCCTTGAGGGGTTCAATGCTGCCTGCAGTGTTTGCACCATCGGTCAGCAAGACCAGTACACGGTTTTGCTGTGGTTGTTTTTTTAAACGTTTGACCGCTAGCCCGATGGCATCACCGATTGCCGTGTTTTCTCCTGCAAGGCGGGTGACCGCTTCATTTAACAATATGCGTATGGTTTTGCGGTCATAACTTAGCGGGCTTTGCAGGTATGCTTTTGTACCAAACAGAATCAGGCCGAGATAGTCACCTTCACGTTTTTCAATAAACTCACCGGCCACCGCCTTGACAGCAGTCAGGCGATCAACGGCGCGCCGGTTAATCACCATGTCTTCATTTTCCATGCTGCCGGAGATATCCACGGCCAGCATCAGGCTGCGACCGCTTACCGGTACCTGGATGCTGTCACCCACCCATTGCGGACGTGTCGCGGCGATCACCAGTAGCAGCCAGGCAAGCATACCCAGCCATTTGAGCAGTGCCGAATTTTGACTTACAGAGTCCGCCTGCATGCTTGCCAGCATTTGCGTGAAGGGAAACAGCAGTGCGTGCTGATTGCTTTCCGTGGCGGGCTTGATAAACCGGTAACTGATAATTGGTAACAGGATGCAGGCAAATATCCATGGCCAGGCAAATTCCAGCTGTAGAAAAGACATCAGTGCACACCCTTTTGTATCAAACGCCGGTAATTGTCACGGCGGGTGTTATGTTTTGCCCAGTGTCTTGCCAGCTGTATCAATTGCCGGTTTTGTTGAGAGCTTAAGTCAACCTGTTGGCCAGTATAGGGTGCTTCAATCATCAGGTTTGCCGGATGCTCTGAAAAATCCTTCTGTTCAGAGTGTCTATCGAGAAATTCGAGCCAGTGTTTTCCTGTCAGGCTGGCAACCTCGCGTTCGGGATAAACCGTTATCGCCAGTTGCCTGAGCTTTTCTGTGATTTGCGTCAGGAACTGAACATCATCAATGCTTTCAAAGTGACTGAACTCGTTAAGAACTCGTTTGCGCCACTGTTGATATTTCAACCATTGCCAGGCGATACGTGATAACCAGACCACAAGCACAATCAGTAACAAGGCCAGGATCCACCAACCGGGTGCTGGCGGCCACCAGCCTGCCGGGTCGGGCAGGTGGATATCATGCAACTGAAGTGTATTTTCGTCTGGTGCCTGCATGGAATTAAGGCGATTGTTTAGCGCGTGTGCGTGCTGAGAAGTGTTTTCTTAAGGTTTCCAGTGGGTGTTGAACGGTACTCAAGTTAATAAGGGGCATGCTCAGCTTGTGTGCAACACTCCTGAGCTGTTGCTGGTGAGCACCAAACCAGTGTTGATAATGTTCAACTTGCTGGTGACTGGCGGTGTTGATGACTGCTTGCTGATCGCCGTTGCTGACCGCATAGCGATTGGCTGGCGGAGGCCTGGTTTCCAATGGGTCACTCAGGCAAATCAAAACACAGTCACAGTGTTGTTTGAGCAATGACAGTTGTTTTATCGATGCATTATCCAGTTGGTAAAAATCACTGAAGATAAAAACCAGGCTGCCGGGACGTGACAGGCGTACCAGGCGCTGTAGTCCAGTGCTGAAACGTTCGCTGTCTTGAGGTTGTGATAAAGTTTGCGTCTGAAGGTAATCGTGGGGGGTGCTGTGTTTTTCGATGGCATGCAGTAAAGCCAGAATACCTTTCTTGCCGACCTTGTCTGCAATCTCTGTGTGACTGTGGTTAATAATCAGGCCGCCAACACGGTCACCGTTATTCAGGGCTGACCAGGCAAGCAGTGCGGCTGCCTGGGAAGCAACAACCGATTTGAAGCGACCCTGGCTGGCAAAGAACATCCCCGGGTTGTAGTCCAGCATGATCATCACCGGTCGCTGTCTTTCTTCCTGAAACAGTTTGATATGAGGCTGGCCAGTGCGTGCAGTGACACGCCAGTCCATGTTACGGATATCATCACCGGCCTGGTAAATACGGGATTCCATATAATCCATGCCGCGTCCCTTGAAATGAGAGACGTGGTTGCCGGACATGAGATGCATGGCAGGACGTTTACTGTGCAGGGACAGGTGGCGTGCCTGCAGGCGCAGCTTGATCAGTTCATCCAGGGTGACATGGATGGCATGTTCGGGGTTAACCGTTCTTGCCGTTTCCTGTCCTGATACGCGTCTTTTGAAAAGTCGATCAAACATTGCGTTTACTTATCTGATTATACAACCGGTACCCTTTGCAAAACGGCGTTGAGGAAGTCATCCGGTGAATAACCTTCCGCTTCTGCTTCATAGGAAAGCAGAACACGATGGCGCAAGGCATCGGCAAACACCGCCTGTATATCTTCCGGAGAGACATAGTCACGACCAGCCAGCCAGGCGTGGGCGCGGGCGCAGCGATCGAGAGCTATGGTTCCACGCGGACTGGAACCGAAGCTGACCCAGTGGGCCAGTTCACTGCTCCATGCGCCGGGATTGCGGGTAGCAAGAACCAGCTGTACCAGGTATTGCTGAACGTTATCGGTCATCTGCATTGATAGCGAAGCAGAGCAGGCCTGCTGGATTTGCTGTTTGCTCAATAGCGGCGTCTCAGTAGTCGGGGTCTGTTGCTGGCTGTTATGTAGTGCTTCCAGTCGTGTCAGTTCCAGAATGGCGGTTTCATCAGAGGCTTGTGGGTAATCAATAATCACGTGCATCAGGAAACGGTCGAGCTGTGCTTCCGGCAAGGAATAAGTACCTTCCTGCTCAATTGGATTTTGAGTGGCCATTACCAGAAACGGATGGGGCAAGTGGTAGGTGTTCTGTCCAACGGTAACCTGCTTTTCTTCCATGGCTTCGAGCAGCGCAGATTGTACTTTAGCCGGAGCGCGGTTGATTTCATCGGCCAGCACCAGGTTGTGAAAAACCGGGCCCTGCTGAAAGATGAATTCTCCGCCCTGCGGGTTATAGACATCAGTACCGGTCAGGTCACCGGGTAACAGGTCAGGGGTAAATTGCAGTCGGTGAAAGTCGCCTTCAATCAGTTCTGACAGGGCTTTGATGGCTCGTGTTTTGGCCAGTCCAGGTGGGCCTTCAACCAGCAGGTGGCCTTCTGAGATCAGGGCTATCAACAGGCGGCTGACAAGTTTTTCCTGACCGATGATTTTGTTCTCTAATGCGTTTTTAACCTGGTCAAAAGCGCTTTTCAGATCATTTGTCAGGTCATTATTATTCGTCATCAAGGACTCCGTGATTCTGTCTTGATTGGTGTGTTTTCAGTTTGGGAATACTGACAGTGATTGATTGTTTTTGTTCCCGTTTGTGAATGGGACTATATCATCTAATGAATGAAGAGAATGAGTTTGATTATTCAAAGAAGGGATAGTTACCGCCATTTTGGGACGTTCAAAAACATGGATGTTTTTGAAGAGCATACATGGATGTATTCACAGAGTTCCCAAAATGGCGTTAACTATCCCTTCTGGGTACTGGACGAATGTGCCGATAAAGGTAAGCTAAAAATCCCGGCTGATAAAACAAACGCGCAGGCAATTATCAGGCATCCCACCAGCCCATACTGCTGATAAGCCCAACCCGATAAAACCGTACCGGTAAGACGCCCACCGGCATTTGCCATGTAGTAGAACCCCACATTGGTGGAGACCTTGTCAT
>Ga0180430_10002084_pt1 | contig 18561 bp, 10 predicted proteins | sample SS_ome_9_FD_132999 | JGI IMG/M metagenome (GOLD analysis project Ga0180430, IMG submission 132999) | Hypersaline lake sediment archaeal communities from the Salton Sea, California, USA - SS_1_S_2 metaG | ecosystem: Environmental > Aquatic > Non-marine Saline and Alkaline > Hypersaline >... | reverse complement strand
TGAACGGCTCGCCAGGGTGGGCGCCAGTCGCCTCAGCGCCCACATCGACGAGACGGCAACGACGATCCCCGTCGACGATCGTTCCTGGTTCGATCAGATGAAGAACAACACGCTCCGCACGGTGATGGTCGGCAAGGAACTGATCACCTACGAGTCGGTCTCGGCCGACGGGCCGCCGCGATTGCTCGGCTGCGCGCGCGGCGCTTTCGGCACGGCCGCCTCAGCCCACGCCGAAGGCGAAGCCGTGGCCAAGCTGATCGATCACGGCTACAGGGTTTTTCTCGCCGATGCGTCGCTGCAGGCCGAGATGGCAACGACCCTCGCGCGCCTCTTCAACGAAACCGGACTGCGGCAGATCTCCTTCGACGGGCTCGAGGGATGCTGGTCGAGCGGAATGGGACAGTATGCGCGCACCCTCTTCGTGAAGAAGTGGTTCGACTGCCTCTCGCCCCAATTGCGGGGAGCGGTCATCAACGACGCCAGCAATCCGGGCCATTACTTCTGGCACATCTACACCCGCATGAACTGGGGCGAGCCCTGGTACGCGGGCTTTCGCGAGAGCCAGACCGAGTACCGCCTCAAGAACCAGGCCTTCTACAGCCGGAACCTCATGCCCGCCATGCTCGGCTGGTTCAACATGACCCCGTCGACGAGCCTCGAAGACGCCGAGTGGCTGCTGGCGCGCGCCGCCGGCTTCGACGCCGGTTTCTCCCTCTGCACGAGCCCCGCCGTGGTGGATCAGAACGGCATGGGCGACGCCATCCTCGCCGCGGTGGGCGCCTGGGAGGAAGCGCGGCTCGGGGGTGCGTTCAGCGAGGAGCAAAAAGAGCGGCTCCGCGATGTGGAGAAGGAATTCCACCTCGAGAGGGTGGCGGCCGGTGTGTGGGATCTCTACCCGGTCCGGTCGGTTAAGCAGAGACTCGCGGCGGAAGCCGACCCCGACAAACGCCTGTCGATCCGGCTCGACATGCACAATCCCGGCGACGCGCAACCGCTGCAGTTCATTTTGCAGGCCCTGGGCCAGACCACCGTGGGCGATCTCGAGATCGAGATCGCTGACGGAAAAAGGATCGCCCTCTGCCAGACACTCTCGGACGGACAGATTCTCAAGTACACGGGAAAGGGCGACGCGCTCCTCCTCGACGAGCATTGGAACGAGCTGAGCCGGCTGCCACTCGATTCCCACGATCTGCGCCTCCCCGAGGGATCGCACACGATCGAAGTCCACTGCGAGCTCAACGAGCAAGACGTGCTCAACGAGCAAGACGTGCTCAGCGAGCAAGACGTGCTCGGAGGCGAGCTCAAAATCGAGCTGCGCGCTGCGGGACGCCCCGAGCGCCTGCGCGTCTCACCTTAGGGCACAACGGCGACAACGACCGCGTTCGACGCGAAGTCCCAGGGGTTGGCCGTGGCAAAAGCAAAATACATGGTCGTGCCGACCCAGGTGGGAATGGTGGGAACGTTCATCGGCGCAACGGCATGTCCCGCTCCGTCGAGCGTCCCCCAGAAGTTGGAAAAAACGGGAAGCTGCAAGTTGGCGATGATCCAGTTGGTGAACCAGTCTCGGTTCAGCGGGATCGTGGCCAGACCGCCGGGGAGCGCTGTCCCCGGATGGGTGCCGCTGAGGCTGCCGGCGATCAGGAAGTTCCTCCCGCCGTAGGCCGTGCCCGCGTTGAGGCTGAAGTTGACCGTGGCCGGCGCGCTCCCCGAAAAGGAATGCCTGTCCACGGTGAGCGGCGCCGAAAGGGTGGTGCTCGTCGTGAACACCTCCCACGCGCTGCTCACCACGTCGGCGTAGATGATCCAGAGCCGGCCGTCCTGCCCCCTGACGATCGACGGGGTGTTTCCCGATGCCTGCGCCTGCGACTCGGTCCACGTGGCGCCGCCGTCGTAGGACTGGGAGATGGCCAGTCCCTTGGCGCTCGTTCCGTAGGCAACAACGATCGCCCCGTCCGGTCCCTCGGCGATCGACGGGCCGGTGAAGGCGCTCGTGCTCGCGCCGTTGGTAATCTGCAAGGGATTGGTCCAGTTCAGCCCGCCGTCGACTGACGAGCAGGTCCACATCTCGTAGTTGTAGTACGAGTTGTAGACCACGTGAAGCACGCCGTTGAGCTCGGCAATATTCGGATCGAAGTAATGTCCCGATCCGGGCGCGGGAACGAGAACCTTCGACGACCAGGTCACGGCATCGCTCGAACTCGACACGTAAACATGATGGCTCGAACCGTCATGGTCCATGAAGGCGCAATAGAACATGCCGTCCGGCGCCTGGCAGAGAGAGCCGGTCCAGTACTGCGAGCCGCCGCCGATCGACACGACCTGCCCCCAATAGGCCCAGCCCGATCCGCTCGAATTGCCTCTCCAGATCTCGACGCCTCCGCCAGTGCTGATCGCCGCATAGAGGAAACCGTCAAAACCCTGAATGATGTCGCACTCGTCCCAGCCCGACGTGACGTAGGCGGGAGAATCCCAGGTCGCACCGTCTGACGAACTGAGCAGGTAGACGCCCCCGCCGCCGCTGACGGTCCCGGCCATGAGCGCGAAAAACGTCCCCGCCTGAGTCTGCACCATGGCGGGATCGAAGCCGTAGGTCTGGTTGGGATCGGTGGTCACATTGTACGGTCCGTTCCAGGTGTACCTCTCTGAAGCACCGGCGATCGACGCGAGACCCACTGCGCAGATCAGAGTCACGAGCGCTGTTTTCAATATGAGCTGTGCCATGATCGTTCCTCCTTTTTCTTGGTGGGTGCCGGTCTGTATAATAACACGATTCCGCCGCAGTCGATCGGACAAAAGGAGCCTGCCATGACCACCGATCCCTTGGAGAGAGCCCTTTTTGTTTTCCTCGCCTTCTGTCTCATCGGCCCGGGTGTTTTAGCCCAGGACGGTGCGCCGCCACAGCCGGCCGACTTCGTTGCCGAGGCGAAGGCCGCCCTCGACGGCGAGAACTGGACCAAGCTCGAGGCGCTCGCCCGCACGCGGCTCCAGGCGGACAAGGCTGATCCCACGGCGCGCGCCTACCTCGGCCTGGCGCTCGCCGGAAAGCGCGAATTTCAAAAGGCCGCCCACGAGTTCAAAGAACTCGAATTTTCCGGCCACCCGCCCGACGGCAACATCCCCGGTGTGGGCAACGCCATGAGCAAGATGGTGAACATCATCTACATGACCTGCTGGGCCAACTTCGATCCCGCCTACAACCTCAAGGCCTGGACGCCGCTGCTCAATGCCTTCCGCGACTCGCCGAGCATGGCCGTTCCCGGGTCGCGGATTCTCATGGGCCTCCTCGCCACGGGCGATGAGGAGAGCGCTCAAAACATCATGGAATGGTTCGACGAACGCCTCGCCGCCGCCGAGGGCAACGACGCGCTCCGCCGCAATCTGTGCCACAACTATGCGCGCGGATTCCTGCGCGCCAACCAGGCGCCACCGCGGGCGGTCGAGCTCGCCGCCGAGGCCTACCGGCTCGCCTGGGAGGGCGCGGCGGCGGCGGCGATCACCGTGACCGATCCCCTCGCCAAGCGCGAGCGGTGCGACATCAACAGCGACCACGAGTACTGGGATCTCTCCTACGCCTGCGCGCTCAGCGGCCGCTTCGAGCCGCCCCACAATCCCCTCGCCGAGCGGGAGACCGCGCCGGGCGCCCTCTTCGAGGACGCCACCGAGGAGTTCGGTCTGAAAGGCCTCCGCGCCAGCCGTGTGGCAGCCGCTGACTACAACGAGGACGGCTTCGTCGATCTCTGCCTCGGCGGACGCCTCTTTCGCAACGACAAGGGCAAGCGCTTCGTCAACGTGAGCAAGGAGGCGGGCGTGACGCGCACCGGTTCGGGCGCGCTCTTCGCCGATTACGACAATGACGGCCGCCTCGATATTCTCGTCGTCGGCCATCCCCATCCGAGCCTCTTTCAGAACCTGGGAAAAAGAAAGAAGTTCGTCTTCAAGGATGTGACCAAGGAGGCGGGTCTCGACAAGCTCGTCGTCGGCGCCTCGCCCGAGGGGGCGGCATTCATGGACATCGACAGCGACGGGTGGCTCGATTTCTACATGGCCGTCTACGAGAAACCCTTTCCCGTGGGCCATCCCGACATCCTGGCGCGCAATAACAGGGACGGCACCTTTTCCGACGTCTCCCAGTCGTCGGGAATCCGCGCGCGCGGCACCCTCGTCGGCCGCGGCGTGACCTGCGCCGACTATGACGACGACGGTGACCGCGACATCTATGTTTCCAACTACCGTCTTCTCGTCAACCAGCTCTGGCAGAGCGACGGGGCGGGACAGTTCATCGACATTGCGCCCGACAGGGGGCTGCACGGACTCGATCAGAAGGGATCCTACGGCCACACGAGCGGCTCTTGCTGGGGCGACGTGGACAACGACGGCGATCTCGACCTATTCTGCGCCAATCTCGCCCATCCCCGTTTCATCACCCAAGGTTTCTCCAATCTCTCCATGCTCTACATCAGCTCGGGGAAGGAGGGCGGATACACTTTTGTCGACGAGCGCCGCGTGCGCGGCATCCGGTTCCAGGAAACCCACTCCGACGCGGCCTTTGCCGACTACGACAACGACGGCGATCTCGATCTCTTCATCACCGCCGTCTACGTGGGCGCGCCATCGGCCTTTTATCAGAACGACGGCGAGGGTTTCTTCGAGCCCGTCACCTTTCGCTCGCGGTCAGTGGTCTTCAACGGCTGGGGGCAGTCGTGGGTCGACATCGACAACGACGGCGACCTCGACCACATCGTCGGATCCAACTCGGGTGTGATCGTCCACCGCAACAAGGGTAACGCCAACAGTTACCTCAAGGTACGCCTCGCCGGAAAGAAGCAGAACCGCTTCGGTGTCGGCGCCCGTGTGACGGTCACCACCCCTGACGGCCGCTCCCAGATCCGCGAGATGCGCGTGGGACAGGGAACGACGAGCCAGAACGGCTACGTGCTCCACTTCGGCCTCGGGCCGGACGCGACGGAGGCGCAAGTCGAGGTGCTCTGGCCGACGGGCAACGTGAGCAAGCGCGCCACCAAAATCAACCGCACCATCGAGATGCGCAATTCTAAGGCGTACAAGCGGTAGCTCCGTGGGTGTCTGCCTGACTTTTAGGCTGAAAAGGTTGGTGTTACGGCGGGGGGGCGAGGGCTTTTTTCGGCCGAGCGAAGATTGCACGGCCGAAAAAGACCCTCGGTCCACCGCCGTAACACCAACCTTTACAGCCCCCCCCCAAACCGGCCAGACCCCAAATCAAAGCATCATCTTCAAAAACAGAAGTTCGTCGGCCATCGTTTCTATCTGCTTACCCACCGGCATGCCGCCGGCGTGGCCCGCCTTGGTGTCGTAGAGGAGCATGATGGGGCTCTCCGTGGCCGACCCGGTTTTCGCCTGGAGAAGGGCCGCCATCTTGCGGGCGTGGAGCGGCGCCACGCGCGTGTCCGAGTCGCCGGTCACGAAGAGCACGGCCGGATAGTCGACCCCTTTCGTCACGTTGTGATAGGGCGAGTAGGCGCGGATGAACTCGAACTGCTCCTTGTCCTCGGAGGAGCCGTATTCGGGCACCCAGAAGCGGGCGACGAGAAAGAGATGGTAGCGCACCATATCGAGCAGCGGGTAGGTGCAGATCACCGCCCCATAGAGATCGGGCCTCTGGGTGAGCACGGCGCCCACGAGCAGTCCGCCGTTGCTGCCGCCCATGACGGCGAGCTTTGACGGACTGGTGTACCCCTTGGCAATGAGCCATTCCGAGGCGGCGATGCAGTCGTCAAAAGTGTTCTGCTTGTTGGCGAGCATGCCGCCGCGGTGCCACTCCTCGCCCAGCTCGCCCCCGCCGCGCAGGTTGGCCACGGCATAGACGCCGCCCCTCTCGATCCACGCCACCGCAAAGCTGCTGAACCGGGGCGTGAGGCTCACCGTGAACCCGCCATAACCGCTGAGCAGCGTGGGGTGCGAGCTGTCGAGATCGATCCCCTTGCGGTGAACGACAAACATGGGCACCCGCGTCCCGTCCTTGGAGATGACCCAGACCTGGCTCGCCTCGATCTCGTCGCTCTCCACGGGGGTGTCCGACCGCGCCCAGAGCGCCATCGATCCGCTCCCCGCATCGTAGCGATAGATGGTCCGCGGAATGTGGAACGACTGAAAGGTAAAAAACGCCTCGTCGCTCGCCCAGCTCCCCGACACGCCGCCCACCGTTCCGAGGGAGGGGAAGGCGATGTCGCGCACATAGGTGCCGTCTCTTTCGAAAACACGCACGCGCGACACCACGTTTTCCAGGTAGCGCACGAAGAGCCGCCCCCCCACGAGCGAAACGCCGCGCATCACGCCGTCGCTCTCGGCGACCACCTCGCGCCAGGCGGCGCGCGCGGGATTGGCCGGATCGACGGCAAAGATACGGCCGTTGGGCGCTTCCAAGTTGGTGCGCAAAAAGAGGGTGCCCCCCTCAACGGCGGGGCTGAACCGCGCTTCCACGCCGGTCACCACCGGCACGATCGGTCCCCCTTCGGCCAGGTCCTGCAGGTAGACGTCGGTGCGCGAGCCCGACGAACCGTGGCTCACCACGATGACCAGATAGCGGCCGTCCTCGGAGAGCTGGATGCGGATCAGTTTTTCCGGACCGAGACCGAAACCGAAAACCTCCTCGCCCAGCGCGCTCCCCGTGCCCATGGTGTGAAGCAGCACGCGCGGTCCCTCCTCGGTGTAGCGCACGTAGTAGACGCCGCTCAGGTCGGGCAGAAATTCCATACCCCAATGGCGCGCCCTTGGAAGGGCGTCGTCGAGCAGACAGCGCTTCTCCACGTCGAAAAAGCGGATCGAGGTCTCGTCCTCCCCGCCCTCGCGCACCGTGTAGGCGATCACCGTGCCGTCCTGCGAGATTCCGGCATAAGAGACGCTCACCATGCCGTCGTCGCTCATGGGATGGGGATCGACGAGCACCTCGTCGGCGCCGTCCATTCCCTGCCGCATGTAGAGAACGTGGAGATCCTGCCCGGCGAGCCGTTTGGAGAAAAAATATCTCTCGCCCCGCACGCGCGGCACGCTGATGTCGTCGACCTTGAGCAGCTCGCCGAGCCGTTCCTCGATGGCGCCCCGTCCCGAGACCGTGTCGAGGATCGAGCGGGAGTAGGCGTTCTGCACATCGATCCAGGCGCGGGTCTCGGCGCTCTGCTGGTCCTCGAGCCAGCGGTAGGGATCGGCGATCTCCACTCCGTGGAGCGTGTCGACGACAGGATCGACGCGGGTGACGGGCGGCTCGGCGGCGATGAACGGTCCGGCGCAAGAGGCGCAAAGCAGCGCCGCGACGCCGGCAGCGATCACCAAGGAAAGGACTCTTTTGCTGGTCATTTTATTTTTCTCCTTCGCGGCAGGACGGATCGGGTTGAGAGGCGCCATTTTTTGCGGGGCCCTCTTGACGGCGGGTGCGTCCGTCAATATTTACATCGCCCGCGGTCCCTGTCAATTCCCGGTCGGGAGAAAAGCTCGGAACCGTTCTTTTCTCGGCTAAGGGTTCCTGTATAGTTGTAGTTTTCCCGAAACCGATTCCTTTCCATCGATAACGAGGAATTCGAAAATGACCGAAGAGACAAAGACTCCCCCACCGGAGAAAAAAAGCGGCGAGATCGTTCTCGACGCTCTCGTGGAGCTTCTCAACACGATCGTCGCCTTTGTCAAGGCTCCGCGCGCCCTCTGGGGCATCAACATCCCCTACGTGATCGAAGGCTTGACCTATTTTGGGATCCTCACGATCCTGGGCAAGTTTTGCTCCGAGAACTGCGCTCTCACCGATGTGCAGGCGGGCTGGGTCTACGGCGGGGTCACCGGCGGTATCACCTTTGCCATGCTCATCTTCGGGGGCCTTGCCGACAAGATCGGCGTCCGCGTCTCGCTCTTCATCGCCCTGACCGCAATGGCGATCGGCCGCTGCATCGTGGCGGGATCGGACACCTTCTCCCTCACAGACGGGATGTGGTCACCCCAGTTCTTCGTCATGTGCGGCGGCTTGCTCCTCATGGTGACCGCCTACGGTCTCTATCAGCCTGCCGCCTATGCGGGCGTCAAGCGCTACACCAATCCCCAGACGGCCGCCATGGGTTATGCCGTGGTCTACGCCCTCATGAACCTGGGCGCCTTCTTTTCAGGATACATCTCGCCCCTGACGCGAAGGCATTTCGAGGATGTCCTTCCGCCCAACGGCCTCGCTTCGGTTTTCTGGCTCTACGCCCTCCTCACCCTCTCCGGCGCGCTGGCAACGATCTTCATCATCACGCGCCGGACCGACAAGAACGCCGTCGACCAGGTCAAAGCCGAGGCGGACAAGATGGCGGAAAAAGAGGGCGCCAAGGACGGATCGGACGGCGAAAAGAAGGAGGAAGAAAAGCCGAAGACCGACATCGAGGTGGAAATGGAGAAGCCCAACAATCTCTCCTTCCTCGTCCTGCTCGCTCTGACTCTCGCCTCCTTCGTGCTCTTCGTCGCACACAAGGCGGGCGGCATCAGCCTGCCGAACAGCTCGATCAGCCTCGACGTGATCAACTGGAAGTTCGAACTGGCGTCGGCGCTGACCCTCGTACCGACCATACTCTTTGGGATCGGCGCAACATGGGCGTTTCTCTCCCAGAGGCCCGACCATCCCTTCAGGGACAAGCGGTTCGTCTTCTTCATCTTCATCCTGATCCCGGTCCAGACGCTTTTTGCCCATAACTGGCTCACCCTCCCCTACTATCTCGACCGCGCCTTCGCCGGCACCGGGGTGAGCGAGAACTTCGAGTTTTTCTCGAACCTGAACCCGATCCTGATCTTCGTCCTCGCGCCGATCGTGGCGGGGCTCACGGCGCGGGCCAACACTTACAAGATGATGATCTACGGCACGCTGGTCATGGCGGCGCCCACCTTCCTGCTCACTTTCGGAACGAGCGTGCCTCTCTTCCTCACCTACATCCTTCTCATGTCGATCGGCGAGGCGATGTGGCAGCCCCGTTTCCTCCAGTGGATCGCCGAGATCGCTCCCGAGGGCAAGACCGGCGCCTACATGGGCATCGGCCAGCTTCCCTGGTTTCTCACCAAGGTAGTCACCTCCTTCTATTCGGGCTGGTTCGTGGCCAACTACATCCCCAAGCCGGATGTGAACGAGGCGACGGGAGAGATCACCGTCCTCGCCACCAACACCGGTGAAATGTGGCTCATCTACGCTCTGATCGCCATGATCTCACCCATCGCGCTGATCGTGGCCAAGGGATGGATGAAAAAGGGCATGGCACGAAAGGCGTCTTGAGACAAACGATGAAAAAGAATTTCCTGGAAACGATCGGCGAAGAGGTTCTCCTCTGCGACGGCGCCATGGGCACCCGCCTCTACGAAGGGGGCGTCTTTCTCAACCGCTGCTTCGACGAGGTCAACCTCGCCGACCCCGATGCGGTGCGCAAGGTCCACCTCGACTACCTGCGCGCCGGCGCGCGCGTGATCGAGACCAACACCTACGGCGCCAACCATTTCAAGCTCATCAAGCACCATCTCGAGGACAAGGTCGTCGAGATCAACCGCCGCGGCGCCGAAATCGCCGTGCGCACGGCCAACGACGCCGCCGAGGACGAGGTCTTCGTGGCCGGCGCCATCGGCCCCCTCGGCGTGCGGATCGAGCCCTGGGGCAAGGTGTCGCTCGACGAGGCGCGCGCGGCGTTCAAGACGCAGGCGGCGGCGCTCGCCGAGGGCGGCGTCGACCTCTTCATGCTCGAGACCTTCGGCGACGTGAGCGAGATCGGCGAGGCGATCAAGGCGGTCCAGGCGGTGAGCCACAAGCCGATCGTCGCCCAGATGACGATCAGCGCCGACGGGCATTCGCTCTTTGGCACCGAGGCCGAGGTCTTCACCACGCGCCTTGAGAAATGGGGCGCCCACGTGGTCGGCATCAACTGTTCGGCCGGCCCCCACGACATGATGCCCACCCTCGAGATCATGGCCGAGCACACCGACCTGCCCCTGTCGATCCAGCCGAATGCGGGCGAGGCGCGCAGCGTCGAGGGACGCGTCTTCTATCTCTCGTCGGCCGACTACTTTGCCAAGTACGCCCACCGCTTCATCCGCGCCGGCGCGCGTCTCATCGGCGGGTGCTGCGGAACCACTCCCGAGCACATCAAGGCGATGGCGTCGGTAGTGCGCATGAAGCAGCACACCCGCGAAGAACGCTCCAAGCGGGTCGTCGCAAAGCCGGACACTCCCGACGTCGAGACGATCCCCCTCGCGGCGAAGTCGGCGCTCGGTGCGAAAATCGCCGCAGGCGAACCGATCTACACCCTCGAGCTCACCCCGCCGCGCGGCTGGGACATGACCAAGGTGCTCGCCAAGTCGCGCAAGGCCAAGGAGGCGGGCTTCGACGCGGTCAACATTCCCGACGGGCCCCGGGCGTCGGCGCGTGTCGGCGTTCTGGCCACGACGCTCAAGATCTTGCAGGACGTGGGCATCGAGCCGATCATCCATTACGTCTGCCGCGACCGGAACCTGCTCGGCATGCAGTCCGACCTGCTCGGCGCCTATTCGCTCGGACTCGCCAACTTTCTCCTGCTCACCGGCGATCCGCCCGTCATGGGCGATTATCCCAAGTCGACGCCCGTATTCGACGTCGACTCGATCGGCCTCACCAATCTCGCCGCCTCGCTCAACGAGGGCGTCGATCTCGGCAGCCGCTCGATCGGCAAACCGACCGGTTTCCTCATCAGCGTCGGCGTGAATCCCACGGCGGTCAATGTCGATCTCGAGATCGAGCGTTACTACTGGAAGGTCGACGCCGGCGCCGAGTTCGCCATCTCCCAGCCCGTCTTCGATCCCGCGGCGCTCCTCGAATTCATCGAGAAGTCGCGCGTCTATCTCACCGAGCACGGCGCCGAGCCGATTCCGATCGTGGCCGGGCTCTGGCCGCTCCAGTCGCTCAAGAACGCCGAGTTCCTCCAGCACGAGGTTCCGGGCGTGTCGATCCCCGAGGAGACGATGCACCGCATGCGGGCCGCGGGCAGCGCCGACGAGGAAAAGAAGGTGGGCCTCGCCGTGGCGAGGGAGCAGATCGCCGAGATCTTCCCCTACGTGCAGGGATTCGGGCTCTCGACTCCATTCGGACGGATCAAGCCGGCCATCGAGTTGATGAACTATGCGCGCGAGCTCTTCGCCGAAGGGGCCGCCCACGCCGATCCGACCTGAATCACTCCATCACGAAAATATTTTTCGAAAATCCCGGCCCTTTTTGAAAAGCGCGCGGCGGAATGTCGTTTTTCCTAGAGGAGCGGGACCGGGCCCGCATCAGTGGATCCATTGGCCGTGAGGGATTTGAGGAGGATGAATTCATGAGAACGATGACACTCTTTCTATCGATGGCGCTTCTGCTCACCGGGGTGGCTGACGCTCAGAACACGATGACCATCGAAAAGGTTGACGGCGTGAACAGCCTCGGTAACGGCCGTTACGGCACGGTCATCTGGGACAACTGGGCCGACTCCGGGTGGTTCGCCTCGATGACGGCCACCTACACGTGGCTCGACTGGGGCAAGCTGGTCGATCAGGGCAATCTCATGCCCGACGAGGTCGTCGACGGATTCCGATTCGCCTATGCGACTGACGCAGTCGTTGGTGGAATCGACTGGAACATGAACTTCTATGACAGTTGCACCGGCTGGGGCGACTATTCGACTGTGCACGAGGCGGGATTCGCCTTTGCGGGATTACCCGATGCCACCAATCTGCCCCCGGGGTTATGGGCGTGGGAAATTACCGTCGATCTCGAGGAGAGCGGTTATGAATTCCTCCTTGGATACGACATCGGCCTCGGCTATTCGCTGATGACACAGGGGATCAACTGCGGTCCTTGCATTTCCAAACCTCCGCTCGTCGGCGGAAACGGCAACACGATGACCACGGACGCCTTCGATATTTACACCAACCTCGGCGGCTACATGGGAACCTACTGGTTCAGCGGCTATCCTCGGATCCACGCGTCCTTCCGCGCGCAGCTCATGGGCGCGTCCGATCCGTCGGGCGGCTGCGCCTACCACCCCCAACCCTACATGCAGGGCAACAACACCAGCCTCTACTCCGTCGGCACCTGGGCTTATGGAAGCTACAACAACTTCCTCCTCCGCATGAACGAAATGACCCCGCGAGGCGGTGTCTTTTTCAACTGGAAATCGAAACCGACGTGGTACGCGGGCATCGGCAAGACGGTCTGCCCCGACCTGAACGGGTGCATCAAGATCCCCTTCAGCTCGAGCTATACCGGCGACTATGTCATCTATCCGTTCAACTGCGGCCCGGGCGCGGTTGGGTATACCTGGCACATTCAGGGCGCGATCACCGACTGGTTGGTGGGAGGAAGTGTGACGCCGATCGATCTCTCCATGGACTGCATCGTCACGCCGTGATCGCTTTTTCTCTTCGAATGAAGGGTATCGATCATGAAAAAACAACTCCTCTTCTTCCTCGTCGCTCTCATGCTCGCCGGGGGGGCGTTTGCACAGAGCACGGCGACTCTCGAGAAGGTTCACGGCGCGAAGAGCCTCGGCAACAGCCGTTACGGCACTGTCATCTGGGACAACTGGGCCGAATCGGGATGGTTCAGTTCGATGACGGCCCGCTATATCTGGCTCGACTGGGGCAAGCTCGTCGACCAGGGCAACCTGATGCCCGACGAGGTCGTCGACGGCTTCACCTTCGCTTACTCCACCGACTACGCGAGCGGCCGGATCAGTTGGAACATGTATTTCTACGACAGTTGCACCGGCTGGGGCGATCTGTCGGCGATCCAGGAGGCCGGATTCGCCTTTACCGGCCTTCCCGATGCCTCCTACCTGACCCCGGGGTACTTTTGGACGTGGGAAATCAACGTCGACCTCGACGAGAGCGGCTATGAATTCCTCCTGGGATACGAGATCGGGGTCGGCCACTCGCTGATCACAGAAGGGATCACCTGTGGCCCCTGCCTCGGAAAACCTCCACTCGTGGGAGGCAATGGCGACACCTTCACCCAAAATGCCTTCGACATCTTCGGCTCGACCGGCGAGTTTCTGGGCACCTTTAGCTTCGGAAGCTACCCGGCCAATCCCTATGCGACCTATCGCGCGCAACTCCGGGGCGCGTCCGATCCGTCCCACGGCTGCGCCTACTCCCCCGATCCCTACCTCCAGGGCAACAACACCGGCCTCTACTGCGTCGGCACCTGGGCGAATGGAAGGGACAACAAATTTCTCCTCCGCATGAACGGGATGACCCCGCAAGGCGGTGTTTTTCTCAACTGCACATCGAAACCGACCTGGTATGCGGGCATCGGCAAGACGACCTATCCGGCCTTGGCGGGCTGCTTCAAGATCCCCTTCAGTTATAGCTATACGGGTGACTATGTCGTCTATCCCTTCACCTGCGGACCGGACGCGGTGGCCCTCACCTGGTACATCCAGGGGGCGATCACCGACTGGCTTGTGGGCGGCGCCGTGACGCCGATCGACCTCTCCATGGATGCCGTGGTCTCCTGACGGTCCCTCGATCCGATTCATCCTCAGGTCCGCAAGGCCTGACATATCTATTGCCATCCCTCAATTAATTTGTTAGGTTTCTTGTACGATCGACGCTCAGGGGCGTCGCAATGTCCGGGACTCTCGAATTATCTCGAACAAAACAGTGAAGCACAGACTCCTTTTCGACCACGGGATTCCAAGGAAGCCTCTCACTGTTTCACTCTTTCGCCCCGATTGCGTCGACGGACCTGGTGGGTAACCGGTCAGCTGGAACACTCTGTATGGTTCTTCTCGAGAAATCTTCTACTGCTTGAATTGGAGGTCAACTGTCATGAAGAAAATCTCTTTGCTTGTTCTGTTTCTCCTTCTGATCGTGAGTACCGCCGCGGCCCAGAATACTCTGACCGCCCACAAAAGTGCCGGTGAAAGGAACCTCGGCCAGTGCCGATACGGCGCGGTCATCTGGGACAATTTTGCCGCCCCCCCTGGCGGATGGTTCTGCAGCATGACAGCCGGTTACGTCTGGCTCGACTGGGGCATCCTGAACGACCAGGGCAATCTCATGCCCGACGAGGTCATTGACGGTTTTTCCTTCGGCTACGCGACCGACGCGCGGATCGGCGGCATCAGCTGGAACATGTACTTTTTTGACAGTTGCACCGGTTGGGGCGATTACTCCCTCGTGCCCGAAGCGGGTTTCGCCTTCACCGGTCTGCCCGACGCCACCAATCTTCCTCCCGGATATTACTGGCGCTGGACCATCACCACCGACCTCACGGGGACGGGTTACGAATTTCTGATGGGAGAGGAAATCGGCGTGGGCCACTCTCGAATCACTCGAAACATCACCTGCGGACCGCTGATGACGCTGCCCCCGAAGATCGGCGGCAATGGTCCGACCGACACGGAGGACGCCTTTGACATCGGCTCATTGACGGGCGGCTACATGGGCACCTACTGGTTCGGGGGGTATCCATCTAATCCCTATGGGTCCTTCCGCTCGCGGCTGATGGGCGCTTCCGATCCGTCGACGGGCTGCTCCTATGCGGGGATTCCTTTGCCCGGAAACGACACCGCCCTCTACTGCGTGGGAGATTGGGCTTATGGAAGCTACAACCTCTTCCTCCTTCGTTTGAACGGGATGGATGCCGCGGCCGGCGCCATCCACAGTATCTCAACCTACCCGATCTATCGCCCGGCAATAGGCAAGACCACCGTGCCCACGATCACCACGGCGATCAAGGTTCCCTTCAGCCTCAGCTACACCGGTGATTACATGATCTACACCAAGATATGCGGCCCCTGGGCCGAACCGGTCAGCTGGTGCATCCAGGGGGCGATCACCGACTGGCTCGTCGGCGGTCCGGTCCAACCGATCGATCTGTCGATGAACTGTATCGTCACACCCTGAGCGCGCGCGCGTCTCAGTTCAGCGTGATGCTCTCCACATCGGAGAATCCGCCATAAGTCGGCGTCGGCCAGTGGACCAGCCCCTGGATGTAGAATGTCTTGCCCGAGAGCCCGGGATCGTTGGGAATGATCACGGTCAGATCGTAGACGCCAGACGCCGGCACGCGGCCGTTGGGCAGACGGGTGATCGGCGCGCCGAGGCCGAGGTTGCCGATGTAGGGCGGCATGGGCGTGTTGGCCGTGGCCTGGCTGGCGGCGGTGATCACGTACCAGCTCGCAATCCCCGTGATCTCGATGTCGAGCGGAGTGCCGAGGTCGCCCGATCCGCTGAGAGTGCAGTTGGGGAAGGCGATGTCGGCATCGCCGTCGAGCACGTAGACGAGGGTGTTGTTGTTCGTGTCCTGCGTGCCCACGCCGACCTCGGGCCGGCCGTCGCCGTCGAGGTCGCCCACGGGCGCCACGCTGTAAACGCGGTTATTCGTATTGAAGGCCCAGAAGACCTCGCCCGTGTCGCCGTCCATGGCATAGACGTAGTAATCGAAGGATCCGGCGATCACGTCCTGGCGGCCGTCGCGGTTGAGGTCGTCGATGGCGCGCGCCGTCCACACGTCGCCGCCATTGGTGGTGCCCACCTCGGTCTTCCAGACGAGGGTCCCCTCCTTGCCGTCGAGCACGATGACGGCGTTTTCCCAGGAGGAGACAATGATCTCGTCGTAACCGTCGCCGGTCACGTCCTCGAGCACGTCGACCATCATTCCATAATCGTCGACCTCGGAGCTCCTCCAGAGAACGCCGCCGTTTGTGCCGTCGAGGCAACGGATCGAGGTTCCGCCCGTGGCCCAGAGTACGGCGAGCGCCTCGTCCACACCGTCGCCCGTGATATCGGGGAGCACGCCGCAGGCGTAAACGCCCGCACCGGCCACGTACTGCCAGATGACGCTCCCGCCGGGATTGGTTGTGGCGCCGTCGAGGCAGTAGATCCGATCGTCCATATCGCCGGCGGCGGCGAGCACGTCGTCCTTGCCGTCGCCGTTGACATCACCGATGTTGCGCACCGAGTAGATCGCGTCGGGAGCCACGAACTGCCAGAGCACGGCCGCCTGGCCGCCCGTGTTGGCCCCGTCGACCATGCAGACCGAGTCGAAGTACGATCCGGCGCCGAAGGCGCTGTCGGGCACACCGTCGCCGGTCACATCGCTCAACTCGCAGAGGGAGTAGACCCAGCCCGAGTTGGCCGTGAGATAGGTGTCAAACTTCCAGATCGTGGCGCCCGCCTGGCAGTCGAGGTCGTAGGCGGTGCGGCCGCCCCAGGCCGTTCCGACGAGAACGTTCTGCTTCCCGTTCCCCTCCGAGTCGGAGGCGGGCTCGATGCACTGGTCGCCGTAGGGCGCGCCGCCCGACACGCCGTCGGCGGTCTGGATCTTCCACACCACTGTGGCCGTGCCCGAACTCGCGCCGTCGAGGCAGAAGACATTGTCCGTGCCGGACTCGTCGATCCCGACCACGACCTCGTCGAGGCCGTCGCCGTTCACGTCGGCCACCGCCCTGATGCAGACGGCGTTGTCTGGAGCTGTCATGTGAAAGAGCTCGGCCCCTGGACCTGCCGCGGGGAAAACGCTCCGCGCAGCGGGTTCGGCGGGCGCGTTGGCGCGCGCCTCGAGAATCGCCCTGTACTGATCGGGCTCCGCCGGCGGCGGCTCTTCAACCGCGAAAATGAAAGGGCAGAGAGACAAGAGGATCAAAAAGCAAATCGATCGCATGATCAGCTCCTTTTTGTCGGCAACACTGTTCGGGGGGAAACCGATTATAGCAGAAGGGCATTTTAATATAATCGAAAACTAATTTATCCGGGTATGAGACCGCCGGTCACGACAGGGGACTGCCCACGATCGCTTGTCCCGAACTCGTCCCGATCCGCGTTGCGCCAGCGTCGATCATCGATTTTGCATCGTCGTAACTCTTGATTCCACCTGCGGCTTTCACGCCCATCGCCGAACCGCTCACGGCGGCCGCCATGAGGGCCACGTCGTGAACGGTCGCGCCGCCCGGCCCAAAACCGGTGGAGGTTTTGACGAACTTGGCCCCGGCGCGACGGGAGAGTTCACAAGCTGTGCGTTTCTCGTCGTCGGTGAGCAGGGCGGCCTCGATGATCACCTTGACCGCCGCCCCCCCGCCCGAACAGGCGATCACCACCGCCTCGATGTCGCGGAGGACGGCGTCGGCGTCGCCATCCTTGAGGGCGCCCACGTTGAGGACCATGTCGACCTCGGTCGCGCCGTCTTCGACAGCGCGCAGAGCCTCGATCGCTTTCTGCTCCGACCGGGTTGCGCCGAGCGGAAAGCCCGCCACCGTGCAGACCTCGACTCCCGTGCGGCGGAGCTCCTTGGCCGCGAGCGCCACGCGGCAGGGGTTGACGCACACCGCCGCGAATTCGTGGGTGCGCGCCTCGGCGCAGAGCTGCTTGATCTGATCGGCCGTGGCATCGGCCTTGAGGAGAGTGTGATCGATGAAAGAGGCAATATTCATGAGGCGCACCCCGTTTCGAGCCAGTGTAAGTCTGTCAGGAAAGGAGTTAGTTTACCCGAATTTGCCTTCGAAAGGATCTCTCTTTCTCAAGTGCAGTGCTGTTGTGTTTATATTGCTTTATGTTAATCTATACGCACTGCACACAAACCCGAATCGACGGTCACAAGACTGAAGGGAGACCACAATGGCACACAGAATTATTCTGATCCTCTTCTGCGTTCTGACAGCTCAGATCTGCTTGTTTACCGATACCGAGTGCGCTCCCGCGCAGAACGCGCCATCGAGAGGGTGGTCGACCACCACGTCGGCGCCGATGCTCGGGTCGCCCGTTCTGGCCGACCTCAACAACGACGGCGTGGACGAGATCGTGCTCACCACCTACGGCATCACCAACCCCTACGGTGAAGGCTGGCTCTACGCCTGGGACGGCGCGGGCGCGAGCCTCACCGGCTTCCCCGTCCATCTCACCGGCGCGGCGCCCGGAACGCCCGCCGTGGGCGATCTCGACGGCGACGGCGATCTCGAAATCGTTCAGGGCACGTGGAACTACCTCTACGTCTTCAACGCCGACGGCACAAACGCCGCGGGCTGGCCCAAGTCGAACTACGTCACCCAGGCGGCGGCGCTCGCCGACCTCGACGGCGACGGAGACCTGGAGATCATCGCCGCCGTGTCGAGTTCGATGAAGGTCTATCACCACGACGGCACGAACTACACCGGCTTTCCCGTGTCGGTCACCAACGACCTCACAGCGCCCGCCGTGGGCGATCTCGACGGCGACGGGGATCTCGAGATCGTGGCCGGCAGTTATGTCGCCTCGGGCTCGACGACGGACAATGTGTTTGCCTGGCACCACGACGGCACGGCGGTGGCCGGATTCCCCACGACGACAGCGGGCTCGGTGAAAGCCGCTCCCACCCTGGCCGACCTCGATCAGGACGGAACCCTCGAGGTGATCGCCGACTGCTGGAACAAGACGGGCACCGACTTTCTCTACGTCTGGTCCCACACCGGCGCCGACGAGGCGGGTTGGCCGCTGGCCATTCCCTACATCCGCCTGTCGAGCCCCTCGGCGGCCGATCTCGACAAGGACGACGATCTCGAGATCGCCGTGGGCGATCTCGACGGCGACGGGGATCTCGAGATCGTG
>Ga0180430_10002079_pt1 | contig 18605 bp, 11 predicted proteins | sample SS_ome_9_FD_132999 | JGI IMG/M metagenome (GOLD analysis project Ga0180430, IMG submission 132999) | Hypersaline lake sediment archaeal communities from the Salton Sea, California, USA - SS_1_S_2 metaG | ecosystem: Environmental > Aquatic > Non-marine Saline and Alkaline > Hypersaline >... | reverse complement strand
TGCCGAGGCTGGCCTGGGTGAGGGCTACCGCGTTGTGAGTAACTGCGGCAAGTACGGGGGCCAGCTCGTGCCTCATTTGCATTTCCACATACTCGGTGGCAGGCAACTGACAAACAACCTCGGCTAACAAGGGAAATCAGCGGTTACATTGAGTCCGCTTCTTCCTCTTCCTCTTTTTCTTTCTTGGGCTCCTCTTTGTAGAGGAGCTTGCCGGTCACTTTGTCCCAACGCACCGTCCGTTCTTTCAGGCGATGATGGTAGTGACAATCGGTGCAGTAGATTTTGGAGACATCCTTCTTGTCGGGACATCGCTCAAGCCAACGCTCAACAACCTTGGTTCCACGAGCGATATGTTCTTCGTGACACTTGGAACACATCTTGTCGATGCCTTTCCCTGCGTACATTTTTTCTGGTGCGGTGTCGTGTGCCTCGTCGTCAAGGTGCAATTCCGACTTGCCGTGACATTTTGTGCAGCCAATCTTTTCGGGCTCGTGATCGGCGATTAACTCTTCTTTGCGGTAGTTGTCGTGACAGACATAGCAGAGCTCGTTAATGCTTTTGGGGGCATCATCTGCGGTGCCCTCGGAGGCACTCGGCAGCTCTTCATCTTCGAGCCCATCGAGTGACAATGGCGGCAGTTTGCCAAAGAGCGTACTACCAAAGAGGGTGACGAGAAATAGGGTAAAGCCGGTTAGAATTAGGGGGTTTTTGTATCGCATTATGTATATAAGGGGGTTGGGGGGTTATTTCTTTTCTTGTTGACCGATCTCAAAATACTTTTTGCAACGCTCGACAACGTCGGGGTGTTCCTTGGCGAGGTCGTTCTTTTCGGCGGGGTCCTTTTCTAAGTCATAAAGACGGTATTTGTCTTTACCGCTGGGGAGCAACTTCCATTTTCCGACGCGGATCGCTCCTCGCCAGTAGAAGTACTCGTGCTCTTTTTGTTCGTCCGATTTACCAAGCAGTTCGGGCAGGTAGCTGATGCCGTCGATGTCACTCGGTGGCTTGATGCCCACCAGTTCGCAGGCGGTTGGGAGGAAGTCCCAGAATGCGCTAGGATGGTCGGAGACAGCACCTGCCTTAATCTTGCCCGGCCAGTAGGCGATCATTGGAACGCGAATGCCGCCCTCATTGAAGCTACGTTTACCGCCGCTCAGAGGTCCGCTGCTGTTGAAAAACTGGAGACTATTACCACCCTCAGGCGTGGGGCCGTTGTCACTACTGAAAATGACGAGCGTATTTTTTGTCAGTCCCAGTTTGTCCAGTTCCGCGAGAATACGTCCGATGTCACGATCCATCCGTGAGACCATTCCGGCGTAGGTCGCGTTGGGATGACTCTGACCGCAGTAGCCTTTGTACTGACTCCCATACGAACCGCCACCGTTGTTACCCTTCTTCTGGTGCTTCGGCTTCTCCTTCCAGCCGAGCTTCAAGTAAGGTGCGACGGAGTCCCGGGGCACCGTCAACTCGGCGTGTGGGATAGTGTAGGGCAGGTAGAGAAAGAAGGGCCGCTTGGCATTTTCCTTGATGAACGCAAGTGCCTCTCGGGTGAACTCGTCGTGACTGTAAGTACCGACTTTGTCCGCATCCTTTTTGAACTCACCATTTTCCGCCATCAGATTATGATTATTCGGATAGAGAACTTTTTTGTCGTTCCGCCAGAGGTACCCGGGGTAGTAAAAATGTGCAAAGCCTTGGTTGTCGTAGCCAAACCAGAGGTCGAAGCCCTTATTGTTGGGACTACCGGGATGTCCCGGCGACCCACGCAGTCCCCACTTGCCAATCATCCCGGTTTTGTAACCTGCCTTTTGCAGCAGCATCGCAATGGTGACATCCTCGGCGTTGAGCCTTCCGCCATTTCCCTTGACGGTCGCGTGCCCGACGTGTTTTCCCGTCATCAGCACCCCACGCGACGGCGAGCAGACGGTGTAGCCAGCGTAGTGCTGCGTGAACCGCATCCCGTCGGCGGCCATTTTATCGAGACAAGGCGTCTTGATTTTCTCCTGGCCGTAACAGCCAAGTTCCCCGTAACCGAGGTCGTCGGCGAGGATGAAAATAATGTTCGGCTTTTCAGCCGCGACAGTGAATGTTGTTAGAACAAGGAGGACAAAAACGGCAAGTAGTGATGTTTTTTTCATTGGAATGAGAGGGGTTTGGGGGAATGTCTTTTTGAGAAATGATTAATGTAATTGAGTTCCGATGGGTTCTATAACTTCCTCCATTGAGGCCCAACAACCTTGGGGTAATTTTTTTATTAGTTTTTCAAGCATCGCATCGGTGAGCAGCGGGCAACCCCGAATATCCAAGATTCCCAACTCTTGCAAGTGTACTAGGGGAGCTAGGTTCGACAACTTGGGGCAATCGTCAAGGTATAGCTCTTTCAATTGCTTCAGGTTACGAAGGAAGGAGAGGTCATTATTCGAAATTGTTAGATAGAGTGTTGTCAACTTTTTGTGGCCGGAGATAGGATAAAAGCTTTTAATTTTTCTGCACTGAGTCAAATCTAATTCTACCAAGTCCGGCAGCCAAGCGAGTGGTTGGATGTCTCGGACTTTCCAACACGCGTACATATCAAGCTTTGTAAGATTTCGCAATGTAGCCAGAGGGGTGATGTCTGTTAGCTTATCGCAATCGCTCAGGTCAAGCGAGGTGAGTTTTTGCAAATTCGTCAGTGGCGTAAGGTCTGTAAGGTTGTCGCAATAGCTCAGGTTAAGCGAGGTGAGCTTCTGCAATTTTGCCAGCGGCGTAAGGTCTGTAAGGTTGTCGCAACCGATCAGGTCAAGCGAGGTGAGCTTCTGCAACTTTGCCAGCGGAGTAAGGTCCGTCAGGTTAATGCAAAACCCGAGGTCAAGTGAGGTGAGATTCTGTAATTTTGCTAGCGGCGCAAAGTCTGTCAGATTTTTGCAGCCCCATAGGTTGAGCGTGGTGAGTTTTTGTAAATTCGCCAGCGACGTGATTTCTTTTATACTGCACCAATAGAGATCAAGCGAGGTAAGGTTTTGCAGCCCCGTCAGCGGTGTGAGGTCTGTTAGACTTTTGCAATAGCTCAGGTCTAGCGTGGTAAGGTTTTGTAAATTTGCTAGCGAGGTGAGGTCTTTTAGATTTTTACAGTAATTAAGGTCAAGCGAGGTAAGGTTTTGCAAACTTGCCAGCGAGGTGAGGTCTTTTAGATTTTTGCAATTACTAAGATCAAGCGTGGTGAAGTTTGGTAATTTTGCCAGCGGCGTGAGGTCCGGCAGGTTGTCGCACCAACTAAGGTTGAGCGAGGTAAGATTTTGCAAGTTCGCCAGCGGCGCAATCCCCATCTGCGGATCGCAGTGACGAAGGTTGAGCGTAGTTAGTTTTCGCAAGCTCGCCAGCGGTTCGAGCCCCGCCTGCACACGGCATTGGTTAAGGTTAAGCGAGGTAAGGTTTTGCAACTTTGCCAGCGATGTGAATTCATCTATACCATAACAACCGCTGATACTAAGTGAGGTGAGGTTTGTCAACCTTTCCAGCAGCGTGAGGTCCGAGAGCCTCGGACACCAACTAAGGTCAAGCGTGGTAAGATTTGGCAACTTGGCCAACGGTGTAAAGTCCACTAGCCTCCGACATTCACGGAGTTCAAGTGAGGTGAGATTTTGCAACTTGGCCAGCGGTGTGATGTCCACCAGCCTCCGACATTCACGGAGTTCAAGTGAGGTGAGATTTTGCAACTTGGCCAGCGGTGTGATGTCAAGTGGGGGAGAATTCGGGGCAAGCGACACCGGTTTTCGGTCCATTAGCTTTTTACAGTCGCAATATACTTTCAGCGAGGTGAGCTTTGTCAAACTTGCCAGCGGTGTGAGGTCCGTCAAGTCTTTGCAATAACTTATGTCCAGTGCATCGAGATTCGATAAAAGCCCGGCATTTGCGTAGGTTTTCAGGTCGGCATCTGTCACGTTGCGTAGAAAACCCTCGTGACGTTTTTGCGATTCGCTATTTTTTTTCTTGTAGGCCGCCACTTTCTTCTGATCCAGCCTAGGCAAGAAAAAGACGATTTTCTCCGATCGCAGCGTCTCTTCCGCTTCCGGATTTTTATCACTTTCGTCAAGAAAAATCACTATCTCCAGTTCGCTGGTAGTAGTGGTGTAGGTACTGATAGGTGGGCCAGGGTAGCCTATCTGCCCCAGCACCGGCTTGCTCGCCAGCAGCATCAACAGAACGAATGTGAAAAATGATTTTTGAAACATAAGGATTAACTCGCCGGAGTTAGTTCGATTTTGGGTACGTTCCGTTACCTGTTCGCGGTCAGTGTGGCCTCACAACCTTTGGGCAGCTTTTTTGTCAGTTCCTTAAGCATCGCACCGGTGACCAACGGACAATCATCAAGCTTTAGGACTTCCAACTTTTGCAGACGCTGTAGGGTGGCTAGACTGGACAACTTGGGACATTCCACAAGGTGCAGCTCTTTCAATTGCTTCAGGTTGCGAAAGAAGGAGAGGTCATTGTTCGTGATTGTTAGCTTAAGTATTTCCAACTTTTTGTGGCCCGAGATAGGATAGAAGCTTTGGACTTTTTCGCACTGCGCTAAATCCAATTCCACCAAGTTCGGCAGCCAAGCGAGCGGTTGGATGTCTCGAATTTCCCCACACTGAGACAGACTAAGCTTTGTAAGCTTTTGTAATGCAGTGAGCGGCGCGATGTCTATTAGGTCGTAGCAGCCACTTAGGTTGAGTGAAGTCAGATTTTGCAACTTTGCCAGCGGTGTGAGGTTCTTCAGGTTGTAACAATAGCTAAGGTCAAGCGAGATGAGCTTTTGCAATTTTGCTAGTGGCGAGACATCTGTTAGATCGCAGCAATTCAGGTCAAGCGAGGTGAGCTTTTGCAGTTTTACTAGTGGCGAGATATCTGTTAGATCGCTACTGCAACTGATTTCAAGCGAAGTGAGCTTTTGCAATTTTGCTAGTGGCGTGAGGTCCGTCAGCACGGCACCGTGACTAAGGTCAAGCTTTGTAAGATTCTGCAAATTTTCTAGTGGCTTGATGTTCCTGAGTTCAGCGCACCAACTAAGGTCAAGCGAGGTGAGATTTTGCAACTTGGCTAGCGGTTTGATGTTTGGGAGTTTGCGGCACCAACGAAGGTTAAGCGTGGTAAGGTTTTGCAACTTTGTCAGCGGCGAGATGTCCGTCAAATCCGAACAGCCAGCAAGGTTAAGCGAGGTGAGATTTTGTAACTTTGCTAGCGGCGTGAGGTCCGCATTGGAGATAGTACAATGATTGATGCTAAGCGAGGTGAGATTTTGCAACTTGGCTAGCCATGTCAGTTCTACTAGGTCGGATAGTAGGAAGCTATCATAGATTCCAAGCGAAGTAAGATTTTGCAGCTTAGCTAGCGGTGCGAAGCCGATTAGGGAGTTGCAATTATGGAGTTTCAGCGAGGTAAGATTTGGCAACTTGGCTAGCAATGCGATGGGAGGCGTAATGCCTATTTGTCCGTTGCTCAAAACAAAGGCAAGCGAGGTAAGCTTTTGCAATTTTGCCAGTGGCGCAAAGTCCTTGACTTGCCAGTATTTGCAAATTGCAAGCGTAGTAAGATTTTGCAACTTGGCCAACGGCGTGACATCAAGTAAAGGGAGATCTGGCGCGTAGGGCGACCGTGGCCGGCCAAATGAATGGTAGTCGTATTGGTAGTGACCAAGGTTCAGCGAGGTGAGCTTTGTCAAGCTTGCCAGTGGCGTGAGGTTGGTCAAATCCTTACAATTGCTTAAGCTTAGCGAGGTGAGATTCGATAAAAGCCCCGCATCGGTGTAGGTTTTGAGGTCGGCGTCCGTCACATTGCTTAAAAAACCCTCGTGACGTTTTTGTGATTGGCTATGTTCCTTTTTGTAGGCCGCCACTTTTTTTTGGTCCAGCTTAGGCAAGGAAAATGTTATCTGCTTACGTCGCGGAGGAGTTGTCGTTTCCGGAGTTTTCACATCATCGTCAAGGAAAATCACTATCTCCAGCTTGCTGGTGCTGGCGGTGGCGGTGGAAGTAATGCGAACGATCTGCCCCAGCACCGGCTTGCTCGCCAGCAGCATCAACAGAACGAATGTGAAAAATGATTTTTGGAACATAAGGATTAACGCGTCGGAGTTCAGTACTACTTTTTCTTTTTGCTCGACTACCCGGTAACGGGCATCTTCGTTAGGACGGAGGTGTACTCCTTGTCACAGGTACTTGGGGAGGTGTGAAATCAAATAATCACGGCTCCAAGCTTTGCGAGTTGCTTTCGTACGGAGGTGGCATCAACCTCGGAGACAGTTTTCGCATCCGCTGCTGCGAGAGCTGCCGTCACGCCTGCCGCTTCGCCAACCTGATTCAAATTCACCATCACCCGAATAGCACCAAAGGCGGAACGGTCGGTCGAGATCATTCGCCCAGCCATCACAACGTTGTCGGCTTGCTTGCTCACCATCGTGGAGAGTGGTATTTGATAAAAATCCCCACGCGGCTCCTTGAATTTGAAATTGCCTGTCTTGGGGTCGTGGACGTCAATATGGTAGGAGCCATTCGCGATGGCGTCGGGGAAGCGTTTGCAGGACATAACATCCTCCTCGGTCAAGACGTAGTTTCCCGTGAACGATCTTGTTTCACGAACACCGATGTAAGAACCGAGGTCGAGGAGCGACGGGTTGTTGTTCTCGCCTCCGTATTTTCTCGCGATGTCCATATAAGCACGGACTTGGCGACGACCTTCTATTTCGGCGGCGGTCAGTTGGGTTGCATCTGAAGCGTCGGTGTTGAAAACGTGCGTAAAAGCACACATCTTAACGTCTTTCGCACCAGGAATCGAGCAGCCCCAACCGTGATCTTTGGCCAGCCCAAACTCTTTGCTGTGCGTTTTTATTAGACTGTGGATATTTTTCGGCAGCCCTTGAATATCAGAACAGGTTGTCGGCGGCTGGAGTCCCGGACGGATGGCAAACGGAATGCCGATGTCCTTCGATAGGTCGCCATCGCCCGTAGCGTCGATGAACACCTTCGCACGAATCGCTTGCCGGCCATTCTTATTTTCGATGAAGATCGCTTTGACTTTTTTGTCCTCGATCAGAGGGCTTGCGTAGTAGGTGTGCAGGTAAGGGGTGATGGCGTGGTTGAGCACAAGTTTGTCGAGCTCGATTTTCAACTCTTCGGTATTGATGGTGTATCCGTGGTTGCCTTTCTCGCTACACGCATTGATTTTAGTGAGTTGCTCAATCATCTCTTGGGTCAAGCCACCAATAATTGTTCTTTTGAATTTCCTATCTTTGAGACGATGCCATATAGCGACCAGTCCGGAAGTCGCGACGCCGCCGAATGCGTTTTGCTTTTCGACAATTGCCACTTTGGCACCCATCTGTGCCGCACGCACAGCCGCAAAGAGACCGGTGCAGCTTCCGCCCAGCACGCACACATCGCAATTTTGCACGATGGGCGTACTGCGAGGCCCTTCCTGAATAGCGTTTGCATCCGAAATACCCATCGTTTCTTTGGCACGGACGTTGCCATTAAGCACGCTACCTGCTGCTGCAGCTCCGGCAACACCGAGGAAAGTTCTTCGTTTCATAATGTACCTTGCCTTACTTTTTCTTTTTACTCTGCTTCCCAGCTTTTTGTTTGAAGTTCTTGTAACCTGCGGCGTTACGTTTTTCGTCAAGCAGTTTTTGCATCTTCGCTTGGATGGAGGCGTACTTCTTGTCGCCCGCCAGATTGGTGAACTCGGCAGGGTCGTTCTTCAGGTCGTAGAGTTCCTTACCTGCCTCGCCGAAACCCCATTGGGTGAATCGCCAGTCCTTCGTCTTGATTGACTCGCCACCACTGCGACTGACCGTAAAGGCAATATCCTTTTTCCACTCTGGCGACACAGGGTCATTCAGGAGCGGCGTCAGCGCGGTCCCCTGCAGGCATTCCGGTGCCTTCAAACCAGCCAAGTCGGCCAGCGTTGGATACAAATCAATCAGCTCGGTAATCTTTTGCGTTGCACTGCCGTGCTGCTTGGCGAGCCAAGGGACACTCACGATGAAGGGCACGCGGGTCGACTCTTCGAAGAGGTGCTGCTTCTGAAACTTATGATGATGACCGAGCATATAACCGTGATCGCTCGTGAAGACGACAATCGTGTTGTCCTCCAGCCCCTCATCTTTAAGGGCTTGCAGCACTTTCCCCACCTGCGCATCCATATAGGAAACGCTCGCATAGTAGGCCTGCAGAAGTCCTTTATGCAACTCCGGCGTAACAGCGTACGACGTTGCATTCCGTTTGTAATCGCGAATAATCTGCGGGACATCATCGAGGTCGTTCTCTGGCACGACCGGCGCCTTCATCGCAGATCGGTCGTAACGTGCGAAATACTTTTTCGGAGCCACGAGCGGAACGTGAGGTCGTACAAATCCGACGGCCAAGAAAAACGGCTTGTCCTTATGCTTTTTCAGAAACGCAATCGCCTGCTGGGCGGCCATCCCGTCGGCGTGGACCATATCGTTACCCTCGGCTTCGACTCCGAGGAACGTTTGCGACCCCTTATTCTTCGGCGACCAATTGGTTCTCACGCCGGGCGCACCATGCTCAGGAGCTTTGATGTTCACGACTTCATCCCACGAATGCGGGTCGTCGCTATGGGCGGTGCCCTCGATGATCTCGCGCGGTATGCCCATATGATAAATCTTGCTCACTCTGCCCGCGTGGTAACCATTCTTGCGGAACAACTGCGACATCGTCAGCACGTCTGGCATACTGCCTCGCAACGTTCCGGCGTTCCCCATCGTTTTGTTGGTGTAGGGATAAAGCCCCGACATCAGCGACGCCCGCGACGCACCACAAACCGGATACTGACAGTGCATATTCTGGAACATCACGCCCCGTGCCGCCAGCTTATCGAGTGCCGGCGTTTTACATTGCGGATGCCCGAACCCACTGAGCGAGGTATTGAGATCGTCCGACATAATAAAGAGAACATTCGGTTTTTTCGGCTTCTCCGCAGCGTTTGCGAACGTAACGAAGCAGCAGATTAGAACGACAGCGATCAATATTTGTTTCATAGGGGTTCCTTTCACAAGTCAAATGCTTTGCCTATCCCGCCCATTTCCCGCATTTTACGGTCAATAAGGACGGACTGCATTATACCCCGACTCGGAGATCATTGTCAACCCCTTGGGATGCGTAGAACAGTCAAAAATACCCGGGAAAAAGAACAATGGGAGAAATAAAGAGTATTCGCATTTCTACTTCGAGAGGTTAAGGGGGAGGGATAGCTATTCGTTAGCGTATATTTCCTTCGAGTTGCCATCTTGACGGATGTTGAAACGGTTGATGCGGGGGGCGGTTTTGAGACGCGGTTGCACGACGGGTACCGGTTTTGACCAGCGTGTTTCTGGGGTGGGGTCGGGCATCTGACGGATCTCTTTTTCTCCTAAATAGGGGCCATTCGCATCAACCCAGCCGATTAGACGCCGAAGGCTTGCGGTGTCCATCTTGGTCTTGATATGTTTCTCGTCCATCGCCCGGTCGATTAAGAGACTCGCTGACGACATATGCGTCATCGGCTTGAGCGTTGCGAGTGCCTCAGGCGTTCGTTCGCGGTAGCCTTCCACAATCAGGCAGCCGGAAATCGAAGCCGGCAAACCGTGCTTGTTGATCAGTTCCTTCTTAACCGGCGAGTACCAACTGTTGCCGCCGCCAACGAGGGTGATGTAGGGTTCTTTGAACTGCGGTGGGAGTTTCGGATGAACCGGATCGCGCAGGTTGGAGTCGCGAAGTGTTAGGTCCAGCTTTTTGCGGGCCTTTCCATCGCCTTGGTGACACTTGCCGCAATACTTGTCGAGAACCGGCTGCACAAAACGAGCGTAGCTGATGCTAACCTCGTCTCCCCAGGGAGGCGGCGTCAAAGTCTCTGCACCGCGACGCATCGCCAGACCGCCATTCGTTTTGACCGGCGTGGAACTGCGTCCTTCGTGACACCCCAGGCATCCACGAACTTCGCCCGGCATCACGCCCGTGAAGGAACGCATCGTCTGTATGCAGCGGAACTCTTTGTCCAAAAGTTGAAAATGGAGCGCCACGCCCGGCGGGACTTTGAAGCAGACCGAACCGTCGGCCTCCACCTTGGTCGTGCCCAAGATCCGCTTGACACCATCGGCTTGCGTTATCGAAATAGAAGGACCAGAATGCTGGTAGGTTTTCTTCCAAGGGGTGTACGTTTTGGCGTCAATCTGAAGCACCCGCAAATACTTGACCTTATCCTTCGGGAGCAGCGGGGCTCCTTCAAAAACATTAGCGCTATACATCACACCATCTTTCAGCGGTGGCTGATCGGGACCGAGGGGCGGCCATTCTATTTGACTCGGAACGACCGGCGGCTTGGGCCGGGCGGCCAGTGGCATTGCGTGCCAGACATTGTGGCTGCCGGTGTAGATCAACTCACGGTTGCCGTTGAGGTCCATCAGGTAGAGGCTATACTTCTTGGTTTGAGGGTTCAAGATTGAAACGAGAAAGTCTTCCTTACTGATTGGGTACGGGGTTTTGTACGCCGGATACTTTGCAGGTTGGTAGTTTTCTGTCGCTGCTTTTTCCTGAGGACCATTACCAACTTCCGGCCACTTTACCTCCGGTGTCACCTTACTCAAACCGTGAGGGTAGTTCATACCTTTGGCGGGGTCGATGATGCCAATGCAGCCCTGAAACCATTGATGATGACCGACACCGGTGAACATAATCTTTTGGGTCCCGGGGATGGGCCGCGGTTCTACGAGCATATCCGGCCAAACACTCTGGTTCCCCCAGAAAGCAGCAACGCCGGTGCCGTCGGGGTTCATCGTCCAGAGCGACTGCAACCGTTTCTGTTCTTTGTCGGTGTATTCCCATCGCGTATAGATGACCCGGCCGTCCGGCAGCAGCGCGGGCAGATAGTCCGGCTCGCTGTTCCTGGAAATGACGTAGATATTCTTTCCGTCCGCATCGCACCTAGCGAGCACGGGCGAATGGTGGGTTGGTCCGCAACGAACATAAGTATTCGCCCGCGTTGTGGTGAAGAGCAATTTGCCATCAGGCAGGTAGATGGGGTCTAAGTCGTCGTAGTCACCAAAGGTCAATTGCTTAAACCCTGTTCCGTCGGTATTGACTTCGTAGAGATGAAACGATTTCTCTCCTTCCGGCATCAAGCATAAGAGGACCTTCTTCGCGTCAAAAGAGAGATCAGGTCGCCATAAGAACCCCGCTTTTTCTCCTGGCACGAGCGACCGCACGGGACTCTCTGGGTTGAGGCCTTCCAAGATCAACAGCCGTCCCTTGCCCTTGGCTCGATACCCGTGGCGGTGTGCTGACTCGTGTCGGTGCCCTGGGTAAGGGTTGTCAACCAGCAGAATTTTTGAAAAATTAATCGCCGGGTTCTTGAAGAGGATGTTGCGTTTGATGCGTCGGACAGCGAAGTAAAGCTCGCCCGCCTGAGATTCTGCGGCATTCTCTTTAAGCTTAGCTTCCAGCTTTTCGAGGTGTCTCAGCTCAGCACTCAGATCGGGCTTCTTTGAGCCTTTGAGCAGCCGCTCGGCCAGTTCACGTGTGCGGGTAATTTCTTGCTCCACACGCTTTACCGTCGGCTTATTATCCGCCTGAAAGAGCCAGTCCTCCTTCAGGGGGTCTGCGTAGGCGATCAGGGAAGAGAGTGCGACGCACAACAGGGATATCAGGTTTACTCGAAGCATTTTATTCCTTTCCTTTTTCCGCATCAAGCAGCTTCTTCATTTTGGCTGCGATCTCGGGATGGTCTCGCAGGACATTTTGCTTTTGATGGGGGTCTTTTTTCAAATTGTAGAGCTGTATAGGCGGGGCGTCGGCTTTGATTTTGCCGTTTGCGATGTCGCTGTTGGTCTGCATGGTCAGACGATGTGCCGCAGGACCGCCCAGAAGGTGCTCGCCGATCCTTTTTCCGTTGAATCCACCATTACCACGCGCAGGGATGTAGATCCAATCACCTTGCCGCAGTGAAATATGGTTGGAACTCCGGGGTGCAATGACGAGGTGGTCGCGAAGCATCTTCCTTGGGGTGCTAGTGAGTGCCGGTAGGATGTTCACGCTGTCGGGTCCTTCGCCTTTTTTGACGGGCTCGCCGGTCAGTGCCGCCATCGTCGCGAGTAAATCGATGTTGCTGACCAATTGGTCTGACGTGGTGTCGGCGGGGATTTTGCCGGGCCAACGCGCGATGAAGGGCACGCGGTGGCCGCCTTCCCAAGCGTCAAACTTGAAGCCGAGTAGGTCTCCGTTGAGCTTGTGACCGGCTTTCCAGGCAGCCTGTCCACCCTGGTTGAGCATCCCCCCATTGTCACTGGTGAAGATGACGAGCGTGTTCTTGTCGAGACCTTCCTCTTGGAGCGTCTTCATCACCTCGCCAACGATCCAGTCGAGCTCGTGGATGAAGTCTCCGTAGCGTCCGCATTGGCTCGTCCCCTGAAACCGCTTCGCTGGTGTGAACGGATGATGGATGTTCGTCGTGGCAAGATAAAGGAAGAATGGTTTCTTCTTCTGTTGTTTAATCCAGCCGACTGCCTTCTCAGTCAGCATAGTACCAACAGCTTCGTCGTCGTAGAGTTCGTGTGCGGCCTTGGCACCACCGACTTGGTTGATGCCCATCTTCTCCGGGAAGCTTCGCGTTACGGATTTCTTCCCGAAAACGATCGGGTCTTCTTGGGTCAGCCCAACGACGCGTCGGTTTTCGACATAGACAAAAGGCGGGTGGCTATTAACAATCGGGACACCAAAGTAGTAGTCGAACCCGACCTCCAGGGGGCCTGGCTTCAACTCGCCGTTCCAGTCAGGCTTGCCGGTCCCGAAACCGAGATGCCATTTTCCGATGCACGCCGTGGCATAGCCCGCTCGCTTCATCACATTCGCGACAGTCGTGGTGCCGGGCCTAATAATCAGTCCCGTTTTGTGGAAGACCGGAACGAAAAGCTTTTTGCGGTGCGGGTATTCGCCCGTGATCAACGCGTAACGTGAGGGCGTGCAGACGGCCGAGGCAGAATGAGCGTCGGTGAACGTGCGTCCCTCAGCTGCCAGTTGGTCGATGTTCGGCGTCTTCACCTTCGTCGCACCGTAGCAACCCAGGTCACCGTAGCCGAGGTCGTCGGCAAAGATCACAACAACGTTCGGGGCTTTCTCTTCCGCAGCAGCGTCAACAGAGAGCATTGCTCCCACCATCAGCAGGAGTAAGGTCATTGTTCTGATTTTCATTTTTTTCCTCTTTGTCGTTTGGTTTTGAGATAGCTTGGGCTAGGTTCTTGCGTACTAGCAAATTTAGCACAATGGGGCGTTTGCGTCAAGAGGTGGCGTTTTATCGCGGTGGAATCACACAGTTGGGTAGCTTTTTCTTGAGTTCGTCACGTTTCTCTTGGGTGACCAATTTGCAATTCCGAAATGTTAAACGTTCCAATTTTTGCAGCCTCGCTAGGGGTGCCACGTCGGACAACTTAGGGCAATCGATTAAATACAGCTCCTTTAATTGCTTCTGGTTACGGAAAAAGGTTAGGTCGTTTTTGGGAATCGTTACGTCGAGTCTCTCTAGTTGTTTGTGCCCGGAGATAGGGTAGAAGTTGTTGATGTTGCTGCAATAAGCTAAATCCAATTCCACCAAGTTAGGCAGCCAAGCAAGCGGTTGAATGTCTCGGATTTCCTCGCAATGTCGCAAGTTGAGGACTGTAAGCTTACGCAAGGCAGCTAGGGGAGCGAGGTCTGTTAGCTTTTCGCACCAACTGAGATCCAGTGTGGTAAGATTTTGCAACTTCGCCAGCGGCGTGATATCCGTCAGTTTGCCGCAAATGCAGAGCGAAAGCGAGGTAAGATTTGGCAACTTGGTTAGCGGTGTGATGTCCGTTAGATTTTCGCAGCCCCACAGGCAAAGCGAGGTAAGATTTTTCAGACCTGCCAGCGGCGTGATGTCTGTCAGCTTGTCGGAGCCCCAGAGTTTAAGCGAGATGAGGTTTTCTAACTTCCCCAGCGGCGTGATGTCCGTCAGCTTGGTAACGCCGCCGAAACCAAATGGATTGCTGCCGCAGAGACCAAGCGAGGTAAGCTTTTGCAGCTTTGCTAGCGGCGTAATATCCGTCAGCTTTTTGCAACCCCTGAGTTCAAGCGAGGTAATATTTTCCAACTTCGCCAGTGGTGTGATGTCCGTCAAGTCGACGCAGTTGAGAAGTTCAAACGAGGTGATATTTGCAAAAAGACCCGCATCGGCGTAGTTCTTCAGCGCTGCATCTGTTACGTCTCTTTTTAACCGCACGCAACGTATTTGCAGCCGATTGAGTTCCTTCTTGTACGCCTCAACATTTCTCTCGGTCAGCCCTGTTAAACCAAAAACCCTGCTTTTACATTGCGGGATTTTGATCGTTCCGGGCGTTTCCAATGAGGACCACCCCTCCCCCTCGCCTGTGTCAATGCAAACCACCATCTCCAACTTACTCGTGATGGTCTGTGCAGGGACCGGCGGCGTTTCCGCCCGGGCGTAGTTGCACAGCAGTAGCATTGCCAGCACGAACGACAGTAACAACTTCGGAAGCATAACAAACATTCCTCCGGGTGAAATCTATTTGCCCTTAATTTCCTCGATCAGCCATTTCGTCATACCGAGTACCGAATGCGGGTCCGACTCCGGACCGACCGGGCGACCACGACCGTGCGCGTGCGGAAAGGTGTTGAGGTAATAGTGCATCTTCGGATGCTTCTTCGGGAGACCGGCTTTCCAGTATTGGTTGAGCCAGTCCCGCTCGATGAACTCGTAATAGTTTTTCGACTTCCAGATGACGGGCCCGTAGTAGAAAATATATTCCTTGCCCTGTGCGAGTGTCCACTTGGCACCTTCAATCACTTTTTCCGGTTGCGACCAACCCGTTTTGAGCGGCCAATGTCGGTTGAATTGATGGCACTCGTAGGCGACGCCCTCCATCTTCTTGATGACCGCCTGTGCTTTGGGGTCTTTGGCGAAGTAGGACGGCTCCTCGACCATCTGGATCAGTTTGTAGTTATCCTTTTTAAGAAGCCCCTTCTTATGGGCGTCACGGAAGAGCTTCCGAATATCATCGACATCTTGCGACGAAAGGATTCGCCCATCTTCCTTGAAAGGCCCCAATTTCGCGTCGGGATACCCACGGTTCACCGCCAGCCGTGCCTCACGACAGATCAGGATATGCTCGACGTCGCCACCTTGCGTCTCCCATTTGCGGATCGTCTTGACGAGCAGATTTTTCTGCGGGTCGAGATTATCACGTCCCTTCCCGAGTCCCCAGTAGAACTCGAAGAAGAGGCGTTTGGTCTTAAAGTCACCATCGAGCCACCCTTTGACAATATCGAGATTTTCCGCGACGAAGGGATAGTTCCCCTTCTGCTCCTCGAAAGTCGGCATCCCCGCCCACGACCCACCGTGATTGGACTTAAGGTCACTTTCATTCCTCGGCAACGGCCGCAGTCCGACAAGCCCGCTGGTTCTTTTTGTTTCCGCGTTTGCGTGCGGTAGGGTGAGACAGAGGAGGATGGTTATTGTGAATGCTGCGATTGTTTTAGTCATAGTCATTTTTGGTTGGGGTTGGGGGGGGACATCTCCTACTTCTCCGCTTCACTCGCGGCAAAGGCTTTGTGGCCTGTCGAACCGGTGCCGAGGATGGCGTGCTCTGTCTTGGGGAGATGCTTGCGGTGTTGGTCGATCAGAGGTTTGAGCTTCGTGTCGTCAATCAGGTTGTGCCATTCATTCGGGTCGGTGGAGTGATCGTAGAACTCTTCGGAACCGTCGTTGTAATGGATGTAGCGGTAACGCTCGGAACAGATCGCGTAGTTGCCGGGCCCGAAACTGGTACGGGCGGTGTGTGGCCAGGCGGCTTCGTGGTTTTTCAGAAGCGGAACCATCGACTGACCTTCGAGCTTCGGGTCGGGCTTCAAACCACTCAGGTCGAGCAGCGTCGGGTAAATGTCGAGCAGCTCGACTGGCTTCTTGCAGACCTTCCCCTTAGCAATACCGGGACCGGCAATGATCATCGGCACACGGGTGCCATCTTGCCAGAGGCTCCGTTTCGCCCAACGTTCCTTCTCGCCAAGATGGAAACCGTGGTCGGTGTAGAGCACGACGATCGTGTTGTCCTTGTTCGGACTCGCGTCTAAGGCGTCGAGCAACTTGCCGACCTGGTGATCGACGAAACTGACGCAGGCGAGGTAGGACTGAACGAGCGGCTTCCATTCCTTATTCTTCAGCACCCATTCGTGCGTCGGTGCGACGTGCTTGAGGCGAGTCAGATTAACCCCGTACTTCGGCAGGTCTTTCAGATCATTCTCGATGACCTTCGGCAGCTTCAAGGTTTCGAGCGGGTAGAGGTCGAACCATTTCTGCGGTGCGTATTGCGGCACGTGCGGACGGTAGAACCCTATCGCTAGGAAGAGCGGTTTGTCGTAGCTCTTTTTGAGTTGCTCCGCACCCCAGGCGGCGATCTGGTGGTCGGGCATCAGTTCATCTTTCTCGGGGAACGCGCCCCAGTCCCAGAGCGGATGTCCGGGGAAGGAGGCGATCTTCTTCTTCGGTCTAGGACCCATACCACCGAAGCCGCCGCCGTAGTTGGGCAAGTACTTCTGGTTCTGGTTGCCGTGGAACAGCTTGCCCGCACCGGTGACATAATAGCCGTCCTGCTCGAACCGTTTCGGCATCATCGTGCTCTTCTTGACAACGGGCGACTCGCCGGGATCGGGGCTGAGGAAATAGATGCCCGACGTCGCTGGGTAGAGGGAGGTCATCATACTGCCGCGCGACGGATTGCAGACCGGCGACTGACAATGAGCGTTGTCGAAGAGTACCCCACGCGCGGCGAGCCGGTCGATGTTCGGCGTTTTCGCTTGCGGATGCCCGCCCAGGCAGCCGATCCAGTCGTTGAGATCGTCGATGGCGATCAGCAGGATATTCGGTTTTTTGGTTTCCTCGGCGGTTGCACTGTTGAGCATTGCGCCGGCTATTAGTAGGAGGATTGCTAATGTTTTTTTCATCGTTTTACTTTCCTTTAAGTTGTGGAAACTTTTCCATTGTTGGTTTGTCACGGTAGGGCCAACCTTCGTTGGCTTGGGGTGCGCCGGGCGTGGTGCGGCCGTCACGGAGAGCTTTGGCGAGGTCGTTGACCAACTCGGTTACGACTTCGGGGTGTTCATCCTCGAGGTTCTTGGTTTCGCCGAGGTCGTCTTTGAGGTTGTAGAGTTGCACCACCTTCGACGGTGTTTTGATCTTCTCGTAGGGCAGACTCCAACCGCCACCAGAACCGTTGGTCAGGATCAATTTCCAGTCTCCCTTCCGGATGGCGAACTTGCCGGAGATCGAATGGTGGATTGTGAAGGGACGCGTCTGCTTGGTTTCGCCTCGCAAACAGGAGGCAAAGGAGAAGGAGTCCTCAGCGGCGTTGGCGGGGATGACATCCTTTTTACCGAGCAACTCCGCGAAGGTCGCGAAGAAGTCGGTCGTGCAGATCGTCGCGTTGCAAGTCGTGTCGGGCTTGACGACGCCGGGCCAACGCACGAGGAAGGGGACGCGATGCCCGCCTTCGTAGATGTTCGCCTTCGAACCACGGTAGTTCCCCGAGGGTCGGTAACCCGCAGCGAACATCTTCGGGATCTTCACGTAGGGAGCGAAGCCGTTGTCTGAGGTGAAGATGACGAGCGTGTTGTCGTCGAAGCCGGACTCCTTAATCTGTTCGAGCACTTGCCCAACGACCCAGTCGGTTTCCGCCATAAAATCGGCGTACCAACTGTACTGCTTGTAACGTCCTTTGAAGGCTTTGCCCGGCGTGATCGGTGTGTGGGGCGAGGTCAGCGGGAGATAGAGGAAGAACGGTTTCTTCGATTTGTCTTTTGCACGTCGCTTGATGTAGCTTCGTGACTCCGAGGCCCAATCGGCGAGGCATTCGCTAGCCTCGAAATCTTCAGCACCAGCACCGACTCGCTGGTAGTTGTTGTACTCATTATGCGGAAAACTTTTGTTGACCGTCGGCACGGAAACCGCGCGGTCGTTGCGGAGATAAACATAAGGCGCCATATCGAGCGAGGAGAGGATGAAGAACGCTTCGTCGAACCCAACATCGACTGGCCCATTCTTGAACGGTTTCGAGTAATCGACCTGCCAAGAAGCCCCCTTCTTCTTGCCATCGTTAGTACCCTTGGGGAGCTTCACCCAATCAGCACCGAGGTGCCACTTGCCAATGCAGGCGGTGTGGTAACCGGCTTGCTGCATCAAGTTGGGGAGGTTCATCCGCTTGGGGTCCATCAGGGCACGATCGGTCGGACTGAATAGCACGGAAGCTTTAAGCCTGCTTCGCCAGTTGTAACGCCCTGTGAGTATTCCGTAGCGTGTTGGTGTGCAGACGGAGGAGCTAGTGTGTGCATCGGTGAACCGCATCCCTTCTTTGACCATCTGGTCGAGGGCGGGCGTTGGTACGAGGCCACCTGCGTAGCTTGGTTCGCCGGGTCCCATATCATCGGCTAGGATGAGCACGATGTTAGGTCGTTCGGCGGCGTTGGCTAGGGGTAGCGAGATGAGGAGCAGGAGTAGTGAGATGATGGTTTTTGGCATTTTTTTGTGGGGAAGGTGGAAGGTAAAGTGTGAAAAAACCGCCGAAGGCG
>Ga0180430_10002078_pt1 | contig 18616 bp, 5 predicted proteins | sample SS_ome_9_FD_132999 | JGI IMG/M metagenome (GOLD analysis project Ga0180430, IMG submission 132999) | Hypersaline lake sediment archaeal communities from the Salton Sea, California, USA - SS_1_S_2 metaG | ecosystem: Environmental > Aquatic > Non-marine Saline and Alkaline > Hypersaline > Sediment... | reverse complement strand
AGGACTGGTGGAGCATCAGGGTCACCCGACGTGTAATTCGCCCCAGCAGTAATACCCGGCCGCACCTCGGAAAAAACCAGCTCTGCCCGAGCCGACGACATCAGCAGAAGGCTCAGTCCGATGAATCCAACCAGCAACGCCGGAAAATAGGCACCGATATTCGCCCGCGATTTACGTCGTGTCATGAATGTTCCCATCAGTTCTTGGATCCCAGCCTTATAACGGCAAATTAAACGCCTTCTTTAGATAAACCATGGCAATGTAGGTGGATAAACCGGCCTGTCGGGATACCCGAGGAGCAGGGAACAATTCTGCCTGTTTTGTAAGACAAGCCAACATGTTTGGCGTGGCTCAGCCGACTGGAGCATTCGTCCCCAAGCCAGTGGCCGCACTTTCATCAGCGCATCGAACAGACCGATACTGCAGCGGTCGATCACCTCCTTGAGGCCCAGTCGCGCAGGCATTGCCAGCATTTCGATGGGAGTAGGTTGATTCGTTGGGGATCGGCCCATGGCCTGCCGCGCAACCGTTGCAGGGCCTGTGGCCGGACCTGCAATGCCCTCACTGGCTCTCCCTTGGCCCTCCTTCGCCAGTGACGCCACTGGTTGAGTTTCGTACAAGCCTTGATCGAGAGGGTAACGATCCGCCTGGCCTCTGCGCAAGGCCTTGCGGTGGCGGCACCGACTCCTGGTGGCGCTGGCGCAGCAGCAAGCCGCTCAGTTACACGGCATTGTGGAGGCCGTTGAGACCTTTTTCCTCACGCTCCTGGTTTTCCTGCCATGCGTGTTTGGGATCTCTAGCGCGGACCTGATCAGCAAAGATTCCTCACCCTGGACCATTTTGTCATCGTGGAAAAACGCCAGAGACGGCCACTTCTTGTCAGCCCGCATGGTCAACGCAGGGCAGGCCCCTGAAGGCCAAAGGCTACAGCCCCCACTTCCCACTCTCCGTGGTTCGCAGTAACTTCCCGCCAAGACGGACTCAGCACTAGCCGGCAGCGGCCATTCCTATCCCTTCAGAGAATCCAAATCCTGAGCGGCAACACGATTCTCGCCGCTAAGGATCTGCGACTTGGTATCTTCGCGAAGCTTGTCTTCGTCCTTCTTTTTCAGCCCGAACTTGGCGAGATCCTTCCAATTCTCTTTTTTGCCCACCACGTCACGCATAGCCTGTACGTCTGCGCGTAGATCTTCTTTGATCAGATCGACGACGATTTTGCGTTTCTCCTGTCTAGAGTCGACGCTAGCCGTCTGCTGGTCAACTTTCTTCAAAAACGCGTTTTTCGTTCCCGTGCCTTTTCCACCATAGGTGCGACCCGCCTTGTGGCGTCCGCTCTGCAAGTTGATCGCATAACCGGCCTTGGCCCGGCCAGCGGCCCTGGCTTGCATATTTGCACCCTCAGGTTTCTTGAAATAAGGCAGCTTTGCCGCCTCCTGCAGTATCGCTGCCTGCGGTTGGTGATCGGCAGTCAGGTCGTCATAACGCGGCTTGGGCATAGAGCCGTAAGTCCCGGTAAGCCCCTCCAGTTTGTATTTTTCCACCGCGTCCTTGAGTTTCCCGGTTCCGCCCAGGATCAGTCTCACCTTTTCCGAGAGCACCACTTCTTTTTGCAGAATCTTCCGATTCAAGGCCTCGATCTTTGCCTTGTTCGATTCGGTTTCCTTCAGCTTGCCCAACTGAGCGAGCAGTGGCTCGATATCCGACACGATAAATGACTTGGCTGCGGCAATATCTGCCTTCTTCTCCGGCGTCAATGAGGCTTTGTTTTTTGCCGCATACTGAGTCAGGAATGTCTTGATAGGCGTTGGCGTGGATGCAATCTGCAATACACGCTTGTTCCCCGATTTCTTCACCGACAGGGTATGCGTTTGGTCACCGGCCTTGAAGCGGTGTTTCGGCAACACGAAACTGATCGCCTTCTTCGCCGCTGCCTTGCCCTTTTTGACCAGTTTCTTCGCCATCCCGGCGACTTTGTCGATGACCTTATTAACCACCTTGTCGATGGGTTTGCGGATTTTTTTTATGATCTTGGTTACCGCCTTGCCGATACCTGACAAACCCAGTAACCGCGATAAAAAGCCCAGGATAATGGGGATGGTCATCACCATTGCTTTCTCCACCATCTGCGCGGCCTTGGAAAGCCGGCCCATGGCAATATCGGCAATGGAATTGAAGACGCTTTTGACGAACTCGACGATGCGCTGCCAGTTCTCGACGAAGAACATGATGGTGTTATAAATCGCGAGCACCGCCTGCACGATAGCACCGGCCGGATTGAGGAAACTCACCAGTTTGATGATGCCTTGTTTGACCAGTTCAACGATGGCCCAGTTGCGGATACCCTCCATCACCTGCTGTTTGATCTCGGCGGCCTTGGCCTTGATCATTTCCCACAGTGCAATGGGACCTTTCGTGACCAGTTGTCTGACGATATCCACCGTGGTCTCAGCCATCCGCACCGCCGGTTCTCCGACCCGCTTCACCAACTTGGTACGGATGCGGTCCCAGGTCAGACCGAGGATCTGCAGAACCAGCGAGAGGATGCCTTTGAGATTCCATTTTTCCGGCAGCTGAATCGGCACGTCGGCCATCGCGCCGGTCAGCCAACTGATCATGCCGCCGATCAAATGCTTCTTGATGTTCTTCTGGAACAGGCCGATGCCGTTCTTGACCGCAGTGACGATATTCTTGATGAAGGCGATCGGGTCGCCGACGATTTTCTTAATGACCGACTTGCCCTTGTCGATCACCCCCATCAACTGGTCGGGTGAGTAACCGGCCTTCTTCAACGCCCATTTGAAGAACTTCAACATGGCCCCCAACAACAGGTTGCCAAGCTTCGAGATGAGGCCCGACATGGCCTCCTTCATCTTTTCGATCTTCTCTTCAATGGCCTTGATCGCTGCCTCACGCTTCTCGGACAGCTTCTTTTGCAGCTCCTTTTCCTTGTCGTTGATCTGCTTGTCCAACGCATCGAGCTTGCCCTTCATCTCGTTCAGCGCATCGGCGCCGGTCTGGCGCAGCTTCGGCCCCAGGCCATCCACGTAGGCCTGGATCTCCTTGCGTGCGTTGGCCACGACCTCGCGACATTCCTGCACTACCCTTTTGTTCTCGGCAGTGATGTTCTGTACCAGGCCGTCGATAGCGCCGATGAAGCGGCTCTTTTCGGACTCGAAGATCGCCGAAACCTCCGGCAGGTCATCCATGCCGAACAACTTGTCCTTGGCCCACAACAGGCTGCCGCCCAAGCGGTCATAGCGACGCCGCTTGAATGCATCGATACGCCGGTTGACGTTATCCTCGAAAGAGCGGGTCGCCTTTGCCTGACCGTCATCGAAGGCCTTGAGCGACTGTTTCTCCAGCGCATCGAGTCTCTTTTTGACCGTCTCGTTTGCCCGCTCGTAAATACCATTGATGTGATCGGTGACCTGCTGACGCTGCAACTCCAGTTTGCTCTTGGTCTTCTGCTGATCCCCGCGCGCGCCCTGCAACGCCTGCTGGCGCTGCGCCTTCATTTTCTGGCGCCCCTCCAGTTCGTCCTTCTTCAGTTCCTGGTTGACCTGCTGCTTTTGCTTGGTCTCTTCGGCCTTGACCTCGGCCGGTCCCTCCTTGACCTGGGTCTTGAGTTCCTTGCGCTCCTTATTGGCCTCGGCGAGTTCGCCCTCGTCGACCATCGCCAGGTGTTCTTCCTCGATACCCTCCTGTTTCAGCAGGTCGTTTGATTCGTTCTCGTAGTCACTGAAGTCTGTGTGTTCGGGCTGCACTTCGCCGACCACACCGTCACCGGGATCGATAGCCTCCGTCTCCGGTGCCGTCTCGATCTCCGGCAGGGGTTCCGGCTCGCTCTCCGGCGGCGCTGGCTCAGGCGGATTGTCGACCTCCTGATAAGTGGCCTTGACCTCCTCTGTTTCGCCACCAACCACGCCCTTGACCGCCTCGCCGACCACCCGGCCCTTGCCCTCTTCCTTGAACTTGTCGACCTCTTCCAAGGTGGCTGGCACCGCATTTTCCAGCGCCTGTTCGAATTCCTGCTTGGCCTTCTTTTCGTCCGGCTGCGGGGCCTCTGCCTGGTCGACACTGGCAACTTGGCCGGCATTGGCCCGCGACTGGCCTTCCGCCCCCGGCGGTATGACCGATGCTTCGGTCTGCTTGAGCTTGCTGTCCGCCGGCTCTTTCTTCTTCTCGTTACCCGCCAGTTCGCTGAGTTTGGCCTGCTTGGACTTGAACACCTTGTCGGTGACCTTGCGCAAAAAGGCACCGACACCTCCGCCCTTCGGCTCTGCCTTGCCTTTGCCCTTTTTTGCCTTAGCCTTGCCAGCACCTTTTTTACCGCCGGCCTTGGCGGCCTTTTCAGCGTCTTCCTTCGCCCCCTGGGTATTGGCGTCCTCGGCAGTTTTTTCCGCGGTCTGTTCGGTTGCGCCCTCGGGCTTTTCGACAGCTGGGCTGGCGGCACCTTCGCCTGCCGTTGCACCTGTGCGTTGAGGAGCTGCCTGGTCGGCCGCTGCTTCGGTCATCTGCTCAGCCTCGCGCGCCGCCTTGTCTGCCGGTTCGGGAGGCAGCTGATCACGCTTGGCATTGTTCTGCTCGACCTTCTGCGGCGAAAGCTGTTGCTCGGCCGCCCCCTGCTGTACCACGTGAGTCAATTCATGGGCCAGCAATGTCTTGCCGCGCAGGCTGCCGGGTTCGTACTTCCCGGTGTTGAAAAAGATGTCTTTGCCGTGGGTGAAGGCCTGGGCCTTCAGGTCGCGACTCATGGATACCGCATCGGCGCCTGTGTGTACCCGCACGGCACCAAAATCGGCACCGAAACCCACCTCCATCTGGCGCCGCGTCTCATCATCCAGCTGCTCGCCCTTGCCCTTGTTGGCGAACAGCCGGTCCTCCACCTGATTGAGGACCGTATATTGGCTTTTGTCGCGCACATTGGCACGCGGCTCCGCCTTGCTTTGTACGGGTTTTTCCTTTTCCTCTTCCTTGGCGGCGGAGCGCTGCAGTTTAGGCTGGGCCGCCTCTTCTTCCTCCTGGCGTTGCAGCTTGGGCTGAGCTTCTTCCTCCTCCTGACGGTGCAGCTTAGGCTGGGCTACCTCTTCCTCCTCCTGGCGCTGCAGCTTGGTTTGGGCTTCTTCCTCCTCCTGGCGCTGCAGCTTGGCTTGAGCTTCTTCTTCCTCGTCCTGACGCTGCAGCTTGGGTTGGGCTGCTTCTTCCTCCTCCTGAAGCTGCAACTTCGCCTGGGTCTCTTGCTTTTCGGGCGCCAGACGCGCTTGAGGTTTACGGGCCACCAGGCGGCTAATGCTGGGCGCCACACCGCCGGGCGTACTGGCGACCGAAACAGCGGAGTTGTGTTGCGTTCCCACGACCCGGTCTGCCGTGCGATCCGCCTCCTGCTCGTAGGCATCGCCCGCCTTGCCCACGCTGAGTTTCGCCTGCACCCGGCCCGCGGCGGCCTGAGATGTATCTCCGCCGCGCTCACTGCGGGACTGCTGTGCTGTGCTTGCTTTGCTCATAGCCGACTCCCTGCCTAGGATGGGCCTGGTCTAAAGGGTTTTGCCCTCTTTCTGCAGTTCCCGCCTGATACCCTCAATCAGGTCCCTGCTGCGAATCACCCCATCACCTGCCTCGAGCGCCATTAGTGACGCATAGCGCACCGCATTCATGATCGCCCCTCCCGACACCTCATAGCTGTCCGCCACCTGCTGCAACGCAAGTGCCTCCTCCAGCTTGCTGTGGCTCGAAAAGGCGCCCGACCACAGGCGTTGACGCTCCGCCGGACCGGGCATGGGGAAATGCACCACAGCCTGAAAACGCCGGGTAAAGGCATCGTCGATATTGCCCCGGTAATTCGTCGCCAGAATAACGACCCCTGGATATTCCTCGAGTCGCTGCAACAGGTAGGAGACCTCCTGGTTGGCATAGCGGTCGTGAGCATCGCTGATATTGGTTCGCTTGGCGAACAACGAATCGGCCTCGTCGAAAAAGAGGATGCAGCGCATGTTCTCGGCGCGATCGAAGATACGTTCCAGATTCTTTTCGGTTTCACCGATATATTTCGACACCACGCTGGCGAGCGATATACGGTAAACGTCACGCTCCACCCGCTTACCCAGGAGGCTCGCCGTTAGCGTCTTGCCGGTACCCGGCGGACCATAGAACAAGCACTTGTAGCCGGGACGCAAGCGCCGCCCCAGGCCCCATTCGTTCATCAGGACACTCTCATGCCGAACCCAGGCCTCCAATTCCCGCAGTTGCACCAACGAATTGGCGGGCAGCACCAGATCGTCCCACTCCATATCGGTGTGGATCAGGCGAGCCGGAAAGTCACGATTGAAATCGGGTTTACGCAGTTCGCCGCTGGTCAGGTAATCGACGGTCTCATCCGCCAACACCAGCTGCCCGGCCAGCAAGGGTTCACCCTGCGGGACTGTCTCCAGTTTGAGGATATTGTGGCGATTGAAGAAGTGATCGCGATCGAAGACCTGCTGCACGTTGAAGCGGGCCAGAAGATCATCGCCTGCGGCAAGAAAAAGCAGCGTCTCACCGGTGGGCAAGAACCCGCCATGCGCCTTGCCTAGGATGCCGCCAAACTCAGTGTAGCCGCGGTTGAGACGCTCATTGGGCTGCAGGAACAGATCCAACAATTGCGGACGCAGGTATGGGAGCAAGGCCAGAATGACCGCCAGGCGCTCGGCCAATCCGAGTTCGTAATGCCGAACAAAGCCCGCGTATATCGACGGATCATCCTGTACTTCGGGCATCGGCACCGCTTCGATCGAGGCGCATCGCGATTCCTGTCCATAGTGCAGGTTGATGCGTGTCTCCATGACCCGGGACACCCATTCGAGTTCACGTTCGAGGAACCCAGCGTTACTGGCGATGCGCGAAGGGGCGTCCATTACCATTCCACCCTCAGTGCCTCGGCCATCCAGGGCAGGCGAATCAGGCCGATGCCCCAAGGCAGACTGTCCAGCAACACGTCGATGCCAGAGCGATTGATCTGCAGCTGCCAACCCAGGTCATCTTGCGCGAGCCGTCCCTCGCGTTGCAAAAAGGCCTCGCAAAAACCCTCCGGCGAGGTCTTCTTCAACACCTGCCAATGTTCGATAACTGAAGCCAGTAGCGCCTGCGATTCTTCAATCTCGGCCTGACTGACCGCGATCTCGGCGCCGACCGGCTGCAGGAGCGGCCAAGCGCACAAGAGCTTGTTCAGCGCCAGCCTGTTCTCGCTAAACTCGGTTTCCCCGCCCGCAAGGTATTGGAGCAACAGCACGGCCCGTTCGCGCGCATCGGCGGTAGGAAAATCGCCGTCCTCAAGGAAACCCAGCTGCTTGAAGAAACGTGGCAGATAAGGCCACAACAACACCAGGCCCGCATTGTCGATGTAGATTCCCTCGGCCAGCTCGGGTAGTTCATCCGCCAAGTCCTGACTAGGTTGCATGGATTGCGGCTGATAGCGGGGATCACCGTAAGGCGCATCAACTACCCCAGCATCCTGAGGCACGGGAATGCGGTGACGCGCAACAGGAGGATCCGCCGACGCCTCTCCCTCCTGCTGTCCCGGCGCTCGCTGTTGGCCTGCGGCCTGAGCCTCGTCCGTACGTGTATCCGCATTGTCCTCAGCGATGGAGGCGGATTGTCTGGTCACCTCGCGTGGGTGCCGACCGGCCGGCGCCTGGGCGGTGACAGGCGCTTGCACCGTTTCGCCCAGCTCCTGCAGAACCTGCGCGAATAGCGACTGCTCGGGCAAGACCTGCCCGGCCAGCCGTTGCAACGGCTGCAGCGCCCCATCCAACTCCCCCGCATCTCGTTCAAGCAGGCGCGAAAGCCCCCCCTCGATCGACTGCTGAAACTCATCCAAGGACACATCCGCTGCACGGAAGGAAAGGCGCAACAAATTTTCACGCAGTGCCATGAACTCCTGGGCACGGGTGGCCCCGATTTCATGTTCGTATGCCTCGTGCAAATGCGTCAGCTGTTCGGGCAGCCCGTTGAGTTGCGACGGCAACAGGGTGCTCAACAGTCTGTTGAAAGTTGTCGGACGGCACTGCTTTAACAACCGTCCCACAAATCGCTCTACCGGCTCGGCTCGCAAGGCGTTGATCAGCCCGGCCGGCTCGTCTTCGAGTTGGCTCAGCAGACTGGCATCGAAATCGAAGTTCGGATCCGCACGCCACCAGGGTAGAAGCCCGGTACGCAAAAAATACAGCAGCGCCGCCAGATCGGAACGATGCACTTTGTCCCGTACCGGCGATTCGTGCTGTGCGCCCCGGGATTCCATCTGTGACCAGCTGGTCGGGGAGTCATGCGCATGCAGGGAAGCCCGGGCAAGCGCCTGATCGAGTCTATCCTCGAGCCGTTGGCACAGCTTTGATTCCAGATTGGCTGGGTCGATGCTTCCCAGGTCCAGTTCCAGCCGTCCTATGCGCAGGATCTCATCCTGTCCGACCTGGCGGCTAAACACCGCCTCCATCGCGTCCAGCGCGCTCCCGTTCAGTATCGCCAGGACTTCCGCCTGCAGGTGCGGAGCCTCCACCCGGTCACCCAGGCTCAGCTCCAGGGTCTGGCGTCGAATCACATGGGTCTGACGATTCAAGCTGCCTCCCAGTTACCGCCGGCGAACGATGGTCTCGATGCCAGCGCTCGACCTCAGGCCCAAGCTGCTGGCAAACTCATCGCCTTTCCAGCTTGCACTCATGGCCTCCGTATCGATACCGGCGCCACTCACCGTGCTATTCATCTTCTCCAGGGCCAACTTGGCCTCAGGTTTAACCTCAAGCGGATTCTCCAGAGTGACGCGATCCATGAAGCCTTTGCTGACACTGCTCAGCAGGATTCGATACTCCTCCTTACGGGCCTCCGAGGCACGTGCCACCGAACCGGCGATGGCCTTGGAGACGCCATCGTAGGCCTCAAGAATCTCCTCCTCCTTGAGATCCGGGTCCTGCAGAGTCTTGGTAAGAAACTCCTCGGCCTTGGCGAAGGCCTCGGAATTGGCGACCGTGCTGTCCTCTGCCACGGCCTCGATCTCTTTCACATAGCCGGCCTGTCGCTCCGCATAGGTCTTTGCAATAAGGGTCTTTGCCGTTTCGTCCCGCACATCCTCACTGACGCTGACCACCTCCACCGCTTCTGACGGGATGAAGCCGAAATTCAAGGCGACCAGCGCAATCTCCCTGATCCCCGTGGCATCGGCTTGGATCAACTGTAGATCGGTTATGTCGGGTGAGTAACCCTTACTGCCAACAACCAGTTTGTAGGTGCCTTCGCGTACCCCGATGAGCTTGTAGAAACCGTCTGGCTCCAACACGTTCGTGCTGGCAATCGGCTGCTCCTCGGCATCCAGCAGAATTGTCCTGGCTGTCCGCAACAGCTCGCCGGTTCTGGCGTCCGTCACCTTGATGTGCAGATTTCCGATGCCGGATTCTTGATCTTCAGGCAGGTTGAAGTCGGCCGCAGCAGTCTCCCCTGCAACCACATTCACCGTCTGTGGATCACTCGTCACCTCGCCATCCCAAAGCACGGCAAACAAGCGATAGGATTGTGGATCGAGATTATCGATACGGTAGTAGCCATCCTTATCGGTAGTGGCAACACGGCTAGAACCTTCGAACTGGACCTGGGCCTGTTGGCCTTTGCCAAACCAAGTCACCCGGCCCTGAATAGCCCCCAACTCCGGCTCAGGCTCGATCTCGGGAATCAGCAGAATCAACACCTGTGCCGTGTCCTCGCCGGCGCAGTCTGAGCCTTCAACCCGCAAACGGTATTCGAAGCGGTCGATGACGCCGGGGCTTGGGCTCTCAAGCAGATAACTCACCTGACCGGTAAATTTGTCGACAAGCAGTTCGGCTCCCAACTCGGAGGTCTCCTGCAGCAACTCCACCCCTCGCAGATAGCCCTTACCCGGATCACCATCGAGGTTCGGGTCGTAGTCGTTGGCCAATACATCGATGCTGAATTCCACCGACCGGTAGGTTTCCCCGTCCTTCGCCAGGCGTAGATAGGCGATGCGATAGTCCGGCATTGCCACCGGCGGAAGACACAGTTCTTCCGGCGCATCACAGCAACAGGCGACCTGACCACTAAGCGCGAAATCGGCAACCACCGGCGCCTCCGGGCCTTCCTGCTCCGCTACCAGGATAAAGGTGCCGCCCTTCTCCACGCCTGCCAGGTGTTCCATGCCGGGATTTCGTGAGGCGAAATCGGCAAAGCGGCTGTTGTCATACTGACGATGGTAAGCATACAGGTGATAAAGATAGACGAGGCGGCTGTGGCGGCAGTCGTGAATCACCGCAAGCAGCATCTGCTGCAGATCCTGTTGTTCCATGCGCAGGCCCTCGGAAAGGGCCTTAAGCACGGCACTCTCGGCAGCATCCGTATTGCTTCCGACCCTGGCAATTGAGATCAACAGCTTCAAGTAGGCCATCAGGCGTAAGGCGATAAGGTCGGAAACCAGTTGCTTGAATCTGCCCAGGAACGCGTCCAGGTCGAACTCTGCCAACCGCTTCGGCAGGTTGTCGATCAATGCCTGAATGCTTTCACGCAAGGCCTCGAGTGATACCTGCTCTGCCAACTGAACACTACTCTCGGCATTTTCAGCACGCATCAGTTCAACGGCCTCGACCACTTTGGCCACCTCGCCATCCGAAGCGTCAGGTGCCATCCGGACCTTTTTGACCATGGCATTGGCTGTGCTCTTGCGAGCGACGGCCAGGAGACTCGTCTCTGCCTCGAGCGCCTGTTTCATGCTTTCTGCGGCCGCCTTATCCGCAATTAGGATTCGCCGCGCGGTCTCATCGCTTTCCGCATGAATACTTTCCGCCAGTTCCGCGACAAGCTCGGCCGCCTCCTTGATCGCATCCTTGCGGCCCGCACGATCCATATTCCGCATTGGCGGGATACGTGTATTGCGCTTGGTCTCCAGGGCCCCCGACAGGCGATACAACAGGCACAAGATCTGCGTTCTGGCGGCCCCATAATCGGCCTCGAGATGTCCCAGGTCGCACAAGGGGTCCCGTTCGTGGCGCACAGCCAGCCATTCCCGGATCAAGCGTTCCTCATCGGCAGCGACGTTACGTAATTTGCTTACCGTTTCATCGAACCGGTTTTTGAACGTATTGGGACGAAAACGCTCCGCCTCTAGGTTTTCGTTGATCAGAAAGATCAGGGAATCTTCCGTTTCCGCTTTTTTCTTGCGACCTTCTTTGAGACGTTCCAGAAATTCCCGCTCGCGTCTTCCCGGCCCATCCAGATACAACACCAGCAGTTTGAACTCGGCATTAAAGCGACGCCGCAGTTGTGCGATGTTCAGTCTCGCATCGGTCCAGCCCTGCTCCAAATGTCCCTCGATACGCATCAGCGAACAACGACGATAGTCGCGGTGCAGCGCTTGCGTATCCAAGTCGTAACCCCAGGGCCTGCCAAGAGTGCAGCAATCGTCCGGGTGCCACAGCACCAGTTGCTGTTGGCTGAACTTGTAGTAATGAGGCAATGCTCGATCACCCAGCAGCTCCTGTTCGACATGGCTGGGGATGATGTGGACCCCACGCGAGGTGGAGAATTCGACGTTGCCGAGCATGGCCAGCAGGCGCCTCAACAGTTGCCCGGTTCGCGCCAGTCCATCCTGAAATTGGCTGCGGGTCGGTGCGGCACGGAACAGGTGGCGGTACCCGACATCGCCCTGCAGATGATCCAGCATCAGGTGACGCGGATGCGCTACTGCCGGAGGAGAGCAATCGGGCACCCAACGGCACGCCGCCTCGATGAACTCATTGTAGGCTGCCGTCAAATCCACCAGCAGGTCATAGTGATACTGATTGACCTCTCTGTTGCTTAACGCGTGCTCGACCTGCCCGGTGAAAATCTCTAGCGGCTCGATATCCCCCATGGTCAGGCCAAGGACGTCGAAATAGCGCTTGAAACCCTCCTCAATGGCAGCAACCAGGGGCGACAGTCCATCCTCGACAATCGACGCATACGCCTTGTTGAGTTCGCTGGTGGTCGTAACCTCGGTGAGCGCCAGGGCACGGTGCAGACGAGGCATAAGCAATGGCGCCGGAGCCGGAGCGCATGCCTGAAGCGCTCTGAGATCCTGCTTCCTCGCCAGCAACACCTTGACCTCCAACAGCACATCTTCACCGGTATTGTTGCAGTCGGTGACCAGGCAACTCTGAAGGTCACGCCTGGCCACTTGCAGATAAAGTACAACCACACGGTCGTTCAGCTGGCTGGCGGTCAGCGGCGAATCGGTCGCCGGGTCCTGTTCAGCTTCCAGCAACTCCAGCAGTTTGACCTGTGAATTCAAGCCCGGCAGTTCGCGCCAGGGGCCATAAGCCGGTTTGCCGTCTTCGTCATTGCCCGGATCCACATAATCCCGCCAATGCGTAAAGTCGCCTCCCGATACGCCCAGTAGGTAGCCGTCCGAGGTGATGCCAAAACCAGTACTGACATGCACAGGCCCATTGCTGCCGGCACGCTCTACCGCCAGACCACAAACAATGCCGGTACCGGTCAGCTTGATCCGACTCAGACGGTCCTGCTGGTCCAGATATTCGCGCAAAGCATTGAGTTGCCCACTGGACAATACCTGGTTGGGTACGAAGTTTGGATAACCGTTGCGGAGATCTTCCATAGTCCTTGCCTCGCGGGTTCAGAATGTTCCCAGGTTGGAATGGTCCAGGAACACCCTGGGAGTATCCCCTTGGGCCGCTCCACAATCGTGCAGGCGCGCCAGTGGGTGTACGTTGTCGAGCTGGTGCATGATGTCGATCAGGGCACTCAGGTGAACGGAATAGTCGCTATCCGCCGACTGTGTTTCGCAATCCGGCTCGGCGGCAGTAAGCTGTGCCAGGCTATCCTGCCAGGCATCGTAAGCCTGCTCGAACGCCTGCATCTGGGCATGACTGACCCAGCAGATCCGCGGCACCACCTGGGCCGGGGCTTCGCGGCGGATGGTCTCTTCGACGAAACTGCGGAAACGGCTGTCCTGGAACTCGCTCGGCCAGGAGGGCAGGATCACGCTCATGCGGAATGAGTAGGGGTCGAGCACTTCGACACAGGGGCAATCCCCGCCCTCGTCCAGCTGAACCGGCATCAAGGTGTCGTCCTCACTGCGCGGCCGCAACAGGATGTGCTCGACCAGGTGGAAACCACGGGCCTGGGCCAGGGCATCGAAATACGCCACCACTTGTGTCAGTAGCGCGTCGTCCGTCGTTCTGCCAAGCGGCCTGGGATCGTCATCGCCGTCACATTCCCTCACCAGCGCATGAACATCGCCATCTTCCTGGTAGTTCGCCGTATCGCCGCCGAGTTGCAGCGCCAGGTCCAACAGCACCGCCGCCGAATCCCGGTTGTTACAGCCCCGGCTTTCAAACAACAAGTCGCCGTCGATGTTCAGGATAAAGCGCCAGGGCTGCTGTGGGTCGGAGCCGTTGCTGTCGATATGCAGTTCGTGACCGGCCAGGTTGCGCCGCCGCAGGTCCGCGAAACCGAGCATGCGATACAGGCGATCTTGATATCCGGACAGGTTGTCGGGATCGCCGGGATTGCGGTAATCGTGGGCCAGGCCTCGCCCGCTGCTGATCTGTGGATAGTCGGCCAGATAGGCGCGCTTGTCTTCGATCAGCCGCAAAGCTGCCTGTTCGTCCCCATACAAGCGGTAGATCAACAAACTGTAGTCGGTGAAATCCTCGCAGAATCGCGCCAGAAGGTGGTTCAGGAAATCGTTGCGCCGTTGCGCTGCGCTCGCCTCGTCTTCGATGATCTGCTGCAAGGCCAAATGGCGCTCACCCTCGTCCGCATACAATTCCAGGAACAATTCATCGAGCCCTGCAATGCCGCTGACCGGTTGCGTGAAATAGGTATGCAAAAAACCTGGCTGCCAACTGAACAATTCATACATGTGCTGCAGCTGACTCAGATAGTTGGCCAACAGCTGCTCGAAGAACATCAGGTAGGCCTTGAGCTGCTTGGCCTGGGCATGACGGCGAGGCGGTTCCTGTTCTGGAACCCGGTGCGTACCCACCCGATAGGTCATCGGTAATTCGTTCTGCAGCGGATAGTAATCGGCGACGGCCCTGTCGCTGCCGCCAGGTATCGGCAGGTCATGGGGTTCCTGTTCCGAACGCTTGCGGCGCCGTATGGTGTCTTCGCGGTGTTCCCTCAACAGGGTTTGCACCCTGCCCCGGTCCGGATAGAGGGGCAAGCGATTCTGGTAGAAAACGATCTTGGAACGTTCCCACTTGAACACCGGGGCGCGGGTCTGCGCATCGCTCAGCGGCAACAACCAGGCATCCTGCGCATGCGGTTCGGTTGCATCCTTCTCGAAGGCCAGCAGTTGCAGGCTGTGTACCGCCAACACCCCCTCAATATCGAGCAGGATACGGGTGACATCGGAGGCACGAATCTCACAGCGCCGGCGTCGCGCGCCAAACTCATCGTCATCGATGAAGCCGTGATCGAGAGCCGGCCCGGCGAAAATCTCCTCGCTGCTGCGCCCCTTGTCCAACATCTCCTGCAGGCTGTAGAAACGTACCGGTGGCGAGACATGCTGGCGCAGCCGAACGAATATCTCGCTCAACACCTGTTCCGCATCCTTGCCAACTTTCAGTTCCAGGTCGGCACAGACGGCCACTTCCTCGGGAACCAACTCACACAGCTGGACCGTATCCTGGCAGAGATTGCGATGACGCTGCAGGCGCCCCCTTACCGCTTGCCAGACATCCGCGCGACTCAGTTGGACCTCGCCGTCCAAGGCCTGCGAGCCGGCCTCGCCAATTTCGTAGCTGATCACCCAGTCATAGAAGAAGTAATAGGTATCGCTGGCGGACGAGGTATCGTTAAAGCTGTTTCGCAGATTGATCAGGCCCGGCAGCTGCATGGGAAAGGCGATGCGCCCTGCCACCGGCGGGTTCATAAACAGCCTGACAGAACTACCTTGCGCATCGAGTTTGTAGCCTGTGCCTGCCGGCACCTCAAAGTCCAAGTCAATGCGGATCTTGCGGTTGGCCCGGCTGATAAAGGTTTCAACGGTTTGCAGCACCCGGCCACGTCTGTTGCGCAAGCGGATCACCAGGTCGCCCGCGCTCTCCGCGTATACGCTGACCGATTCCAGGCGCAAGGCCCGTTCACAGTCGAAACGTATTCCCGCCTCTCCCACATCCGTGTATCCGCCAAATCGTGGCAAACGTTTATTCAGGCCCGCATGGTGCGGCGCTGAGGAATCCCGCACGCTATCTTCAAATTCCAGGTAGACATTATAAAGACCGTTCAGGACCTGGGGCTCTTTTCCGCTTTCCCCGCAGTGCACCAACGCCTTGGCGGTCTTGTCCAGGCAGACCTTCTGCTCACGATTTGCCTCGACCCAGGCATTACGCACCCCCGGAACATCCACCAACAGCTTGGCCAGGTCACTGAAGGTGACCGGATTGCAGGTCATCACCTGACGGGCTGTATGAAAATCTCCGAGTTGCTCGATCCCCGCCAATGTTTCACGGGTCAACAGGTCCTCGATGGGATAGCTGGTGCGATAACCGAGGTCTGTAATGGCGTAGCACAACAATTCCAGAATTGAGACACCCGGATCATGGACGTTGTAATCGCTCCACAGGTTGTGCGCGAGCCGTTCGATATGGCCGATACCCTCGCTACGCAGGGCCGAGTAATCCTGGCTGGGTTCCAGCTGTGGATGTTTGGCGATGTAGGTGATCTCACTCATCCCTTCAATCCATCTCTCAGCGCAACGATTTGTCGCGGCCGAAACAGTGGCCGCACAGGTCATAGCCCATGGCCCGAGCATCGGCAATGCTGTAGAAGCGCCGCTGCCGGTCGGCGGCGATCTTCTCCAGGTGACACATATCAGTGAGGTTGTTCAGGTCATGCAACTCACGGCTACGGGTGTTGCCCAGAAACCTCGGACCACTAAGTACCCGTGGCTCCTCGCCTTCCACCTCCAGCGGCGTTTTCACCTCATCCTCGCAGGATTCAACTGCGACACCGATGCCGTACTCTTCGGCGGGCGCCGAGACCAACACCGAGCTGGCACGACTGGCAACAGCCTCCGCGACATCCAGCAACCAGGTATCCTCTGCCACCTGCTGATCGATGCGAAAGTCTGTAACGAAATCCACGTATTCACGCTGCTCGACAAACAGCAGAACCTGCGAACGATGTATACGTCCGCCAAAGCTGATATCCGCCGCCTCATCGTGCAGCCAGGGCGAAAGAAAATTCTGTATGTCACTGACCAACTGACTGAGGTAATAGCCTTGGTCGTAACCGGTATGGAAGCGAACCTGGCACTCGATACGGATCGCCTCGTAATCTGGGTTGGTAACCTCCAGCTCGACGAAATCGCTTGCTCGCGCGGCCAGGTAATCGTGAATACTGTCCAGGGTATCCAGACTGGCCTTGGGCTCAAGTGGGTTCACAGCGTTGCGGTTGCGCAGGTCGGGCACCACGATCAGCCGCACCGAACCCGGCACAAACTCCTGCTGCCGGTTCGTGTGGTTGATGCACTTGACCTTGTATATCTCGGGAAAGCCCTGCAGCACCAGGCGCTCGTAATCAAACAGCGTTACCGCCCGCCCCTTGTGGCGTAGCCGTTCGCTGACCCGGACGTTAAAGGCGTCGTCGCTCTCCTGCTGACGACCGCCAAACGAAGCGTAGGGCTGGCTGACCTTCTTGACCGCCGCCATGCGTGCCTTGAGTTTGGAAATACTACCTGCCGGCAACGGTGTGGCCAGGTGAGACGGATCATTGCCCTGGTCGCGCAGGCTGGCGGTGACTGCCTGGGTATGCAAGGCGATAAATCGACAGACCGCATTCGTATTGCGCGCCACGCTTACCCTGAGCCAGTGGCAGTTTTCGGGCAGGATCTGATTGTTTGCCGTCATCCGCTTGGGCAGCGCGAAGCGGATAATGCCGGAGCGCAGCAACCCATTGGTGCCGTCGGCGAGGATGTCCGTATCACTGAAATCGTGCCACACATCACCTACCAGGTAAGACCAAACCACCGGTTGCACCGGCAGTTCGGGATCCGCACTACCCTCCGCCACCTGAATCAGCAATGCCAGGTTCTGTGAACCGGCGGATAGATCCAGGCCGTTGAGGCCGATATACAGGCTGCCTTCTGCCGTGCGTGAATTACCATCCGGGTCACTGACCTCGAAGTGCGGCAGCAGGCGGCGTTCCACAGGCACCTCCCCCGGCTTGTCCGCGTCCGCAACCGGCCAGATTTCGCGGCGACCGAAAGGCCAGACCTGGAACAGTTGTTCAACCCTGTCGACATAGTCATCGACACCCTTTTTGTGAAACTCGATGGTCTCGTGGGCCTTGTAGCTAAGCGTAAGTTCGGCAATCAAGGGCACGTGCGGGGCGTTAGGGATATTCCCTCCCGGCAACGCGGCACTCGCCAACAACTTGGGGTATTCGCCATGCCCGAAACCCTGGTTCAGCCGCAGGCGCATGAAACCCTGGCGCATCCCGGCGCGAAATTGTGTGAAATCGCCTGACCGTGCGTCGCGTGTCAGCAGCGGATCGACATCGTTGGCCGCTGCAAACCTGAAACAACGCGTGTCTGCAGGCGGATAACCCAGCGTGGGCTTATCGTCAAACAGGGCATGTGTGCCGCTCTCAGTCCAGGCACCGTCTTTCAGGAAGGCGGTCGTGGCCTTGAAATACTGGTTATCGCTCGGTCGGGTCGTGTAAAAATTGTAGTGGCTGTGAAAGTTCTCTTCCGGTAGGTCAACCCAGCTGACCTGTAGGCGCACTTCGTCCAACTGCTTGCTGAAGACCTCCGGGCTGCCAACAAGAAAGGTGCTACCCGATTTTGGGACTGGTCCAAAAGGCAGGAACGGTTTTGCCGGATCGAGGATACCCAGGTCGTTCTCCAGCAGGACATTGCGCACACCCCGCACGTCCAACTCAATGCTGAGGCCTCGCACCTCCAGGCCCTGCAAATAACGGTAGGGATAGGAAACCGGCTGTTCCATCCACAAGTCATCGAAGTACTCCGGACGAAAACCTGCCTGCTCAATTGCCTGCACCGCACGGTACAGCTTTCCTTTGTAGCGCACCACGGTACCCGCTGCAAAGTAGCTCAGGCTATCTTCATAAGTCACGATCTTTTGTGGCAGGGCGGCACCAACAAACATCCGCGTTTCCGCCATCATGAGCATGACTTCGGGTTTCACAACCGGTTCGCAGGGTGTCTCATCGGGCATGTCGATCCGGACATCGCCGGAGATATCGACTGCCGGCTGGCCTTCATTATCGAGGATAAGGCGCAGCAATGGATGCCGGGTGGAAAAACCACCATCCAGAACCGTGCTGTCATAGGCGACCAGGGCAGGCTGCACTGCACCGAGGTAGAGACGCAGTTTCAGGCAGGGCTGGCCATCATCTTCAAATCGAATTTCATGGATCTGCAGATCGACCCAACCTTTCTCCCCGCTACCCTGCGCCTTGATGTTATGCCGCAGTTCCTTGGCAACGTCATCCTCGCTGACATCCTCCGGCAACGAGAGTGGCTCATCCAGATCAAAGCGCAGCACGATAAAGCGATCACCTTCGGCCAGGTTGAACATGGGCGAGGCAACCGCAAATCCCAACTCGGCGTAGGGCATGT
>Ga0180430_10002077_pt1 | contig 18619 bp, 10 predicted proteins | sample SS_ome_9_FD_132999 | JGI IMG/M metagenome (GOLD analysis project Ga0180430, IMG submission 132999) | Hypersaline lake sediment archaeal communities from the Salton Sea, California, USA - SS_1_S_2 metaG | ecosystem: Environmental > Aquatic > Non-marine Saline and Alkaline > Hypersaline >... | reverse complement strand
CTGCCGCCGGATGATCTCCCGCTCGGCGATACCCGAGATCTCGTTCTCGGGCGCGATCGTGCGCGGCGCGTGAGTGGCGGCCGGGAGCGGGGTCGAGGCCGCCGGTGGGTTCGAGCCGCAACCCGTGCTGGTGAACACGAGGGTCGCAAGAACCAGGAAGGAGAGAGGCGGAATGGGAGAAATCGTTCGCGAGCTCATTCGCGGGCGACTTTACATCCGCTCCACCACGAAGCGAGACGCCACTTCGCGTCCCGTCTTGCGATCCCGGGCGACGATCTCGTGTTCTCCTTCCTCGAGGATGGCCCAGACCCGGCCCCTCTCTTCTCGCACCTGGAGGCTCTGGCTGTGCCACTCGATCCACTCTTCGCCGCTTCCGGCGATTCGGAGGGGAAACCGACCTCCCGCGGCGGGAAGGTCCGGGTCGAGAAAGGCGATCGTGCCGTCGAGCGGACTGACAATTCGAAAGGGAGGAGGAACGGCCGTTGGTGAGGACTCGGCCAGCGCGGCCCGCCCGCGAAGTCGATTGTCTTCGCTGTTCCACCACGGGGCGAATGTTTGCGCGAGCCGTGTTCTTCCGTCCGGGCTGTAGTCGGATGGACCCGACCGGGGAGGGAGATTGCCGGGGGTGAACACCTCGAGGATCGTCCGGGGTTTTGCGGAAAGGCCTTCACCGGGCCTGAGACCGTTCAGGGGATCGACCGGGGCGCGCACGATCTCCGCTGGTTCGGAATACCATCGCGGTTCGCGATCCCGGTGGAGTTCCCTCATGATTCGGTGGAACAGGGGACCCGCGCCCATGGCGCCGGAGATCTGGTTGAGCGGGCGATTGTTGAATCGCCCCACCCAGACGCCCACGGTGAAATCCGGTGTGTAACCGATCGTCCAGTTGTCGCGGAAGTCGGTCGAAGTTCCGGTCTTGGCGGCGACGCGAAACGGAAGCCTGAGGGGGGAGTGAAGCCCGAACGCGTCGGCGCGGGCGCTGTTGTCGGAAAGGATATCCGCGATCAGCCAGGCCGCGGCAGAGTCGAAGGGAGGGCGGTCCCCGACGACACCCTGTTGACCGTGCGGGGAAACCCTCTCCACTGCGGGGGGCGACCCTCCTGCCTGGAGGAGTCGATAGGGTTGGTATTCACCGAGCCGGGCGAGGCAGGCGTAGGCGTTCGTCAGCTCCAGGAGCCTGACTTCGGCGTTTCCCAGGGTCAGTCCGAGGCCGTAGTCGACCGGTTCACCCGCGAGGCTGGTGAAGCCGAGGTGCTCCGTCATCAGCTCGTGGAGAACGGAGGGTCCCCCCAGCTCATTCAGAAGCTTCACCGCCGGCACATTGAGTGAATTGGCCAGGGCATGGCGGATCGTGACGGGACCGCGAAAACGACGGTCGAAATTGACGGGCTGATAGGCTCCGGTCGCGGTCACGTATTCGACCGGCGTGTCGGAGAGCACCGATGCAGCGGTGTATCCTTCCTGGAGGCCGACCAGGTAGGTGAACGGTTTCAGGGTGGAACCCGCGGAGCGGGGGGACCACGCTCCGTTCACCTGTCCGTCCTCGGAGCCGAAGAAGGAACGCGATCCGCTGAGCGCACGGACGTCCCCCGTCTCGTTTTCGATCACGACGACAGCCGCCTGCAATTCATCCCGTTCGCTCGCCGTCTGCCTCAGTGCGGCGAGTTCGGAGGCGATGGCGGATTCCACCATGCGCTGGGTGTCGAGATCGAGAGTTGTTCGCACGCGTCCCGAGTCGGGAATGACGTCGCCTCGTTCCTGTAGGACGAGATCCACGAAGTGCGGGGCTTCGAAGGCCGATCTCCCCTTCGGCTGGTACCGCAATTCCTCGACGAGCGCCGCCGCGAAGGCCGTTTCATCGATCCAGCCCGACTCGCGCATTCGCTGCAGGATGTGACGCTGGCGCTTTCGGGCGGCCTCGGGGTGTTTCCAGGGATTCAACTGCGAGGGACGGTTCGGAAGGCCCGCGAGCAATGTCGCCTCGGCGAGGGAGAGATCCGCGAGGGGCTTGCCGAAGTAGCCCCGGGCGGCCGCTCGCGTCCCGGTGAACTGGTTTCCGTAGGGGAGCCGGTTCAGGTAACCCGCGAGGATCTCTTCCTTGCTGTGTTTCAGTTCGAGGGATCGCGCGAGGAAGGCTTCCCGAATCTTCGTCGGGATACTCCGCCGGGCGGGTGGAGAGTAGATCTTCACCGTCTGCTGCGAAATGGTCGAGGCGCCGGACACGATCTCGCGCTCGGCGAGACCGTCGCGGATGGCCCGGAGAATGGCGAGACCGTCGATCCCCGGGTGAGTGAAGAAACGCTCATCCTCGGCTGCGAGGGTGGCCTTGACGAGAACTTCGGGAAACTCTTCGAAGCGTGCGGGCTCGTCGATTCGCAGTTCTTCTCTCGCGAGGAGGCGTCGCATCGGGCGCCCTTCGCGATCCTCGAAGACGACACCCTCGCGGATACCCTCGCGCCAATCCACCGGAAGGGGAAGGGCGAGCGGCACGAGATACCAGCCCACGACCCACGCTCCGAGAAGGGCGCCGAGTGATGCGATGAGGATTCGGCGCGTCATCGGGCGGCGACGCGGTTGGTGCCGAGGTCGAGCGGGCGAGCCGAGAGCTTCTGTGTGCCACTGAGACCGAAGCGCTGTGGTTCATACATCGCCTCGATCTTGGCGGGAGGAGCCGTCACGTGCCCGGCGGAAACGACTCGGGCGAGGTAGTGAATCGTGTAGTCGCCCTCACGGAAGACGTAATCGGCGAAGAACAGCGCGCGATCTTCGCGCAGTTCCCGATGGTTCGTGTAGAGCCGGCGCTTCCGTTCCTCACCCTCGTTCTCCCGTTGCACGTTGCGGTTGCCCTGGGTCTCGAAATTCGGATTGACCGCCTCGAAGAGGGAGGGCAGGGCATCGTCGATCGCGAGGTAGGGTTCGCGCTGTTTCGGCAGGTTGATGTCGAGCTTGACCAGGACCAGATCACCCACCATCAGATCGTCGGCCTCGCGGAGAGTGCCGTCGGTGTTGACTTCGTGGTAGGTCCGGGTGATACCGAATCCCTTGTTCTCCGGCGCCATGATCGCCAGTTCCGGCTGCGTCGCCACCTCGAGCCGGGCATAGACCGGTCCACTCCCGGCGATCGAGAGCGAGAGGGGCTCGGCGGTCGCATCGCCCTCGAAACGGTAGGAGACACCGCCCGTGGAGGGCTTCGCTTCCAGGACCACGGTGTCGGACTCGCCGCCGTAGCGGACTTCGATCTCGTTGGCGGAGAGATCGCCGAGTGCCGACTCGCTGTAGGCGGAGAGGGCGAGCAGCGGCCAGGCGTTCGAGTAGGTGCTGCCCCAGCCCCGCACGGGTTGACGAAGGCGCATGAGTTCATCGATGAGGTCGTTCACTTCGCCGGCATCGGCATTGCGACGGACTTCGGCGAGGAGACGCGTCGCGGTCTCGTAGGGGCGACCATACCAGGCCACTTCCGATGTCGGAACGAGACCCTCGTCGGCGAGAAGGGCGTCGAGTCGTGGCTGCAATTCGGGCTGGCCGGCGGCACCCGTTTCGATCATGGCGAGCGCGAGCAGGGACCGGGCCTCGGAGGGAAGCAGCTTCCTTTTCTCGAAGAGCACTTCGTGATAGGAGGGCTCCGCGCGACCCGCCAGGGCAAGTGTGTAGGCCGCGAGGCACCGTTGCGACAGTTCATAGGCCTTCTTCTGTTCGGCGGCATTGCGGAGATTCTGGGAGAGATACTTCCAGAGGGCCTCGGCCTGCGCGGCCGGCACCGGGATTCCCTGTTGCTGCGCCATGGCGATGACCACACCTCCATAGGCGCTGCCCCACAGGACGGATTGCGAGGCACCGGGCCAGTAGCCGAGGCCTCCATCGTTGGTCTGCATCGAGAAGAGGCGCTCGACTCCCTTGGCGATCGTGCTCGCGATCTCCTCGTCGCTCCTGTTCATCCCGGGCATCGCGTCGCGCATGTTGCGGGTGCTGAGCCAGGGTATGGTCGATGAGGTCGTCTGCTCCACGCAGCCGTAGGGATAGCGGAGCAGGTAATCGAGACCGTCGGCCGCCTCGATCAACCGGGAATTGCTGAGCTCGAGAGAGATGGATCCGCGACCCTCGAGGAGGCGGGGATTGATCGAGTCGAGCAGATTCTGCAGTTCGCGGTCATTGCGGATCGCGACCGATTGCGTCTCTCGCAGGAGGGGCATGGGGTATCCGATCTCGAGCTTCGACTCCGTCGCGTCTCGCAGATCGGGATTCGAGAGCGAGCGCACCTGCCAGTTCCATGTCGCCTCCCCGGTTTCGGCCATGCCCACGGGAAGCCGAACGGTCTCGGTGGCACCCGCGCCGAGGGTGAGACGCCGGACACGTTTCCGCAGGTCCTCGCCCGAGGTGAGGTTCGTCGGCATGGTCTCGCCGATCTCCTTCAGGAATACCGCGTGTTCGTCGAGTTCCACCGCGATTTCGATCTCCTGGTCGTCGCCCGTGTTGTTGTGAAGAACGGCGAGCAGGTCGACCTGGTCGGCGACGTTGCTGAAGCGCGGGAGCGAGGGTTCGATGATGAGCGGCTTGTTGATCGTGAGGGGCGCTTCGCCATCGCCGAAGCGATTGCCGGCGGCGACCACGGCCATGACCCGGAAGGTCGTCAGGTTGTCCGGTGCCGCGAAGGTCGCCGTCACCCTGCCATCGGGGCCCGTGATGGCGGACCCCTCCCAGAAGGCGACCGCCTTGAAATCCTTGCGCACCCGGTCGGGATCGAGGCCCTCCGCGAAGCCCCCGCCCCCGATCACGTAGCCCTTGTTGTCGAAGCTCTGCTCGTTCGGATTCTCGGGGAGCAGCTTGCCGATACTCTGACCGGTCCAGACGTTGAGGGGGAATGCCTCGAAGAACGTGTCGGCTGGTTCGGGTGTCTGGTATCCCGTCAGGCTGAGGACTCCTTCGTCGACGGCATAGAAGGTGATTTCGGCACCGGCGACAGGATTGCCCTCGTGGTCGTTGACCGTCGCGATCGACTCGACTCTCTGACCCGGCTGAACATAGTCGAGGGGGCCGTTGTCGATGTTCACCTCCAGGTGTCCGGCCGGATCCTCCACGTCGAGCTGACAGTAGCCCATCCGGTAGTCGGCGGTTCGGTGCTTGTGCGGGCTGTCTTCCGAACCGCGAATGATCATGATCGAGGTGAACAGGTTCGGGGCATCCCCGGCGTCGATCGGAACCTCCACGATCGTTTCGTGTTCGGAAATGGTGAGGGTGCGCGTCGAGCGGACACCGGCGCGTTCCGTGGTGAGGAGCGCATGGCCGAAGACAGGACTGCGCACGAGCAGCTTGGCGATATCGCCGGCTCGATAGCTGTTCTTGTCCGGGATCACGTCGATGCGCAGGACATCGTGCCACGACCAGCTCGGTTCATCGACTCCGATGACGGTGACCTGGGTGCGCGTCAGGACCTTTCGCCCACTCTCATCGGCGGCCTCGAGGGTGACGACGTAGTCGCCCGCTTCGGCGAAGGTGACGTCGTGGGTCTGGGCGCGGGCGATTCCCGTCTCGGCATCGATACCCGTCACGAGGGATAGGGAATCCTCCGAGACCGGATCGAGGAAACGCTCGTTCCGGTGGGTGATGCGTCCTCCGGCCCCTTGCACCTTGACCGTATTCCACGTCTCCTTCTCGATCTTGACCACCGTCTCGACCGGGTCGGAATGCACTTCGCCACCCGGTGTGACGGCGGCGAGTGCCAGGGAGATCGTGTCGCCGGCGCGGTAGACGCCGTCCGGGATCTGCATTCCGAGGTAGAAGTCGGAACTGTGCACCGTGAAGCGAGACCTGCCACCCACCGTCTGCTGGTTCGCGTCGGTGATGTCGGCGGTGACGGTGACCGAACGGGGGCCGGGACTGGCTTCCTGGGGTGGGAGAGCGAATGAGATGACGGTTCGTCCCTCGTCGTCGAGGTGCAATTCGCCGCTCTCTCTGAAGAAATCTCGATCGGCGAGATTGTCACCGAACGCGAACTCGTCGAAGCCGCGCGGCCTCGAGTAGCTTTCGCTCGCGTAGGCACTCCAGGTCACGAGGGAATCGGCGAGCGGTTTGCCCATGTAGTACTTCGCCGAGAGCGGCACGGAAACATCGAGACCCGTGACGGAATCCTCCGAGTCGAGGGTGACCTCGAAGGTGTTGACCCGGTATTCCTCGACTTGGAAGGAGTGGTGAAAGATCTTCCGCCAGTCGCGATCCTCATCCTCACCGAGGTCGTGATTGAAGTCGAGTTCCACGGAATAGTAGCCGAGTCCTCCGTCGGGCAGGAAAATCGTTTCGTCGCAGCTGCCGTGTTCACCGAGCGTGACATCCTTGTCGAGGATGGCGCGGCCTCGCGAATCCTGCACCTTGAGCCGAGCCTTGCCTCCGCCACCGGGCAGAAGCTGGTCGCCGTCCACGAAGCGGGAGATGACCTTGAGATGAACCTCGTCTCCCGGACGATAGACTCCGCGGTCGGTGAACAGGAGAGTGCGACGTTCTCCCTCGCTCGGATCGTCGTAGCGGTAGGGGACGGAGAAACTCCACAGTCCGACGGTGTCGAGTTCCTCGAAGAACCGCATCACGTGGCGGTCCTCGCCGTGACGGGCGTCGAGCCAGCCGGAGACCTCCTCATAGTGATCGCGTGACAGGCGGGCGACACCGTCCGCGTTGGTCTCGACCTGGGCACGACTGGCAACCGTCTCGTCGAAGAGTTCGAGAACAACGCCGTTCAGGGGAGCGCCCGTGTGGAGGGAAAAGGCATAGAACACGGTCTCGTCTCCGGTCTGCTTCCAGGCGAGACCGATGTCCGTGAGCTGGATGATCGCCTGCGCACCGACCGCGGGTCCGTCTTCGGTCCGCGAATCGCCTTCGGCGCAGAAGTAGAAGGCACCCACCTTCTCGCCACCTCCCAGTTCATCCCAATTCAGGGAAATGGTTTCGCTCTCGTCGAGGCCCGCCTGCGGTTCGATGACGCGGTCGTGCGCGATGCGTCCGGCGACGATGTCGAAGGGGATGGTCCGGTCACCGCCCCACCCTTCGTATTCCTCGTCATAGCTTTTCAGGGCGAAGAGCAGGGTGTCTCCGGTCAGTTTCTTGGTTCGGACCCGGAGCGAATCGAGATTCCCGGTCTGCACGTCGAACACCCGGTGACCGAGGGCGCTCTGCGTGGTGGAAAAGGCGGGTAGCGTGACGAATCCGTCGTTGGCCGAGAAGGTGACGGTTTCGATATGTTGTTCCGTCAGGGAGATGCGGTCGTTGCCGACGAGACCCGGCCGGACCGTCACCGCGTATCGCGTATCGTAGTCGAACGACCCCGACAGGTCGACGGAGTGGCGGCGTGTCTTGATTTCGAGATCCTGCGGAGCCGGGCTGACGCTCACGAAATCGGCGAGGCGTTCCGGTGTGAAGGTGGGATCGAGAGAGGGCTTGTTTGTCTCGATACGAATGGACTTGGTTCCATCGAACGGACTTCGCGCCTGCACGCTGCGGACGCGGAAGGGATTCAGGGTGCCCAGCCTCTCGAGGCGGTCTTCCTGGAGCGTGTGCGACCGGTCCTTGCTCGCCAGCCCCCGGTTGAGGAGCAGTCCCCAGTGAGAGCCGATGGAAAGGGGAAGGGCGGGACGCAGCAGCACGTAGTTTTCGAGTGCGAGGGCCCTGCGAGACTCTTCGTTGAGGTGCGGACGAAAGCGGACCACCTCCTCGACAGTCGGAGTCTTCGCGATGAGTCCCCCGGTGCGATCGTTCTCGCGGTCGTAGAAGACGACGAACTGGCTCACCCGCTGGGGATCGACCGGATGACTGAAACGGAGGAGAACCGGAGACTCCTGGGTGAAGGGGTTTCGCTCGCTGAAATAGCCGGGATAGCGGTTGTAGGTGAGACCGGCGGATTGATTTTCGTCAGCGCCCGGCTGGGCGGCGGCGTCGAAACAGGGCAGGAGAGCCGCGAGGCCGAGGGCCGCGGTGAGCAGGGCCGGGAGGGCCATCAGGGATTTCTTCATGGGCGGTACGAGTTCGTGTTCGATTGCCGAGGAGCCTTTTGGGCTTCGACGTTTCATGCGGCACGATGAGGCACGTTCTTTCGCCCTGCATGTGACAGGTGCGAAACGGTAGCATCATGCTTCGTTCTCGAAACGACCGGTTGCACCGGGGCATTAGCCTCGTTTCGATGGATTCTCCCTTCGGAACCCCTTCCGCTTGTTTCGGGGCTGGTTCGGCGGCAGGTTTCGAGCTTCTGCTCTCACCGAATGGATTATCTCGACAAAGCAAGACGGGTCATCGCCCTCGAAATCGAAGAACTTCAGCGCGTCCGCGACCGGCTTGACGAGTCTTTTGTGAAGGCGGTGAAGTTTCTCGAAACCTGCGTTGCCGAGCGCGGCAAGATCGTCGTCACGGGGGTGGGGAAGTCGGGAAACATCGGGACCAAATTGGCGGCGACCTTCAGCTCGACCGGTGCCCCGGCCACGGTCCTCGATTGTCAGGATGCGTTGCACGGAGACCTCGGTCTCGTGGACCAGCCGGATGTCGTTGTTGCGTTGAGCTATTCCGGGGAAACGGCCGAATTGATCGCCCTGCTGCCACACCTGCGGCGCCGTGGGGCCCGGCTGATCGCCATCACCGGAAGACCGCAGTCGACCCTGGGAAGGGAGGCGGACTGTGTGCTCGATGTGCACGTCGAGCGGGAGGCGTGCCCACTCAATCTCGCGCCCACCGCAAGCACCACGGCGACCCTGGTCATGGGGGATGCTCTCGCGATGGTCCTGCTCGAGGCGCGAGGCTTTACCCGGGAGCATTTCGCCGAACTGCATCCCGGCGGGTCACTCGGACGGGCGCTGCTGCTCAGGGCCTCTGACATCATGCGGAAAGGGGCCGACCTCGTGCTCGTGGCGCGGGACGCTCCGGTCGTGTCGGTGATTGAACGAATGACGGCCGCTCGCGCAGGCGCGGTGGTCGTGACCCATGACGACGGCACCCTGGCCGGCATCTTCACGCAGGGAGACTTCGCCCGTTCCTTCCAGGATGACGAGAAGGGAATCGGAAGGCGTGAGGTGGGAGACCTGATGACGGCCGATCCGATCCACCTGCGCGAGGACCGGCTCGTCGGCGAGGCCCTGAGGCTCTTCGAGAGCCACCGCATCGACGACCTCGTCGTCGTGGATGCAAGCGGGCGACCGGTCGGGATCATCGATACCCAGGACCTGACCCGATTGCGGATCGTGTAGCGATGGATCGGAGATTCCCCCTTGCCGGCGCGAGTGCCCCGGCCGTAGTTTTCACCTCCATGAATGGGTGCGCCTTCTGTTCGATGATCCTGAGTGCTTCTCTCGTTGCGACGTCGTTGCGAGGGGAAAATCTGGACACCGTGCCCCAGGAGGAGTGGGGAGCCCGGATTCTGCCGATCGTCGAGCGGATGGAGGAGCATACGGAGGGAGAGATCTCCTCGATCGTGATTCACCATACCCAGACGCCGAACCAGGGAGGACCGTTCGAGCGAACCCGGTTGCGGGGAATCCAATCCTATCATGTCGAGGAGCGGGGCTGGGGCGACATCGCCTATCACTACCTCATCGGACCATCGGGCCGGATTTACGAAGGTCGTGATCCGGTGTTTCGGGGAGACTCCGGCACGAAGTATGACCTCGACGGTCGACTGCTCATCTGCCTCCTCGGCGATTTTCGTGAAATCCTTCCCACGCGGGCCGCATTGGTGACGCTGGTCGACTTCGTGGTCGCGAAGGCGAGCGAACACGACATCGGGGAAGAGAGTATCACCACCCACCGGAGGGTGGCGGCAACCGATTGTCCCGGTGACGCGCTCCAGGAGTGGCTGGACGAAGTGGGGTTGGTGACGATTGGAACACTCCTGCGGAAGGGGGCGCCGGAGACTCAGGAACGGGAGTCCCCGTCGCCGTCCGCCGGCTGAATGAGAACGAAGGGTGAGACCACGAGAGCCCGGAAAGTCGAGCCGGACTCGTCCCAGTAGTCGACATGAGGCCGGGAAGGAATGACGAGGTCGCCCCTTTTCTTCCACGCCTCGACGCGCGCGGTATCGTCGTCGGAAAAGGCCTGACCCACTTCGGTCAGTGACAGGGACGCATCGACGTAGACGAGAGCGTTCGCCTCGAAATGGGGACGCAGGTAACGCCACTCCACCTCACCCGTGTACTTCGCCAGCTTCTCGACCGGGGAGGAACCGTCTTCGCCCAGGATCTCGTAGCGCAACCCGTTCTCTCCGAGGGGTTCTCCATTCGTGTCAGCCGTCATAGCCGAGGAACAGAAGTGCCTTGCCGGAGGAGCCGCAACGCTTTTCCTAAAGGGACGTCGTTCCTTTCGAACACAAGATATGCGGAGAGAAGGATAGAACGAGCGTGGTTGCACGGGGCGCGGGAGTATACGGATTGAACCCACGTCGCCTCCACGCCATTCCGCATGACTCGCACCCATCTCGCCATCGACGGGAACGAAGCCGCCGCACGCGTCGCCTACCGTGTCAGCGAAGTGGCCGGGATCTACCCCATCACGCCCGCGTCACCGATGGGGGAGTTGGCCGATCAGTGGGCTTCTCGTGGGGACACCAATCTCTGGGGCGCGGTGCCCTCCGTGGTCGAAATGCAGTCGGAGGCGGGTGCCGCCGGGGCCCTTCACGGAGCCCTGCAGGCGGGGGCCCTGTCCACGACCTTCACGGCGAGCCAGGGACTACTCCTGATGCTGCCGAATCTCTACAAGATCGCCGGTGAACTGACGAGTACGGTCTTTCACATCGCGGCCCGCTCGGTGGCCGCCCAGGCGCTTTCGATTTTCGGGGACCACAGCGACGTGATGGCGGCGCGCGCGACGGGGTGGGGCATGCTCTTTTCCTCGTCGGTGCAGGAGGCGATGGATCTGGCGCTTGTCGCGCATTCTGCGACGCTCGAGGCACGGGTTCCGTTTCTCCACATCTTCGACGGTTTTCGCACCAGTCACGAGATTCAGAGAATCGAGACGCTCGACGATAGCGACCTGCGCGCCTTGATCGACGATGATCAGATTCGGGCCCACCGGGCACGGGCCCTCTCGCCCGACCATCCCGTGATCCGCGGTACGGCGCAGAATCCCGACGTCTTCTTCCAGGCTCGCGAGGCGGCCAATCCATTTTACGATGCGGTTCCCGCCATCGTGCAGGACAGGATGGACCGGCTCGGGGAGCGCACCGGGCGGCGCTACCGGATCTTCGACTACGTGGGAGCCCCGAACGCGGAACGGGTCGTGGTTCTCATGGGGTCGGGCGCCGAGGCGGTCGAAGAGACCGTGGAGCATCTCGTCGCGGCCGGGGAAAAGGTGGGGTTGGTGCGCGTTCGCCTCTTTCGTCCCTTCTCCGTCGCTCATTTCCTCGCTGCGGTGCCCGACACGGTGCGACGGATCGCGGCGCTGGACCGGACAAAGGAGCCGGGATCGGTGGGAGAGCCCCTCTACCAGGATGTGTTGACCGCGGTGACAGAAGGGGAGCGCGAGGGAATCCGGGTCGTGGGCGGGCGCTACGGTCTGTCGTCGAAGGAATTCACTCCGGCCATGATCAGGGGGATCTTCGACGAGCTGGGGAAGGAGCGGCCACGCCGTCACTTCACGGTGGGAATCCGCGACGATGTCTCCCATCTCGGGCTTCCGTGGGATCCCTCATTCGATATCGAACCGGATTCCGTGACGAGGGCGGTCTTCTGGGGATTGGGTTCCGACGGCACCGTGGGAGCGAACAAGAACACGATCAAGATCATCGGCGAGGCGACCGGACAACATGCCCAGGGATACTTCGTCTATGACTCGAAGAAGTCGGGAGCTCGCACTGTCTCGCACCTGCGATTCGGTCCCGATCCGATCCGAAGCACCTACCTGATCGGAAGCGCGAATTTCGTCGGGGTTCATCAATTCAGCTTTCTCTCGCGCTACGACACACTCTCGGTGGCAGCGGAGGAGGCCACGCTTCTTCTCAACGCACCGCATGGTCCCGACACGGTCTGGGAGAAGCTGCCCTCCGCGGTTCGGCGCACGATCGTCGAGAAGCGACTGCGCCTGTTCGTCATCGACGCCTACCGGATCGCCCGCTCTTTGCACCTCGGCATGCGGATCAATACCGTGATGCAGGCCGGTTTCTTCGCCCTGAGTGGAGTGATGGCGAAGGACCGGGCGATCGCGGCCATCGAGGAGGCGATCGAAAAGACCTACGGGAAAAGAGGGCCTGCCGTGGTCCAGCGGAACATCGAGGCGGTGCAGGCCGCCTTCGACGATTTGCACGAAGTCGTGATACCAGAGCCGGTGTCGGAGCCGGATGCCGGTGGGCCGATTCCGTTCTCCGTGGATGTTTCCGACGCTCCCGAGTTCGTGCGGAAAGTGACGTTCCCCCTCCTCGAAGGGCGGGGCGACGAGCTGCCGGTCAGCGCCTTCCCGCCTGACGGAACGTGGCCGACCGGCACCGCGAAATGGGAACGGCGCAGCATCGCGCAGGAGGTGCCGTCCTGGGAGTCCGACCTCTGTATCCAGTGTGGCAAGTGTGTCCTCGTCTGTCCGCACGCGGTGATTCGCGCCAAACTCTGCGAGGAAACCGATCTCGAGGAGGCGCCGCCGGACTTCGACCATGTCAGCGCGAAGTGGCGTGATCTTCCCGAGAAGCGGTTCACGCTTCAGGTTGCGCCGGAGGATTGCACGGGTTGCACTCTGTGCGTGGAAGTCTGTCCGGCCCGCGACAAGAGCAATGTCGACCGGAAGGCGATCAACATGGTTCCCAAGAGCGAGGTGATCGACCGGCAGCGGCGCGACTGGGAGTTTTTCCAGACCCTTCCCGAGACGGTGCGCGGGAACGGCGACGGGTTCGGTTTCGAGACGGTTCGAGAGGCGCAGTTCCTCCAGCCCCTGTTCGAGTTCTCGGGTGCCTGCGCCGGGTGCGGGGAGACGCCCTACGTGAAACTGATGAGCCAGCTCTTCGGCGATCGCAGCCTGATCGCCAATGCCACGGGCTGCTCCAGCATCTATGGTGGCAATCTTCCGACGACCCCTTGGACGACGAATGCCGAGGGACGAGGACCGGCGTGGAGTAATTCCCTGTTCGAGGACAACGCGGAGTTCGGCCTGGGCATGCGGGTCGCGCTCGACGCGCAGCAGAAGGTCGCCAGAGGGCTCGTCGAACGCCTTGCCGCAACACTTCTGGGCGACGAACGGGCCCGGGCACTGCTGGAAGCGGACCAGACTACCGAGGCGGGAATCGTCGCGCAACGGAAGAGGGTCCAGGATTTGAAGAATCTCCTGGCGACGAGTAGGGATTCCGATGCCGCCCATCTCGTCGCCGTATCCGATGCGCTCGTGAGAAAGAACGTCTGGATCGTCGGTGGAGACGGTTGGGCCTACGACATCGGCTATGGAGGGCTGGATCACATACTCGCCGGATCGTGGGACGTGAATGTCCTCGTGCTCGACACCGAGGTGTATTCGAACACGGGGGGACAGGCGTCGAAAAGTACTCCGCTGGGCGCGGTCGCGAAATTCGCCTCGGGCGGGAAACCGACCGCGAAGAAAGATCTGGGTCGCATCGCGATGGATTACGGTCATGTCTACGTGGCACAGGTTGCCATGGGGGCCCGCGATGCGCAGACGGTGAAGGCGTTCCACGAGGCGGAGGCCCACCCGGGGCCGTCGCTGCTCATCGCCTACAGCCAGTGCATCGCGCACGGGATCGACATGGCCGGGGGAATGGACCAGCAGAAGAGGGCGGTCGACTCGGGACACTGGCTGCTCTATCGCTACAACCCGGCCCGCCGGGACGAGGGACGGAACCCGCTTCAGCTCGACAGCAAGGCCCCGAAATTGCCCTTGGCAGACTACATCTACCGGGAGAACCGCTATCGCATGTTGCGGCAGGCTCACCCCGACGTGGCGAAGGCGCTTCTCTCCGAAGCGGAGGAGATCGTGCGCCGTCGTCGCGAGACCTTCGAGGCTCTCGCCGCGGAGCCGGTGACGACCCCTGAATCCGGAACCGAGTCATGACCCCGAGCCTCGAAACACATTATCTCGGGCTGACCTTGCCCCATCCTGTCGTCGCTTCACCCGGTCCCTGGACTCATGACCTCGATGGCTTTCGCCGGCTCGAGGATGGAGGCGTGTCCGCCATCGTGATGCACTCGCTCTTCGAGGAACAGGTCACGGCGGAGAGCCATCTCATCGATCACTACCTGGACTACGGTGCCGAAAGCTACGGGGAATCTCTCTCCTACCTGCCCGACTGGGAAGACTACCGGGCCGGACCGGACGATCATTTCGAACTGCTCGGGCGGGCCCGCGAGGCGGTCGATGTCCCCGTGATCGGCAGCCTCAACGGAGCGACGCCGGGTGGTTGGGGAGGGTATGCGAAAAAGATGGAAGAGGCCGGAGCCTCGGCACTGGAACTGAATCTTTATGATCTGCCGGCCGATCCCGCGGAATCGGCGGCCACGGTGGAGGCTCGCTACCTCGAGGTCGTACGCGAAGTCCGGTCCCAGACGGACCTGCCCCTGGCGGTCAAGATCAGTCCCTTTTTCACCGCACCGGCGCACATCGCGCGCGAGTTCGTCGATGCGGGTGCGAACGCACTCGTGCTCTTCAATCGGTTCTATCAGCCGGATTTCGATCTCGAGGAGCTGGCCGTGATCCCCCATCTCGAACTGAGCACGGGATTCGAGAATCGACTTCCCCTCCGCTGGGTCGCGATCCTCTGCGGACGGATCGATGCCGAGTTCGCGATCACCAGCGGTGTTCGCGAAGCGGAAGACGTGATCAAGGGAATCATGGCCGGGGCGAATGTCGTGATGATGACATCCGAGCTCCTGAGAAGGGGGGCCGGGAGGGCGTCCGAAATCGTCGAGGAGATCCGGGACTGGCTCGCGGAGCGCGAATACGAGTCGGTGGAGCAGATGCGGGGATCGATGAGCCAGCAGTACGTGGAAGATCCGAAGGCGTTCGAACGGGCGAACTACATTCGCACCCTCCAGTCGTGGCGCCCCGATCCCTCGCTGGGTCACGGTGAGCCCTGACCGGCCGGGCGGGCGAAGGCCGGAGTCTGCACGAGGAGTCCGAGAAATCCGATGGCAAAGAGAAGGAGCGCCTCGCGGAACGGTGCCCCGATCATGGCGAGGACGAGACCGAAGATGGCGGCGGATTCCGCCAGGGCGAGTGAGACGACGTAGCTCGCGAATGCCTGCTGTTCCCTCCCCTCGCCGATCAGCTTCGGTGTGATGAAGAAACGCACCGCGAAACTGGCGAAAACGGTCAACAATCCCACGGCGGTGAGGGGAAGCTTCAGGTCGCGCCAGCCCCCTTCCGGATCGACCTCGACCTCGGTGAGTTGTGGGAGGGCGATATAGAGAGCGACGGAAAAGACGAGAGCCGCCCAGATCATCCACCAGATAAGACGAGGAGGTGCCGGTTTCATGGGTCAAGAATGATAGGGTCGTCCCTCCGTTGACAAGCGGGAAACGTCGTGAGCGGTTCTGGCATGCCGGATTTGACTCTTCCGTGCCTGCCTTTCGCCTGATACAATCCGGACATGTACAGGATTTCGAAACGATTGTGCTGGAGTTCGAGTCTCGCCGTGGGGATTGCCGTCTCGCTTGCGGGGGCGGAGCTGGAGGCGTCCGATTCCGGTTTTCCCGATGAATTGATCCTGCGGGTCGAACTCTATGATTTTTCCGCTCAGGAGGCCCTGCGCATCCAGCAACAGGCTGCGGTCACACCCCATCTCGAAGAGCGGCGAGAAGAGATCCTGGGAATGGTGGATGGCGGCGAGGCCCGCCTGGTGCATGCCGTCAGCCTGATAGCCCGGCTGGGATCTCGAGCCAAGAGCGAAGACGTGGAATCCGTGCCCGTGGTCGAGAGCTTCACCTGGAATGAAGAGGCCCGCCAACTGGTTCCCCAGTTCGCCGAGAAGGAGGCCGGAACGATCTTCGAGGTCGATCCCTCGCTCGCCGAAGATGGCGAAACGCTGGACATCAACTTTGCGCTCGAGCACCACACCGGACGTCCCGAGATGGAGACGATCACCGTGCCGATGGGACAGGGGGAGGCCTCCAAGGAGGTTACGGTGACTCGGTTTCACCTCAAGAAAGTGACGACGCGCCTCCGGGCGAAGCCGGGGGCCTTCGTGTTGATCGGCGCTTTCGCCGTGACCGGCGAACCTTTCGAGGCGGCGAGCGGGCCCGGGATCACGAGTGCGAAGCGCCTCGCCTTTCTCAGTATCGAGGTGCCCGGATTGGAGGTTGAAGTGCCGGAATAGAGACAATCGATCGCATGGCAGAGGGCGAGCAATCGGATGCCCCCCCCACCGGGGAGTGGAGGGGGAAACTGGCGGTGGCGCTTCGATTCGCGGCGTGGACCCTGATTGCGGTGGCCGGGGTGATTGCCGCGATTCTGCTGACCGTCTTCGGAGTGGGATCGCTGATTCCCGGATTCGTGGTCGGGGGAGGCCTGTTTGGGCTGGTCGTCTTTCGTCGCCGGTTGGCCTGGTACTTCGGCGGGGCCGTTGCGCTCTGCCTCTTCGTGATCGGTTGGCGTTCGAACCTGACGCCCCGCAACGACCGGGATTGGAAAGAAGAACTCGCCGTTCTGCCGCGGGTATCGGTGGAGGAGGACACGGTCACGGTGGAGGGCGTGCGCCATTTCGACCGCAGGGCGGACGGCCGCAGTATTCCGAATTGGGAGACCCGGACCTATCGGCTCCGGCAGCTCGAGGGGGTTGACATGATCCTGGAGCCTTTCGAGGAGAGTGACCTGATGGCCCACACCATGCTGACCTTCGACTTCGGGGCTGATGGGTGGCTCCTCCTCACGATCGAGGCTCGGATGAGCCGAGGCGAGGAGTACAACGCCATCCTCGGGGGATTGAACCAGTACGAGTTGATCTATGTGTTCGCGGACGAGCGGGATGCCCTGATCTCGCGGGCGGATCAGGGCCACGAACTCTATGCGTTTCCGATCAAGGCGGATTCCCTGAAACTCCGCGCGTTCTTTCTCAGCCTCTGTGCGACCGCAAACAACCTCCACGTGCAGCCGCGATTCTATCACATCATCCGGGACAATTGCACCACGGCCTGGATTCACCATTCCGATCACCTTGCGGCCCGGCCTGTTGGTCTGCGCCTGGAGTCAGTTCTCAACGGAAGGATCGCCCGGTTGCTGCATCGAAACGGAGTGATCGAAACCCGGCTCTCCTACTCCGAGGCAAAGGAGTCCTTCCGAATCGACGATGATGTCCTGCGCTACCGCGAGGCGGACGACTTCTCCGAGGCGATTCGTCGCGGTGGGCGGTCGAAAGGTGGGAGGAACGATTCCTGAAACCGGGGCGTACTCTGCCACGAGAAGCCAGGGTGGCTCGGTGCCGAGTCCGCTTCAGCGAAAGTAGCTGTCGAGGAAGAAATCGAGGACCTGCTCGATCGTCGCGTGATCTGGTACCTGCTGGTAGACGGCCATTTCGGTGAAGGAAAAAGACCCGGCATTCTCGGCCCGGGGAGGGGCCAGGTTTCCGGTTTCGTAGGAACGCAGACGAAGCTCCCCATCGAACACGGGTTCGATTTCGTCGGCGGTCTCGACCGGTTTGTTCCGGGTCTTGAGGAAGAACTGCTGCGTTCCGGTCGCCCCATCCCAGGTGGCGACAATGGCGGCAAATTGCCCTCCGCCCGTCTCGATTGTCTGTCGCGACGCCTTGCCGTCGAACAACGTCTCGCACACATAGCGCTCGTCCTGAAAACGAACGCGCAACTGCCGGACGGGATCCTCCGCGCTGCCCTCGTCCAGGGCCAGACGGATAAACGGACCATTTCCGTTGCGACCGGGGCGCGCCAGGATCGCGGCTGCGAAAGAGGTAGAGCGAAAGATGTCCGAATCCATGTTGCCCAAGTGCACGCTCAGTCGGTGAAGATGAGGTGTTTGAAGAAACCGCCTCCCATTCGGATCGGTCCGAATCTCGGGTCCCCGCTTCTGTCCCAACTCCCCCGGCGCGATCAGGAGATGTCGGCTCGTGCGGTTTTCGGCGAGGTTCTGGATCGCGGCTACGGTCACGCCGGCCTGGGTGGCGCGATTGCCCCTTTGATCGAACATCCACCCGTGGATGGAGTAGTGTCCGACCAGTTGGGAAGAGGAGGGTGGGCGCAGCACACCGGGAGGCCGTCCCGGGAGGTTGAGCAGGGAAACGGAGCCGTAGGAGATGGGGGAGGCTTGCTCCCCGGTAGGCGCGGTAGCGGTCTCGTTGGCTCCGGTCGAGGATCCATCCTGAAGAGGGGTGGCGGGGTTCTCCGCGTTTCCTCCTCCCGTCGAGAAGAGGAGGGCGATGAGGAAGAGCAGGAGGAGTCCGGCGCCTGCTCCGGCGAGGACCAGGTTGCGTTTCGTGGTGTCGCTCTTCTCGCCACTCCGTTGTTTCTGCCCGCCTGTTGCTTCGGGACGCGAGCGTGGTGGCCTGTTCGCCGTGGTGGGAGCCTTTACGCGCAGGCCCGGCATCGGCTTGGCGGGTTGCGTGTGAAGGGGACGAGCGATCTGTTGTTGGGTGTCCTCGAGTTCCGGTGCGCGACCGGTCGGGGCCGCCCGTTCCACGTGGAGGGCGGCAGGAAGGGCTTTCTCCTGGGGGTCTACGCCTCCT
>Ga0180430_10002074_pt1 | contig 18651 bp, 14 predicted proteins | sample SS_ome_9_FD_132999 | JGI IMG/M metagenome (GOLD analysis project Ga0180430, IMG submission 132999) | Hypersaline lake sediment archaeal communities from the Salton Sea, California, USA - SS_1_S_2 metaG | ecosystem: Environmental > Aquatic > Non-marine Saline and Alkaline > Hypersaline >... | reverse complement strand
CCGCTGGGCACGCTCAGCGCCGACTCGCAGCGGGTCAATGCCTTTTCCGAGGACGACGAACGACTCTTGACCGTGCTAGCCAATCAGGCGGCCATCGCCATCGAGAACGCCCAGTTGGTGGCCGACCTGCAGCAATCGTTGCAGGAACTCAAGCAGACGCAGGCGCAACTGGTACAGTCGGAAAAGCTCTCAGCCATCGGTCAGTTGATCGCCGGCGTGGCGCACGAACTCAACAATCCGCTCACCGCCGTTATGGGCTACTCGCAGCTCTTGCAGATGGAGCCCGGACTGGACGAGCCGATCGCGCGCGATATCAGCAAGATATACGCCCAATCGCAACGCGCCAGCCGCATCGTGCAGAACCTACTGACCTTTGCACGTCAGACCAAGGCGCAACGGCAGTATGTGGACATCAACAAAGTAATGCGCGCCACGCTCGAGCTACGCGGCTATCAAATGCGCGTCGAGAACATCCACCTGCATACCGACCTCGCCGAGGAACCGCTGGGGGCCATGGCCGATGCCAGCCAGCTCCAGCAGGTGTTCCTGAACCTGATCAACAACGCCCAAGATGCCATGGTCGAGTACCGTCATGGCGGCAACCTGACGATCCGCTCGCGACGCGAGGAAGATCGGGTGATCATCGAGTTGGAGGACGACGGTCCCGGGCTCAGCCCAACCGTCAAGCAACATCTGTTCGAGCCCTTTTTCACCACCAAGGATGTGGGAAAAGGCACCGGCCTGGGGCTCTCGATCTGCTTTGGCATCATCGGCCAGCACGGTGGGCGCATCGTGGCCGAGAGCGAGATGGGACATGGTACGACGTTCATCATCGACCTGCCCTGGAGCGCCAAGCCAGCGCCCAAAGCTCGCGACCAGGCCCAGGAACAACCACAGGTGCCTCAAGGCAAGCACATTCTGGTGGTGGAGGACGAGACCGAGATCGGAGCCTTGGTGGTGCGCTTGCTCAAGCAGGTGGGGCATCATGTCTATTTGGCTCAGAACGGTGAGGCGGCCATCCGCTTGCTGGCCGAGAGGGACCGCAGCACCCCCTTGGACATGATCATCTCGGACGTCAAGATGCCCGGCCTGGGCGCACCCGAGCTGTACGATCACATCTCCAAGTTCGAGCCGGCCCTCGCCAGCAAGGTGCTGCTCATCACCGGCGACACGCTCTCGCCCAAGACGCAGACGTTTCTCAAGCGCACCCACTTGCCCTATCTGGCCAAGCCGTTCCGCGTCGACGCGCTGCTGCGCCACGTGGCCCAGCTCTTGCGCGGGGAACCCTCCGCTAGCGCGATTCGTCGCTACTAGAGCGCTCGACCAGGTGGAACATCCAGGCCTGCAACGGCTGCTGATTGAATAGCACCAGCAGCGCCAAGATCACTCCCACACCTCCGACGATCAGCATCTGACCCAGCGTCAGATTGGCCGATTGCGCGCCGATCACCGCCGAGACGGCGATCCCGGGCGTGCGGCCCAACACGGCCAAGAAACCCACCAGCGACAGCGGTAGCGAGGTCAGCCCAGCAGCTAGGCAGATTAGATCGTCGGGTAGGAAGGGCAGCAAAAAGATGAGAAACAGCGCCAGCGCGCCACGACGCTCGGCCAGCCCGTCAAAGCGCGCCAGCAGCTCGGTGCCCACCCAGCGCTCGACCAGCGGCCGCCCCAGCGTTCGCGCCAGCCATGTAGCCAGCAAGGTGCCGACCAGCGAGCCCAAGACGCAGTAGAGCGTACCCCACCAAGGGCCATACAGAAATCCTGCCGCCAGACCCACGATCTGGCCGGGGATGGGGGCCACCAGCGTCTGCGCGAGCTGCAGCGCGATGATGAGTAGCGGCCCCTTGTGACCGATGCGGGTCAGCAGCGCCTCCAGGCGAGCGCGGTCGAGCCAGAGATCGTACAGCCCGTGACGCCAGAGCATCAGCCCGCCGACGATGACCGCCATCAGCAGCAGGCCCGCCGCGACCCAGTGCCAGCGCCCCTTCATGGCGTCGTCTCGATCAGGTCATAGTCCCCGACGCGTTCATAGCCTTGCCGCAGCCAGGCCTGGCGCGCCGGCTCGTCCCGGCCCGTTGGCCACAGAATACCGGCCTCGTCGAGCCCCTCTTGCTTGGCACGCTCAACCGCCGCTCGCGAGAGGAGCGCGCTGCTTTGGGCGTCGGCGGCCCAGAGAGCCTCGATCCAGATGCCGGTGTAGGATAGGGTGTGGACGCGCAACCAGCGGGCGCCACCGCGTGAGAGCCCACTGTTGTCGCGGAGCGTGGCCTGGACCGTGTCCGGGTCGTGAGCCGTCGGCTCCTCCGCGCAAGTCCAGCCAACGGGAAGATAGGATTGCGGCGCGGCGCCCAGCAGGTCGTAGGCCAACAGTTCGGTCTGTCCCCCGACGACCATGCCCGCAGCCTGAAAGGCCCTGCGCGAACCCACATTCTCGCAGGCCACCACGCCTCTGGCGTGGACGATCCCCCGCGCCCGACCGTTGGCCAGCGCTGCGGCAATCAGTCGCGAGGCCAGGCCGCGCCGTCGATGACTCGGTCTGACGCCGAGCATGTCGATCTCGAGCCGAGGACCATTTTCGTCGTGAGTGGCAAAGGAAAAGCAAAATCCCACGGCATCCTCGCCGTCGCAGGCCAGGTGGACCCAGCGGCCGGGACGACGCAACAGGACGAGTGCCTGTTCGGGGGCATAGTGGCTATCGTTGAGGCTGTCCCGCTCGACAGCCATCAGCGCGGTGACATCAGGCAGACCAAGACGCAGCAACCGCACCGTCACCCCGTGACTGACCGCTGGACTGGACATCTCGCTCATGCGGAGAGCCGTTGGGAGCACATGCTATCCGTCGTCCCTCTGCGTGCGGACGAGCATCTCGCGGGCGCTGCGCCGAGTCGCCTCGGTACTGGCCCCGCCCAACATGACGGCCAGTTCGGCGACGCGCTCGTCTCCCTCCAGCGCCTGGAGGGCCGAGGCTGTACGGCCATCGACCACCTGTTTGCTGACGCGCAGGTGCTGCGCAGCGTAACAGGCGATCTGGGCCAGATGGGTCACGCACAGTACCTGGTGACCCTGGGCCAAGGCCCACAGCTTGTGGCCCACCACCGATCCCACCCGTCCGCCGATGCCGGTATCGATCTCGTCAAAGATGAGCGTGGGGACGGGGTCAACCGACGAGAGAGCTGTCTTGAGCGCGAGCATCAGGCGCGAGGTCTCGCCACCAGAGGCGATTTTGGCCAGGGGCTTGGCGTCCTCCCCCGGATTCGGCGCGATGTAGAACTCGACCCGATCCATGCCGCTGGCATCAAAGGCGTACCGTTTGCCGTCGACGCGCAGGCCGGCCTCTCGCTCTCGCCACGTCATCTCGACGCGAAACTGTGCCTCTGCCATGCTCAGTTGGTCGAGTTCCGCCTCGACGATGGCCGCCAAGCGATCGGCCGCCTGATGGCGTCGTCCACAGAGGACCTGCCCGTCAGTGGCCAGCCGTTCGAGGAGCGTGGCCTCCTGGGCCTCGAGCGCCTCGATCCGTTCCTCGCTGTGGCTGATGCTGTCCAGCTCCGCACTGGCGCTTTGGGCATAGGCCAGTACCTCTTGCAGCGAGTCGCCATACTTGCGTCTCAGACCGGCGATTAGATCGAGCCGCTCCTCGATGCGGTTCAGATCGTCCGGTTCGTACTCGATCCCCTCGAAATAGGCGCGCACGGTGCGGGCCAGGTCTTCGAGTTGGTAGCCACACGACTCGGCGGCCGACTGCACCTCGGCCATCGTCGGGTCAAGCCCAGCCAGCTCTGAGAGTGCCTCTTCTACATCGGCCACCAAGTCGATGGCAGCACGCTGTTCCTCCTCACCCTCGTACAACGCCTGGTAGGCCCCGGTGGCCAGTTGCAGGCGACGCTCGGCGCTGCTCAGGAGGTCCCGCTCTGCACGCAGCGTCTTTTCCTCGCCGGGTTTCAGCCGCGCAGCCTCGATCTCTTGGACCTGATAGTGCAAGAGGTCCATGCGCCGCGCCAATTCGCGCTCGTCCTGCTGCAAGACGGCCAGCTCGCGGCGCACCGCCTGCAACTCGGAGACACGCTCCCCAAAGGCCTCCCGCTCGGGCCAGAGACCGCCGAAACTATCGACGAAATCGACGTGGCGACGCGGCTGAAGCAGCGAGAGGTGGTCGCCCTGTCCGTGAATATCGACCAGATGGCGTCCCAGCGCCTGCAACATGCCGAGGGTTACGGCGCGACCGTTGATGCGACAGATATTGCGCCGCGACCGGCTGATCTCGCGCCGCACGATCAGCGTGCCCTCGGAGAGGTCGTCGTCCAGCCCCTGCTCGCTCAGCATGGCGGCTAACTCGTTAGTGGCACCGGCATCGAGGCCAAACACCCCCTCGACGGCGCCGGAGGCGCAACCGGACCGGATCATCTCGCTAGAGGCGCGCTCGCCCAGCAGCAGGTTCATGGCATCGATGATGATCGACTTGCCGGCACCAGTCTCGCCGGTCAGCACGTTAAGCCCTGGCAACAGGCTCAGCCGCAGGCTATCGATGATGGCCAGGTTGGTGATGCTCAGCTCGATCAGCAAGACCGCCCCTCCCAGACCGTTCGCTCGCTAGCGTAGCGCGGCGATGGCGGCGCCGCTCGCCAGGACGACATAGAGTATAGACGACAGACCCAGCGACACGAGATAGCCGCCGAGGGTCATCATTCCCAGGGCACCGATGCCGCCGAGCACAACCAACACGGTTACCGGCGCCAGCAGCGCGCCGACCACGATACAGCCGGCGGCCAGCAATTGCATGGCGCGCCCCCGCTTGCGAGCCACGCGCCCCATGGCCTCGCCGATCAGCCCGCCGACCGGCGCCGAGAGGATGAACACCAGCAGGAATCCCAGGCGGGCCACCAGCGCTCCGGCAATGATCGCCAGCGGTAGCCCGACCAACAAGCCGTACAGGATGTGCTGGGGGCGGGCGATATAGACCGTGGGCCGCCCGACACTGGCGCACTTTTTGCACTTGATGCCCACCGGCGTGCGCACCTGACATTTGGGGCAGATCGGGTCGAGACAGCGCGCGCAGCGGATCAGCGTCTCGGTATGGGGGTGGTTGACGCAGTAGATGACCTCGGGTTCTAGCCGTTGGTCGGACGTTCCTGCCATCCCAACCTCCGCAGCGCCGATTCGTAAAAGTAGCCATCATCTCCGAACCGCACAAAGCGCGCGGTGTTCTTGCTCGCTTTGCAGCTCACCCAGTCGGCCGGGCGCAACGCCATGTCGATCTGCCCGTCGACAGTGAACATGGCGCCATCGCCGCGCTCCAAACGCAACACCACCTCGCGTGCGGGCGGGACCACCAGCGCATTGACAAAGCTGAGGTGCGCCGAAATCGGGGTAATGATCATGGCGCTCATGTCTGGACCTACGATCGGTCCCCCCGCCGCCAGGTTGTAGGCGGTGCTCCCCGTGGGCGTGGCGATCAGGATGCCATCGCTGTCGACCGTGATGGCATGGTGACCGTCGACGTTTACCGCCACATGCACCATGCGCGAGACCAAGCCGCGCGCCAGCACCACATCGTTGATCGCCTCAGCCTTGAGCAACACCCTCGGGCCACGATGGAGCTCGGCGCAGAGCATCATGCGCGATTCGACGTGATAGTGCCCCTCCAGCATCAGCGGCAGCCGATCCTCGAGTTGCTCCGGCTCGACCTCGGCCAAAAAGCCCAGGCGTCCCAGATTGACGCCCAGGATGGGAAGACCGTGGTGCGCGACGGTGCGCACGCAGCGCACAATGGTACCGTCGCCACCAAAGGTCATCACCAGGTCCAGCCCAGGCGCGGCGGCGCGGAGGGCCTCCTCGTCGTCGATATCGCCAAGCCAGACGGTCACGCCGGCCGCTTTGAGCCAGGCGTGCGTCCTCTCGGCCCAGAGCCGCGAATCGTCGCGCTCCGGATAGTAAAGCAGGCCTATGGTGTCCATCTCAGTCCAATCGGGCGCGTACCGCGCTCAGGATGCCGGCCTGCGGCAGCGACTGACGCTCACCGTCGCGCATATCCTGCAGACGTATGGTGCCCTGCGCCATCTCGTCCTCTCCCAGCACCAGCGCGATTCGGGCGCCGCTCTTGTTGGCGCCGCGCAATTGCGCCTTGATCGAGCGATCGCCAAAGCCCATGCTGGCGCGCACTCCCTCGGCGCGCATGGCCGTCAAGAGCTCAATGGCCCGCACTTTGGCCTCGCCACCGCGGTAGATCAACGCGACCTGCGTCTGGGGGAGACCGGGCACCACGATGTTCTGCTCCTTCATGGTCAGCACCAGTCGCTCAACACCCGAGCCAAAACCAATACCAGGGGTATGGTCTCCGCCCAGTTGCTCGGCCAGTCCATCATAGCGACCGCCGCCGCAGACCGCATTCTGCGACCCAATCCCCTGCGCCCAGACCTCAAACACCGTCTTGGTGTAGTAATCGAGTCCGCGCACCAGGCGATGGTTGATGGTGTAGGGGCGCTCCAGGGCATCCAAGAAACGCCGCAGATCGGAGAAATGCTGTTCACACTCTTGGCAGAGGTGATCCTGAATGTGTGGCGCCTCGGCGATGATCGGCTGACAGCTCGGCGTCTTGCAGTCGAGCAACCGCAGCGGATTCCGCTCCAGGCGCCGCTTGCAGTCCCCGCAGATTGCGTCCTCATGTCGGCGGTAGTAGCGCACCAGCTTTTTGACATAGCCGGGACGGCAATTAGGACAGCCGGTACTGTTGAGTTGAAAGGCCAGCCCCTCGAAACCGAGGTTGAGATAGAGCTGCCAGGCCACCGACATGACCTCGAGGTCCACCGCGGGATCGACCGTGCCGATAGCTTCAATATCGAACTGGGTATGCTGACGATAGCGCCCGGCCTGCACCCGCTCATAGCGAAAGATCGGGCCGATGGTATAGAGCTTGACGGGCTGGGGCAGCGTTTTGAAACCATGCTGCAGATAGGCGCGCACCAGGCCGGCGGTGAATTCGGGTCGAAGCGTGATATCGCGTCCGCCCTTGTCTTGGAACGAGTACATCTCCTTGTCGACGATGTCGGTGCCCTCGCCGACGCCGCGCACATAGAGCGAGGTCTCTTCAAAGATGGGCACATCGATCCGCTGATAGCCAAACTGGCCCGTTACCGCCCGAATCTGGACGCGTAGATGCTCCCAGTAGGGCTGATCCTCAGGTAGGATGTCGATGGTCCCACGCGGCGCCACATACATGATCTGCCTCCTGCAAGCGAACTCGACCCACATTATAGACCCAAGCGGGGTGTGAGTCTATCGGGGAGGGGTCAAGACCCAAAGGAGCCTCGCAAGGTGCCGTCTGCGCAAACCCAAGCGGTGCGCGATCGCGACTGAGCGATCCTGAGGGAGGGGGTTCCTTCCTTCAGAATGCTGCGCACTCTGCCCCACGGATAGCTCACAGCCATTGCCCACACCTCATAGTGACAGCCGTATGCGTTTGTCATCCCGAGGGTACTCGCGAGGGATCCCTAGGTTGCGCTACATCATCCACAAGCCATAACTCGATGCACGCTGTTGCACCAATTGTCGAAAGCGTTTCTGCCAAGCACCTGGAGCCACTAAAGCGCCAACACGCTGGCAAGCGATCCCCCGGGTGGAACTCGCCCGGTCCTTCGACCACAGCCCCATACATTATGTCATCCCGAGCAAAGCGAGGGATCGCCCAGTGTCACTATGTCAGGCCTTGCGTCCGCCGCAGACCCGCCTATCGCACCTGTCCGCTAACCATAGCTTCCATACTGCTCGACCGCCTCGAAAAAGGCGACAATGTTCTCCCACGGCACCTCGGGTTCGAGGGTATGGGTCGGCGCGATCAAATAGCCGCCGCCGTCGCCCAGTGTGTCGATCAGGCGCCGCGTCTCGTCACGCACCGCTTGGGCTGTGCCAAAGGGCATGGTCGTCTGAATACCCATGCCCCCGAAAAAGGCCAGCCGGTCGCCATAGAGTCGCTTGACCTCGGCCACGTCCAGACACTCGGGCTGTACGGGGTTGAGCACATCAATGCCGATCTCGGCCAACTCGGGGATGACCGCCGAAATGTCGCCGTCCGAATGGTAGATGATCAGCAACTCGCGGTTGACAGCCTTGGCGGCAGCGATGACGCGCGCCCAGCGGGGCTTGAACCAGGTGCGCCAGGTATTGGGGCTCATCATCATGCCGCGCTGCGTGCCGATATCATCCCCAGTGTGGATCGCGTCCACACCGGCCTTGGCGAGCTGCACCGCCTTGTGCAGCTGCCGCGTGGTGACCTCTTCCAACAGACGCTCGGCAAAGGGCCGATTGACGCTCAAGTCGATAAACAGCTGCTCCATGGAGCGCATGTACCACGAGGTCTCGAATATATGGCCCAGGTGCCCGGTACAAAAGTACCCCTGGTCGTGCCAGTCAGCCACCTCCTCGGCCAGGCCGGCATAGCGCACACCGTCGAAATAGTCGGGAAAGGGCCAATCGTCCAGATCGGATACCTCGCGCAACGGCGCCATCAGATGGACATACTCGGTAAAATGGTAGAACGACCCTGGCTTTTCGGCCAGACCCCACTCGCTGATGGTCGTGCCCTTGGGTAGATCGGGAGGCAGATAGCGCGCAAAATCGGGCACCACCTCGGGCGGACGGATGCCGACATAGCGCATCTCGAGGTCAAAGGCCTCTTGCGGCATCTGACCCGTGCGCGCACGCACCTGCTCGAGCTGATGGGGCACAAAGGTGGCGTGTTTGGGCACTCGGTCCGGCACCTGACGGCGCCAGGTGGTCCGTACCCGTTCGCGAGGCGTCATGGCCGTCATAACAATCTCTCCAGATGCAAAAAAGAGGCCCCAAAGGGCCTCACGGAAAACATGCCGAACAGCGCCTAGTTTTTGCTCAACGCAAGGCCCGCAAGATCGGGGAGCTTGTCCAGAACGTCAAAGCTAGCCCATTGTCCATCGGCATCGCCCACGTTGAAAATGGCAAACCCGAGCACATAGTCATCCTGCCGCAACTGGTCGTCATACCAGGAAAGCTGGCTCTGATAGCTCTCCCAAGTCTGGCTCTCGACACCCTCGGGCAGCGAATCGCCGAACTCTCGCCAGCCAAACACGGGCGGATCGAGGCGCAGAACGCCACCATCGATGCCGGCCTCGGTCACCACCACCGGGACCATCAGATCGTTCGGCCGCATATAGTGCTCGACCCAAAAGCGATAGCGCAGCGTGAGCGCGCCAAAGGCGGGGTTATCCTCGTGGCCCGGGATGCCAGCACCGACGCCGTCCTGCATGCTCGGCGCCGAATACTCGTGAACGGCGAGCACGCCGCCATACGCTTTGGCAGCTTCGAGAGCCGGTAGGAACTCGGCAAACACGTCAGCCTCGGGGCAGCCGGCCGAAAAATTCCCGATCGCGGCTTTGAGGCCCAACTCGGACATGGCGATCACGCGCTCGGCCTCATAGGCCGCGTACCACTCCATCTGCCATAACTCGTCGATCACCGGCTCATTCCATCCAAGCCAGTAGTCGACGCCCTGGTTGGCGAGATAGGTGGCCGCATTGGCGTTGACAAACTCGCGAGCGCGATAGACAGGATGATCGTTAAAAGACTGATCGCCTTCCAACAAACGCCCGATAGTCACCGTCTCGGGGGAGGCGGCCTTGACCTCGGCCAGCCAGCCAACATCACCCACGGCTACCACCACCGCCGGCTGAACCTCGCGGACAAACTTCATAATGTCGGGAGAGGCATTGCGCGTCACGTGCAGACCCAGTTTGCTGCGCCCCAAAGGCTGCGCGGGCTGGGGAACCTCGGGAACCGAGACCAAATAGGCCTCCATCTCGGCGGTCAAGGGGATATCCCAGACCGTTACCGACCCGGCCGCACCGCAGTCCATCAGGATCGAGCCAATGCCGTCAGCCAGACTGATCTCGAGTTGATGACATGCGCCAGCAATCGCGCCCTCGGGAAACTCGATCACGACACCGACCGTCTCATGCGGGCCGATTGCCCCGGGCACCCAATCGTGAACAATTTCGCTCAGCTCGGGGTCCTCGGGGAGATAGCGATCCAGCACATAGACCGCAGGCATGGTCCAAGGGGAGAGGTTGGTGAGGGTGACAATATAGCGATAGGTGAGACCCTGCCAGCCAGTGGCCTGAACCACCAAGCTATGCTCGGCCGCGGGGGGCTGCAGAGAGCTGGTCCCCGCAACGCGCGACTCGATCACCTGTGGTGAGAGTTCATCGGCGTTGACCACACCGACGCCCACTGCCAAGAGCAACAGCAGCGCGATTAGGCCTCTGGTTAGCTTGCGACCTCGAACCATTCGTTGTCAACCTATCGTCGGGAAGACTCAGACCACCCACCCATCAGGATTGCGGTCGCCTGGCGATAGTAGAGACGCCTAACGAGCGAGATGGTTACGGCCATCGCCCCACCCGCTCGTGTGAACCCATTATAGCGGACATTGAGCACACAAACAAGCGTCGCGGCGTAAACACTGCATGAAAATGCCTGCAACGCAGGTCTCTGCGTGCCCCACCACCCTATTCTAGCACGCCGAGGTAACATCAGCGTTACAGAATGTTACAATCAGCTATCAATCTATTCAGATTCCGCCATCTCGGGCGCCACATAGCCCAGTCGTCGGTCGCTCTCGGCATCGAACAGCAGCACGGCCTCGGGCGGGATGGTCACATCCACCTGCCAACCCGTGTTGATCATCGCGTCGAGGGGCATCTGCACACCAAAGATCACGTCACCGGCCTGCACATTGATCAGTTGATAGTGGCGGGCGAAATTGGGCTCGGCGTTGAGCACCTCGGCAGGGATGATCAGCGAGTCGCCCGGTCGGCCTCGATCGAGGTCCAGGGTGGCCTCAGAGCTGCGGAATCCGACGATCAGTTTCTGCCCTGGGGTCACCAAGTCTCGCAGGTGCTCTGGAATCGGCACTGTGCCCATTTCGCTGGTCAGCGTACCGTCCGGCTGGGCCGTCCAGCCCTGGATCATGTTCATCGGCGGCAAGCCCAGGAACCCGGCCACAAAGGCCGTGGCAGGGTTGGTGGTAATCTGGCCATAGGTTCCGAGCTGCTCGATCTTGCCGTCCTTCATCACCGCGATGCGGTCGCCGAGGGTAATCGCCTCGGTCTGGTCGTGGGTGACATAGATGGCGGTGATCTCGAAACGGTGCAGCAGCCGCTTGATCTCGACGCGGGTGTTGGTGCGCAGCTTGGCATCGAGGTTGGACAGGGGCTCGTCGAACAAAAAGAGGCGTGGATCGCGCACAATGCAGCGCCCGATGGCCACGCGCTGTTGCTGCCCACCGGAGAGCTTGCCTGGCTTGCGCGAGAGCAGCGTATCAAAGCCGATCCCCATAATGTCCGAGGTGATCTTGATACGCTCTTCCATTTCGGCCGGCGGCCGATTGCGTACCTTGAAAAAAAAGGCCAGGTTCCCCTCGCCCTTCATGTGAGGATAGAGCGCATAGCTCTGGAAAACCATACCGATACCGCGGGACTTGGGTTCTACCTCGGTGACGTCCTCACCGTCATAGAGCACGCGCCCTTCATCCAACGGCTCTAGTCCGGCTACAACGCGCAACAGCGTGCTCTTGCCGCAGCCAGATGGCCCTACGATGGCCAGCGTCTCGCCGTCGCCAACAGTCAGCGAGAGATCGTCCAGCGCGCGAACCGGCTCGCTGGCGCTGCCAGAAGCAACCTCTTGCCCAGAGACCCGCTCGACAAAGGCCTTGTCCTCATAGTCTTTATAGGTGCCCCGCACACCACGCGTCGAGAGGAACTTTAGGCCCGAAGGGCGGTAAATCTTGGTCACGTGCTCCAGACGGATTTCGGCCATCGACATCCTCCAGTCAATAGTGCGGCCATTATAGCGCCGACGACGTCGCGGCTGCAAGGTCCGTGGGCTTGGTGACGTTATCATTTGATAGCAGGTTGCCAACGCGTGGCCGATTCCCCCTCCCTAGGCTATACTGCTCCCAGACGGGTCAATGCGAGGTGAGACCATGAAAGCACAACTGGCGCTGCTGCGCGCGTTCAACGCACCGTTGTCGCTCGAGGAACGCGAGATTCCCCCGCTGTCGCCGGGACAGGTTCTGGTGCAGATCGAGGCGGCCGGCGTCTGCGGCTCGGACGTCCATATGTGGCGCGGCCTCGATCCACGCACGCCCCTGCCAATGGTCCTGGGACATGAGGGGGTGGGCCGCATCGTGGCACTGCGTGACGAGAGCGGCGATGTCTATGGTCGGACGCTACACGAGGGCGACCGCATCCTCTGGGAGCGCGCCGTGACCTGCGGCGTCTGCCACGCCTGCGCCGTGCTGCAAGAGCCCTCGCTTTGCAGCGCGCGCTGGGTCTATGGCATCCATCGCGGCTATGACGTTCCGCCGCATCTCAACGGCTGCTATGCCAGCCACCTGATCCTGGCCCCCCGTAGCCATCTGATCCCGCTACGCGACGACGAGGATCCCGCCCGCTTTGTGGCCGCCTCTTGCTCTGGAGCGACGGCGGCGCACGGATTCGACCTCGCCCCGGCGAGCATCGGCGATACGGTGGTCATCTTGGGCCCCGGCCCGCTCGGCGCCTACTCCTGCGCCCTGGCACAAGCAGCGGGGGCCGAACGGGTCGTGGTCATCGGTGGGACCCCCGAGCGGCTGGCCCACTGTCGGCAGCTTGGCGCCACGGATACTCTCGATCGACACAGCCTCTCCCCCGCCGAACGGCTGGAAGCCGTGCGCGAGATGACGCATGGTCGTGGCGCCGACCTGGTGGTTGAGGCCTCGGGTAGCGTGGCGGCGGCACGTGAGGGGCTCGAGCTGGTGCGCATGGGGGGCGCGGTCACGTTGGTGGGGTTCGGCACGCCGGTGGGCTCGATGGAAATCGCCCCCTTTGAGGCGCTGGTCCGCAAGAACGTGCGCCTGCAAGGGGTCTGGGTGAGCGACGTGCGCCACACGTTGCGAGCCATCAGCCTGGCGCGGCAACACTCTGAGGCTTTTGGCGCGTTGGTCACCCATCGCTTTGCACTCGACGAGGCAACGTCCGCGCTAGAGGCTGTGGCTGAGAGACGGGCGATGAAGGCGGTGATCGAGCCCTGACGAGGGTGGGCCTTTGCCACGGAGGACTGAGGGCACAGAGGCAGAGAGCACCAGAGTCTTTGGGGCGGATGATGATACGCCCCTACCGACGGACGCGGGGGACTAGCCCCCCTCTCAGCGGCCACAGCCTTCCTCGCAGACTGGGCGGTCGCCTCTACGGCGCAGAACCCAATGCCCTGAACGAGCCGTTTCTCTGGCTCAGCCTCCGCAGTAGGCTTTGTAGTATGAGCTGGGCATTCATGCCCGGGCGGCGGGATATGCAAAAACGCCGCAGAGCCGAAGGTTCTGCGGCAACGAGTCCTCTCGCAAAGCCTCCCCGAGGATTGATACCTCAGGGAGGCCTTCTGATAGTATGTCCTAGCGAGAGCCAGCCTATCCCTTGAACGGGAAGGTGATGCGCCTGCCACTCTTGGCCGATTCATAGGCCGCCAGCATCATCTCGACCGACTTGCGGCCATTCTCTGCGCTGCAGAGCGGCACACCGGTCTTGTAGGCGTCCAGGATGCGACGGGTGACGCCGCCGATGCGCGCGCCGTGCGTCTCGGGAATCTCCATGCCCTGATCCTGCCAGCCCTCTTCCTTCTTGTCGGCCTGAAAAAGCTTGACGGCGATAGGACACGGTGGTTTTAGGGCACAAGAGGGACCGTCACCATGGTTCTGGATGATGGCGCCCTTGTCGCCATAGATCTCGGTTGTGTTCTCCGAGGCCCAGACGACCGACGAGTGGGTGATCGTGGCGAACATGCCGTCGGCCCAGCGCAGGATGGTGCAACCGGTGTCCTCGGTGCCATAGTCGGTCAGCGCCTGACCGATCTCGGCCATGATCGAGACCGGCATTACCTCGTCCTTCATCCACAGGATCCAGTCAAAGGCGTGCGAGATGTCGTCAAAGACGATGCCGATGTTGGATTCCTTGTCAATGTGCCAGCGCGAGAGGCCGGTCATGAACGCCTCGTTGAAGAACAGGTTGAGGCAGTGACGCCGGCGAATCCATCCGACCTTGCCCACGGCGCCGCTGCCGACCAGTTCCTTCATGCGCATGTTCTGCGGATCGCAGCGCATCTGCCAGGCCATGGAAAAGAAGCAGCCGGTGCGCTTGGAGGTCTCGATCATCCGGTCACAGTCCGCAAGCGACGTGGCCATCGGCTTTTGCACGATGACGGCCTTGCCGGCCTCCATGGCGGCGCAGGCCAGATCGGCGTGTTTGTTGGTCTCGCTGGCGACGATCACCAGTTCGACGGCCGGGTTGCTGACCACTGCGTCGACGGTGGCCGACAGCTCGATGTCGTTGGCCTCGGCGAACTTGGCGCCGCGCTCGGGGTTGTCGTCCCAATAGGCGACCACCTCGGCATCGTCATAGGTGCTCTTGATCAACTGGGCATAGCGCACGACATGGCCGTGAGCCGAAGAGAGAACGCCAACACCAATCTTTTCCGTCATTGCACAGGCTCCTTTGGATCGCCGCCGCTGGGCGAATCGCGATAGGCATAGGATGGCACGATTCGATGGTAACCCCGCCCACCAGGGGCGTCAAGGGCATCAGGCAGACATCCGGAGGACATACAGCCGCACTCGGGTTCGCAGACTGGCCCGCCAGGGGCGCTAGTCCTTGACCCTCCAGCCCAGCGCGTCCGCATGCGGGCAGGCCTCGATGCAAGCTCCACAGGCAAAGCAGTCTCCGTGCAACGCCTTGCCTTCAAAGATGTCGCCCATCGCATGGCCTGGGCATGCCCTGACGCAGAGCTGGCAGGCCTTGCAGGCGTCGCGATTGATCCGTGGGCGCATGAGACTAACCTGCTCGAGCAGCCAGGTCAGTAGCCCAAACGGACAACAGAAATGACACCAGGGACGGTAGACGAACAGACTCGCCAGCAGAATGATACCCACTGCCAAGGCCATCGCCCAGGTCAGATCCCATGTAAACAGGGCAAACGGATCGATCAGCCCGATCCAGTCCAGGCCTACGATTGCCAATCCACCAACCAGCGCAAGAAAGGACACAATGCGTACGCTATTGCTCAGCCAGAAGGGAGGACGCCACTTTATGGTTGGCACGCGGTTCAAGAGGTCCTGTAGCAGACCCAACTGGCAGCCCCAGCCACAGATGGCCTTGTTCGAGACCCAGCTCACCAGAAGGAGCAACAGGAGCATGGCCCCGACCAGTGGGACAAGCCTTTCGGCCACGAGCAGACCCTGGAACAGCGAGCGCACAGAGGCCACGGGATTGGGATTCTGGCCCCCGGGTATCAGCTGTCCAAACATGAAACCAAAGACCAGCGTTCCACCGATCACAAAAGCGGTCCTCACCTTGGGGGTCACCAGACGGCGTCTCAGAAGCACTGTTGCTGTGACCACGACCAAAAGCCAGAGAGCCAGTTTCAGAAGGATCAGCGGTTGAGGTGTCATCGGCCTACTTTTTCCCAATTGTGTCGAACCCAGAGACTATGGATCGCAAGAGACCCTGTTATTCCGTCGCCAGATCGTCGGACTCGATAGCGCGGAGGCCCTTTTCCAACAGCGAAAGAAGCGTCTCTATCTCGCTGGCCGTCAGCCCTCCCAATAGCCGCTCTAGCGTGTCCCACTGAAGAGAAAGAGAACGGCTCGCCGGCGCGTGCCCAGCGAACGAGAGAGCGCGCGCAGATCGCGCCTGTCCCGCGGGCGTTAGGAAAAGCTGCCAGGCGCGATGATCATGGGGGTTCTGTCGTCGTTCCAAAAAACCAGCTTGTTCCAGGCGGCGCACCCCCACCGTGACGGTGGAAGGAGCAATCGAGAGGGCGTTGGCCACCTGCCTCTGGCTACATCCCGGCTCTTCAGCAACTTGGTTCAGTAGCGCCCACTGAGACAGCGTGACGCCTTGGCCAGACAGTGGACTTGGGCGTGCGGGTCGCTTGAGCAAGCGGTTGAGTGCCGTTGCCAGTCGCCTGGCGACATCCTTCTCTTCGATCATATCGCTCCTATTCATTAGTTAGACTAACTAACTATAACATCCTCCAGGAAGTTCGTCAAGCCGCCAGCGCAGCCGACGCGTCGGGGATAATCAAAGCGACGAGCCCGTGGCCTGCTAGATGGCCACGGGCTCGCCTACGATGGGCGACGGCGGGGGATACCCCCTACCGGCTAGAGACTGAGATAGCGCCGTACCAGTTTCTGGTCGCGCTTGTCCAGCGCCGACAGGTCCATGATCTCGTAGCGCGCTCGGTTGACGTCGATCAGCATATAGTGATCGGGTCCCACCGGCCGCACATAGTGGATCACATTGTCGCGCATGACAAACTCGAGCGGCCCCTTGTCACTGTCGACCTCCCAATAGAGAAAGCCAAACTCGTTTTTCAACGAGCGCACACGGCTGATGCGCGGCACAAAATAGAACAGCGCGATCTCGGTGGCCACAGCCTCGCGGTCGGCTTCGGGCAGGTCCCGATAGTCCTGGATGATGCCGATCTCGTCATAGTCCTCGCTGGTGGCATCGCGCACCGATAGATAGCGGCTGTCGCGATCCATCGGAAAACAGTTGCGCAGCACCACGCGCGGATAGCTTTGACCATCGTCGGAGGTCATCGCGATCGTCTCACCCTGGCGACAGAAATGCACCGCATTGGGGTCGAGATAGTTGAGCTGCAACGTACCATAATCTGCTTGCATGTTGGTCCCCCTAGACGCTGGCCACGACGCCTTCAAGACTGGCGAATTGACTCTGCATCTGCACCAGGTTGTAGAACGCGCCCTTGCGGTCCATCAACTGCACCGGTGAGCCCTGCTCTTCGAGACGGCCATGGTTGAGCACCACGATGCGATCAGCGTTGTAGAGCGTCGACAGGCGGTGCGCGATGGCGATGGTGGTACGTCCCTTGACCAGTTCGTCCAGCGCCGACTGGATCTTGCGCTCCGTCTTGGTGTCGACCGAAGAGGTGGCCTCGTCGAGAATCAACACCTTGGGGTTGTTGAGTACAGCGCGCGCAATCGAGACGCGCTGGCACTCGCCACCCGAAAGACCGGCCCCGCCCTCGCCGACGATGGTGTCGTACCCCTCGGGCATCATGGTGATAAAGTCGTGAGCGTTGGCCGCCATCGCCGCGGCGATGATCTGCTCGCGGGTGGCATCGGGCCGCCCATAGGCAATGTTCTCGGCGATGGTGCCGCGCGACAGATAGGGTCGCTGCAACACGACGCCGATCTCGCGGCGTACCTCTTCCATCGGTAGGTCACGGATGTCGACTCCGTCGATACGGATGGACCCCGAGGTTACATCATAAAAGCGGCAGAGCAGGTTGATCAGCGTCGTCTTGCCGGCGCCACTGTGTCCCACGACACCCACCATCTCACCCGGCTTGATGGTGAACGACAGGTTCTTAATCACCGGGTAGTAGGGGTCATAGCCGAACGAGACGCGGTCAAAGACGATCTCGCCGTCCAGACCGCGCGTGACCACTGGCACCTCCGGTCGGGCCTGCGGCTTTTCATCGAGCATCTCGAATATGCGCTGCGAAATGGTCAAAAAGCGGTTCATCGCTTGGCTGATCTGGGTCAGGTTGGAGAGCGGGCCATAAAACATGCCGAGGTAGCCGATAAAGGCCATCAGCGTGCCCAACGTGATCCGTTCGGCCAGCACGGCCTTGCCGCCAGCGTACCAGATGATCAGACCACCGGCGGCAAAGGCGAACGAGACCAGAGGAAAGAACTTGGCCCAGGCCAGATCCACCTGCAGCGTGTTGTCCAGGAGCCGGTCGTTGCGCTCCGTGTAGCGACTTTCTTCGCGTTCATCCTGGGCAAAGGCACGCACCACGCGCACACCCGAGAGAAAGGTGCTGAGCATCGCGTTGAGCCGCCAGCGCGAGATCCACACCCGCTTGAAATGGGGCCGCATGTAGCGATAGTAGAGCAGGGCCGCCGCGATCACAAAGGGCGTGGGAATCAGCACATAGAGACCCAAAGATGGCGACATGGCAAAGAGGACAGCCCCAATGCCGATGACCAGCATGATGTTGAGGGCAAAGCGGGTGATCTGGGTCACCAGGCCTTGCAGCTCGTTGGTGTCGGTGTTGATGCGCGTCATGACGCGGCCGACCTGGTTCTTGTCGAAATAGTCGATCGGCAGCGTTCGCAGATGGGCGAACAGCTTGGCGCGGATGCCGGCCGTAAAACGCGCGCTGACATTGGTGGTCAGCCAGTTGGTGACGACGGTGTCGGCCACGCGCACCACGCGCACGCCCAGCAGTCCCAGCACCACCCAGACCAGCAGTTGGGCCTGACCGCCCGGTTGCAGCACATCGTCGATCAGTACGCGCGTCAGGTAAGGAGGCATCAGATCGAGCGCCGTGCCCACCACCAACAACCCGATGATCAGCACCATGGTGCCCCAGTAGGGTCGCGCCAGATCCACCAGGCGGCGCGCGACCTTGCTGCCCTGCACGCACTTGGGGCATATCGTCGTTGTCGAGTCGAGCAGATGGCGCCCGCACACCAGACAGCGATTGTTGTTGACATTGGGGTCGGGGACTGGTGTCTCGGGTCCATCCTCCGCGCGCTGGCAGAGGTAGTGGGCCACACGGCCAAAT
>Ga0180430_10002073_pt1 | contig 18653 bp, 37 predicted proteins | sample SS_ome_9_FD_132999 | JGI IMG/M metagenome (GOLD analysis project Ga0180430, IMG submission 132999) | Hypersaline lake sediment archaeal communities from the Salton Sea, California, USA - SS_1_S_2 metaG | ecosystem: Environmental > Aquatic > Non-marine Saline and Alkaline > Hypersaline >... | reverse complement strand
TTTTTTTCTTTTTTCTCTTCAATAATTATTGGGACAAATTCTCTTTTGGTTACATTTCGGTGATTATGTCTTTTATCTCTATAGCAACTCTTACACATATAAGTCTTTTCTCCTTTTACCTTTAGAACTTTTAATCTTTTAAAACAATCTTGTACTTCACCGCAAATATCACAAATAGGGTTTTTTCTATGATCCATCTTTCTTTAGAACTCCAATAAATTTAACTCCACAAAGGGTACATTCTAAAACAACTTCGACTTCTTCATCGGATTTCCAATGTTCATCGACGCAAAGAAGCTCGTGTTCACATCTTTTTCCTGTCACCATATTATTCTTAGGACATACTACTATTTAAATGTTTCTTATCACTTACATTGTTGCGTAAGAGGGTCTTTTTGAAAGTAAAAAAATTTAGTTTAATTCTGGGATATAATAAAATCCTTGCTTATCTCTTTTGTAAAACTTTTTAGGGTCTTTATCTAATGGATTTTTCTTAATCCTTAATATCTTGCCTGAAAATATCTCTTTAAAATAAACCTGTCTTTTGCCATTGATTTTTCCATACTCTTTAACAATTATAGAAGGTTTATATTTTCCATGTCCACAGCAGGAAAGAATAGTTTTATGCTTAATATTTAGAAATTTTATTAGTTCTCTTAAACAGGGGTCAATTCTCGTATCTCCCCATTTATTCCATTGGCACATCAGAATCTCCCTCAATATCAACTTTAAACTGATGTTCTGAAATATCAATCCTATCATCAAAATCCTGTTCTGCTTTTCTCTTGAGTTTACATAAGAAAGAAATCAATGTTTCAATATCATCCAAACTAACCTCTGCTTTATTAATATCATAGCCATAGACTTTCTCAATATTTCCATCCTTATCTTTAACTAAATGGATGTATGCAGTAGCAATCATCTTTTTTTTATTTGGCATTTTGTTTACCTCTAAATTCTTTAATTAAATCTCCTATCAATTCAGGAGAGTATTCTAATCTACAAGATAAGAACTCTGCAAGATTTTGTTTTTCTTCACTATCTCTTAATTTTATACAATTTTCAATATCAAAGTAATTTTCAATTCTCTTACAATCTGCATGGTCGCTACCCAAAATCTCTGCAATAGTTTTAGAATACTTTTTGCTACTTGTTCCTAAGAAATAAACACAAGAAGGATTTTTATGGTCTTTTAATGTAAATTCAAGAATTACAAAATCCTTATAGTTATCTTCTCTTTCAATCCAACCAAAAGCAGTTAAACTAAAACCTTCAAAAATAAAATATCTATCCCAATTAACCATATACAAATCTGTTAGAGTTTTCTCAATCCATTCTTTTTCTTTAGAATCTACTAATTCAAATAATTGTTTATTTTCTATTTTAGCCATCCTTTCTAAATATTCTTTTCTTGGTTTTCCTTGACTCATTTTACTTTATTCAACACCTCTTTAACTAATTCTTCCAATTTCTCGCTCATTGAGATTTTATTTTTAATACACCAAATCTTAAAATCTTCCCAGAGTTTAGTATTAACTCTTACACTTGTGTTTGTTGTTTCTTCACTCATTTTTAATCTTCTCCTCACATTTATTCCATTGGCACATCAGAATCTCCTCCAATATCCACTTTAAACTGATGTTCTGAAATATCAACTCTATCATCAAAATCCTGTTCTGCTTGTTTTTTCATACTTTATTTAAGTATTTGATGTTTATAAATGTTGTGGTATTGTAGTATATACCTCATTATATTAAATAGATACGATTATCAGATGTGTTTATCACTTGTATTAAATACAAAATCTAACCATTAGAAAAGACCCTCTAATGCAACAATGTTTCTTATCACTTTTAAGTTAATAAATCCCTGCGAGTTGATATAGTTTGTTTGTATCCTCTTCGATGTTTATCTCACTAGAAAGAATTTTAATATTGTCTCTGTCGGTTCTTTGAATTAAATTCATCTCTTGCATTTCTTTTAAAACTAAAGGCCTTATATTTTTTGGTAGGTGTTGGAATCTTCCGATTTTCTCGAAGAACTCTTTCCTGGCGATTATATGGTTTGCTCCATATTTCTTTACCAACTGATTATGTAATCCCAAATAAAGTATTCCAATTTTAAGCTCTGCCATTTTACGGAATGATTGTTATATTAGTTTCTATATACCTCTTTGCCAATTCTAATGCACCTACGTATTCTTTAATTGCGCCGTAAATGAAAAAGATTATCAATGCTAGAAATCCTAACTTTAACCAACTACCTCCCGCAATCAAGTTTTTTATATTCCACTTGCCGTCTACTTTTGGAGGGTGTACAACCCCCCAACCGAAGAGAGGTGATTTCTTGATAAAGATTCTTTCCCCATTAATGTAAATTGTTTTTATATCTTTGTTCATCTTAATCATAAAAAGAAGCCCAGATTGCAGCAATCACAGGTATTATTAAGAAAGTCACTATCTTTACCCATAAGGGCATTATCTCTTTTTGATCCATTGCTTTTAGAATTATTAACATAAATATAAAGGCGACTTCGCCCACTCCTGTTAAAAGCCAAAATGCAGAAGATTCAAATATTTCTCCTAAATCCATTATTCTTTTTGCCTCCTTTCATTCTTCTAGTTTCCCAAGCCTTTAACGCAGCTTGTCTACTCTTTTTTGATTTTGCGATACTTTTATAGTTTTTTCTTTGATACTCTTTTTGTCTGTCTAATAGTTTTTCTCTATTTTTTTGATAATATTCTTTATTGTATGCCATTTTCTAATATTATAGTAACCATCGTAGAGTGTTTTTTGTCCCTATACCCTTGTCCAAAGATTACCTTGAAATTTATTTCCAACATCGTTTGTAATTTATTTATTAGCTCGAACTGATAATCTCCATCAGGGCTTTTTGTTTCATCCCAAGTACAAAAGGTCACAATAAAAAGTTTTGACTTAGATATTTTTTCTTTGAGAAGGTATATCTCCTCTTTTGCTGTTTTAAATGTGCAACAGAAGTCTAAATAAATACAGTCCACATCCATGTCATACTCAGAAAAATCAGAAATACCTCCTTGGTTTAGAATTACATTCCTTGGTTTATTTTTCCGCATTAAGTTGTGTATCTTCTTATCTATCTCAAACACATAGACTTTCTTTTGGGGGATTTCCTCTGCGAATAAGAAGTCTTCAGACTCTAGTGTTAAGATAGTCTTTATGTCCCTCCGTTGAATTTCTGAGATTATCCTGTCTCTTATCAAGTTCTTTACTGGCCGATTATATTTTGCTTTCATTTTTGATTCCGATGAATAAACTCTTGAGTAATGTATTCTTTTTCTTTTATTTTTCTTATAATTGTCTTTTAATTGTTTCTTTATTTTTTCCTCATGTTCTTTATAGTAATTTTTATGATAATTTGGGTCTTTCGCTGCCATCCTCTTTAAACAATTCGTCTAAAGTTTGTTCTTCTGTTTCAGATTCAAACTTTTTTAGATTATTTATTTGTTGTTTTACACCTAAGTGTTGTATTCCACTTACAATTATCCCTCCGAAGAGAATAATAGAAACCCACCAAAGTGTTTTAAAATTTAAAATAGTTATTACGAAACCTAGATTTAATCCAATTAGTTGAATTATGATCCCGTTCATTTGGGCTTGTAGTTTTTGTAAGGGCGTGATACCTTCTATTCCTTCTCCCCATCTTTTGAAGAACTCTTTCCAACTAATTACCTCACCCGCTTTTGTTTTCGGCATGATAATCTATGTACATAGGAATATATAAATCTATGTAACTACTCTTTAGTTAATATAAGTTAAGTTAATTTTGTCTTCTGGCATCTTCAGAGTGTTGGGAGCTTGTCTTAAGTCTTCTATTTCTCTTTGTTGTCCTTCGCAGATTCTTGTTAATTTATTTAAGCTTTCCATAAGAAACGTCGGGGTTATCTCGAAATTTGTTTTCTTCATATCATTGTACCAATCTTGAACTCTTTTACTTGTCTGAGGTTTATTTGTTTCTAATTCTGAAAGGCTGTGTGAGTCATCAATCCACATCCAGATTCCTCCTCGATCTGCAATGTATAGCTTTTCTCCTTTTTCGTTATATTGTCTTGCTAATTCATTTTTTATTTGGCCATAGTGTTCTCTACTTGTTGTAAACTCATACCCCCCGAGGTTTATTTGCAGCATTTGATAGATCTCTTTTACTGTTTTATCCATCTCCCATACTGCCATCCCTTTAGATGTGAAGCTAGAGTTTGATAGGAATGATTTTGGTTCGTATATCACCAGGCCTCTTTTGGTTAGCCAAATCTTTTTGTTATTTAGAATTATTCTTGGCGTATTTCCTCTTACCCCTAGTGTTTCGTGTGGAATTTTAAATTTTTCTAGTCTTTTTTTCCAATCTACTTCAGTTTTGAATCTTATTCTCCAAGTGAAAGCATGGCCTCTGATTTGTTTTGGGTTTTTTGTTGCCTTAGTTGTTTTTGATACTTCTTTTTTTATTGTCCAAGTTCCATAGGCTACTTTTTGTACTATTCCTTTTTTCTTTAATTCCCGAAGGTAGTATTGCAATGTTTGCTTCTTTATGTTCTTCTCTTTACATATTTGTGCAGGAGAAATTCCTTTTTTTAAATTAGAAATTATTAGGTCAAGTATCACCTTTTTTTTACTTCTCATTAAGGTTAAAATTGATACTTCTTTATATAGTTTGTTTTACACTCCAAAGTTACAAAAAGGTTAATCTTAAATAGTTGTATTACTTTAGAATAACAACGAAAAAAGGAGAGAGAAGGCGTGTATGAGCGGCCTAAAGCCTCACGCCTGTCTCTTAGCCTCCCTAATTCTTATTCAACCTAAATAAGGTTCTGTCCCCGAACTCCTCCAGTTTCCCCTCATTAAAAGAATCTTTTGGTCTTAAGTATCCACAGCAACGAGTATAAATTTCCGTTTTTGTGCGCTTAGAATTATCCATAGGCTCTTCTAAAGAGAGCCTCCTTTATATAAGTTTCTTATCACTTTTTAGTGACTACTCAAAAATAATGTAAAAAATTATAATTTAGTGTAATAGAATTACTTCTTTTTCTTTTTTCTTCGAGTTTTTTTCTTTTTACAAGCCATGCTTATACCTCTACTAATTTAATTGAAAAAGGGATTCAAGAAATAAAATCCAAAAAAATAAAAAATAGATGTTTAGTCGATTTAACTAGCGTATCCTTTTAATCCATATCCTGCGCCGACAGCAACTAATGCTAAGGCCATCAAGATAATGATTAGGTAAGCAACACTTCTTCCGCCACTAGAGTTCTCGTAAGTCAATGGCTCTACTGTTCCTGATACTTGCCATGCGGACTTATATCCTGCTGTTGCGTCTGGGAGAATCTCTATTGCTAGAGCACCGTTATTTACGACATTGTTTGTAATAGTATAGTTTCCTGCGCCTACAATTACGTTGTTTGTTTCGTTGTAAATGACAACATCAGAAATCGCTTTATGGGTTGTAATGTATTGTGCTGTTCCATTTACTACTGTTGCTAATGATTCGTTTGCTAATGTCTCTGTGTTTCTTACTTGTCCAATGTTTTGTGCAGATGCCTGTAGGAAGACTGCGCCGACTATCAATGTTACTGCTAAGGCTATTACTAATCCAATGCCTGTTTTTTGTGAATTATCCATACTTCATCTCCCCTCCTGAAACATAAATGTGAAATCTCATTTCATAAATAAACTCCTTTTTTCTTTTTCGTATTCATCTTTAAAGAACCTGTTTGGGTCTTCTAATACTCCTTCTGTTTTAACTTCTGGGATTTTGTAGGAAATCCTTGAAGGCTTAACTATTCTTTTTACTACTAATTTCTTAAGTAGTTTACTTGTTTTCTTTTTCATTTGAAGAACCCCATGCTGCATTTAGATGAAGTGGGTTTTGATCCTTTGAATATGTTTTTCTCTTTTAGTAGTGGCCTATCGTTTCTTAGAATACTGTTACCACTTTTGAGTATTGACTTATCTCTCCACATTTGTTTTGATTGTTGTTTATGTATCCTATCTAACTCTGCTTTGATTTGTTTTTCTTCTTGTTGTTCTAAATATCTTTCGTATTCTCTCCTGTTTGCAGACTTCTTTCTTTCGTGAAGCATGGTTTCTAATCTGTCTTCTTCTTGCATTTGTTTAAATTTCTCACTCTTTTCAGATTTCTTACTTGCAATTTTACGAACAAAGTCCATTACACCCATTGTATTACATGTAGATTGTGTTTTATAAATGTCGATTATCTCTCGACTAGCTTACTTACCACAAGTCCTACTACTAAACCTCCTATTATTGCGAAGAATGCTACGATCGGTTGAGGCGCATATTCAGAAAACATTACTACAAAAAGAATAAGAAAGAAGAAAAGTGTAGTCATAGTCATCCTAAAATAACTCGCCATACCAGCCAAAAATGCTAAAGCTATGGCCATAAAGATGTCTGGAGAACCTGCGAATATCTGTACAAATATTTTTTCTAATGCTAAGGGTTCTACATACTCTGCCATTTTAAGTTCCTGTCCTAAAGTTATCGACACATGCCCATATAAATCCTACTCCGAGACCTATGAAGATTATACTCACGATTTTAGTTAGCCAACTTGCACCAATTAGATTTACATAAGAGATTACAGACCAAGAAGTACCTGCTAGTAGTCCTCCTAAGAATACAATTAAAGGTAACACGACTAGGCTTGTATCGTAAGACCTAGCAAAGAAACCAATTATAGCTGCACCAACAGTACTTATAGTTAATAATATTCCTAAGTTACTTCCAAATATATATGAGAAGAAAGATGAACTTTCTAGGTCTGCGGTTAAAATGTCGCTGTTATCGTTTAGTGTTATTCCAAAATCAGACAGTACCGAACTTGCAGCAGTAGGGATTCCTGCGAATTCTAAGACTAAGATTAAAACTATAAAAGTTATTGTGAATTTTCCTAATTGACTCATCTCATTCTCACCTCGTTTAATACTAATAATGCTAAGATAAGTCCAGTTATAAATGTTGGGAAGTTTTGTACTTCTCTGCCCATAAGTGTCATTGTGGGGATTAGGCCAGTTGTTACATCAAAGAAGAACACGACTAGAAAGATTATTGCAGATAATCCTAATGGGGCACTTACTCCGTACTTATAAGATAAAATACCTATTGTCAGGAACAAGATTATAAAGACTATGAGATTCCTTCCAAAATTATCTAGCCCAAAGATTCCACTATCAATATAAGAATCTAAGTCTGTGAAGAATGTTTTTAGAGAATAAGAATCGTATTGAGTATTATGGACTATCCAATATATTGAAGAGTTTGTATAATTCCCTGAGATTAACCAATAGTAATCCATATAGATGATAGTCTCGTTTTTTGTATTATAATTTAAACTTAATTGAGTGCCTTCAGTTCCTGTTGAACCACCATCTATCTCTGTTCCGTTTGCTAGTCTTAGATTAAAACCATATTCAGTAACATCAAAATAACTTGAAGTAAGATTAAATGCAAAAGTATATTGTGTGTTGTTCAACAAATAATCTTCTACTGGAAGTACTGATGTTCTTATGCCTCTAATCGAGCTGTTTACTGTTGTGTCAGTTCCACCAAGATAAATAGTGTAGCTGTCTTCTGTTGGAACATAAGAGGTTTGATAAGTTTCAAATCCTGCCTTACTAAAAGTAAATTCGTGTACAAAATCAGGGTTTAAAAAGAAAGAAACAGATCCCGCATCGCTTGTTATCCCTGAGCCAACAGTTACTGGAGAGCCACTAATTGTTCTATTTACAATCACATCTACACCACTTATTACTTGGTCACCTTGATTGACTACTTGAAAGGTTACTTGTTGGCCGTCTATTGCCTTTAATAAGTAAAGGATTTTATTTGTTACTGCTTCAGTATAAGTTTTGACTATGGGATTCCAAATCCTTTGAGGATAAGTAGTTCCGTTCTTATACTGGACGTAGGGTATTACATTAAAGTCTCTGCTTGGAGGACTAGCACAAAATTCAAAGCTTCCATTTACAGTATTGTTTATGTAATCATAAGTCTTATTAGTTGTGCCTGAACCTAAATAATATGTGAATGTTGCAGAGGGAATACTCCCAGTAATTGAATCTAAGGAAGTTTCATCTGTAAAAAGTAATTTTAGGAAGTTGTTTGTGTATGAAGAATTACAGTAAGTAAAGATTGTTCTATTTATCTCTTGGGTACTATATGAAGTTCCTACTGAGGTAGTTCCGTTAGATACTATAAAATTAAACGAATTGTTAGTAAATCCTTCTGGAATATCTATTGTTCTTGTATAATTATCTCCTGATTTTGTCATCAAATATTGAGTGCCTGAATAGTTAAGGTGGACTTGTGTTGCATTCCAAATATCTATTGTAAAGGTTTCACTTGCTGTTTCAAAACTTGTTGAATTAAAATATCTTGCTTGTTCCTCAAAGGCTATCTTTAATGTATTGTTACTTGCTGCAAATTCGCATACATTAGTAGCATTACAAGACTCTACATTCCAAAGAATATTATTGTCAGATATATATCTATACCAACTCTCAGTTTTATTTATTGGAACTTCTCCTGTATGAATACTATAAATGTTTTGTGCCTGATTTCTATCTACTCCGAACCAACTTTTGATATAGTCTATGTTTGTTTTTGAAATTGGATATGAAACACTCGTGTCTTCTCTCATTGTGTAACTTGCTCCGTTATTATCACAAACAACATAATAAACTGTATTTTCTTCTAAGAAATAATTGAATGATGCGTTATCTCCTACAAAGTTAGACTGAGCCAATAGACTTCCTGCACTTGGGTTTCCCGAATCATATAAGTATGCTTTTGTACATCCACTTCCTGATTCCTTAGTAACATTCAATAAGTATAGATTCTTATTAGTTTGTATTTTTTCTCCAGCTTTAGCGGTCTGAGTTCCTCCTGCTGCCCAAGTTACTCCAGTTAAAATATCTTCTAATTGCGCTCCTGCTCCAAAAGCAGTAGAGTTCTTACGAGACCATGTTCCTCCTTCGTTTGTCCAAAGGCTTACATTTAGCAAACCTGCATTTGAGGTTGAGGTTGAATTAAATAAAACGTTTCTTTCACCTGCATAAAAACCACTAGAAGGGTAATTTAAAGTGACTAGAGAACTTACTAATCCCACTAACAGAATGCTTAAAAATAAAGAAAGGGCTAGTTTTTTCATAATAGTAACCTCACTAGGACTATACCTATTGCAACTGCTAAAACAATATAAATCCAATAAGGAATTGTAATGTCTACTACTAGGCATAATAATTTACTTGCGTCTGAAATTGTTGATGGACTAGAGCAACTAAGTAATCCTCTTGCAGTATCTACTTCATTGAATAAGAAGTTAATTGAAACAAACCCAATGATTACAAAACAGATTATACCTATGATAGATAAACCTAATGATTGTCCTTTTTTATCCATTTTTTAGTTTCCTCCTAGCCCATTCTGAAAAATCATCATCACCTAGGCTATTCCCCCAACCAAGCCACGCAACTGCGCCTTTATCCTTACAATAGTCTCCTTTATATTCTGCATTCTTTTTGTGTCTCCTGAATTTATGAATATCATTTAAATCTTTTCTTGATAGTTTTTCTCTATTGATTAATTGCCTCATTCTTGCTCTTCCTACGGGAGTCATTGCTTTACTTCCTTTTTTTATACATTCTAAGGCTTTTCTTGCATTGTTACTTGCGTACTTTGGTGGGATTGTATTTACCATATTAAAAGATTATCTTAGCAGTTAAAAGTGCTCCTCCTATTAATATTAAAGAACCTATAAATTGGAACAAACCTAAATCAATTGCTGTACACCCTGCCTTATCAAAAATGCTTATTGAATCATTTGAACAATCCATTTGTGTCATAGCTGTGTTTGTAAAACTTTGAACCGAAGGGGCTAATGCTAAAGCTAAAACAATTACGACCAAACCTAGCATTAGAGAATAGAAAACAACCGAACCTTTACGATTCATCTTATATAAACCTCAGTTTAGTTTTTGATTTCTTTTTGAAGTATTGGATTTGCTTTCCTGTAGTTCCTTTTCTTAGTCTCTTTGATTTCTTCTCAACTAGAAGAGTAGGATCTTTCTTTCCTATTCTAAATTCTCCAGTTTGTAATAGTTTTAGTTTACTTGCTTTTATCTTTTGACCGCCTTTTTCTATAAATCCTGAAGCTCTTAATTTCCCTCTTAATTCTTTTCCTAATAGCTTCTCTGCGCCTAGTTTTGTTTTTGCCTTTCCTATTCTCTTTTCCTTCCCTTTGAATAGTGTAAATACTTCGAAACTATCTTCTTCTACTTTTTTTAATAATCTCTTAGGTAGACTTAATGGTTTGGGTAAGGGTATTCTAGGTACACGTGGTTTCTTTAGCGGTCTTGGTGGTCTAAAATATTCTCCCTTTTGTTGAGTTGGTTGTCTAAACTCTTGTTGAGTTTTAGTGTCTAGCTTAGGAGAGAAGGCCAAATCAGGAATAATTTTTGGGGTTTGTAAAGTATCTTGAGAAGTTCTTTGGTCTTGTTTAGTTTTCTGTTGAGTTCTTAAATCTGATTTTGTTTTAACATCAATCAAAGGAATATTTCCGCTCTTTTGGTTTGTGTCTGTTTTAGTATCATTAAAGAAGCTTGAATCTGTTTTAGTGTCTACCCAATTGGTCTCTCCTACTTTATCAGAATCTAAAATGCTAGAAGTTCCTGTTAAGTATCCCGCACCTGTCATTTTAGAAGCAGGTGTTTCAATAAATATATTTCCTTTTGGTGTTGGAGCTGTTGGTTTTGGTACAGCACTTGGTTTAATTGCGGGAGTAGAAACAACCCCTCCGTATTCTTGAGAGATAAAATCTTTAACGAAGTCATCTCCATAGGTTGTTTTAGCAGTCTTCAAAATAGCACTTCTTTGCTCTTGGGTTGTTGCTCTCCTTAGTAAATCTCTTAACTTATCTGCCTTAGAACTAAATCCTCCTGACTTTCCAACTCTCAAATAATTTTCTAATGCTTCTAATTCTTGTCCTCTTGTTATTGGTTTTAACCCTAAAGCTTTTGCTTCTGCTTTTGTCATAGTTGTTAGTTTGCCTTTGTAAACTACTTTTACAGTCTCACCCGCATAAACAGATTGTTGATAAGTTCCTGTCTCCATAAATGGGCTAAATGCAGCTCCCTTGTAAAGTGTGGAAATTATATCTATTTTTTGCTTTCTACTAATAGGGACTTCTTTGAATAATAGAGAATCGTCTCCGAATACCTTTCTAGCCAGAGGTTCTGTCTTTTTAGAAATAAATTCTCCTGCCTTAACTGTTTTCTCTGCTGCAAAATTAAAGAATTGCATTCCAGGGAATTTCTCGACATCTCCAGACTTGCCTCTAATGTTCTCTTTTTCAAACTTATCTAATTTCTCGGCTGTTGGTTTTACTTTCTCTCTAACACTTGTAAAGAATGGACTATACTTTATCTCCTCTGCTTTTTCGATTACTTTTTCTTTCATTCCTTTGTAGCTTCCTTTGTACTCTGCTTCTTCTATCTTTATTCTTTCTTGTGGGGTTGGTGGTCTAATATATGCAGTTCCTTGTCCTGATGGCTCAGATTTAGAAACATAAGCATTTAATGCAGGATTATATATTTCATCCTTTCTTGCTTGAGCATATCTAACTTGAATCTCTTGGTTTCTCCTTTTTGCTTCTTCTTTTAAGTCTTCAATATATTTCTTTTGTTGCTCTTTTATTCTTAGGGCTTCTGCGTTTCTTTTGGCTTCCTCTTGTGCTTTTTGTTCTGCTGCTTTTGCAGCCTGTTCGGCTTTTCTCAAAGATTCTAAGGCAGCTTCTGGACTTGCTCTTCTTCCACCCTTTATAGTAGTTATCTCTCTTACTACTTTAGGTTTGGGTTTTACTCCGACAGGTCTATCTCTAGGTAAGCCTTCATAAGAGATTACTTGTGGAGTTGTAGTTTCAAATTGATATGATGCCATTTTACGGTTTGATTATTGAAATTATCTGAGGTTTAATTGTTTCAAATGAAAACGTGGGTTCAGGAGAAAAGTAATAAAGACACACTAAAGTAGCTAAAAGAAATAAAGCAGAGAAAATTAATAGTTTCTTCATTGTGAGAATAAAAGCTTTTTTAGTTTAGGATCAAGATTCATATTAAGTAGTTCATCTTTGGAGATGCCCATTTGCTTTAATTTATTCTTACGAATACAAGTATTAAGCTGTCCGTTCTTCTTGTTTTTTACTACCTTACTAAGTACATCCTTGAGCTTCATAGAAATACATGTAGAAATAGTTTTATAAATATCGATTAAACTACATCGCCCAATCTAAATCCTTTTCTTTTTTCTTGATTCCATATTTCCTACGCATGTTTTCTGCCCATTTGAATAAATCGCTCCACATTATCGTCCATGTTCCAACAGTAGCACCATCTACATCCTCGACTCTTATTTTGAATCTTCCTTCTTTTCCACCGTAACTTACTTTCTTAAACCCCATTTAGATTCCTCCTGAGATAAAGGCGTAACCTACTACTGCTAGTAAGATCCCTCCGATAATCCATTTAAGTAAAGCTCCCATAGGTTTCTTTGCTCCTATTTGTTCTTTTTGCATTTTATCCATTAGAATCTTGTAACCTTTTGTATTGCTTCCGTCTTTTAAAGATTGGTCTAACATCTTCTTAGGAGATATAGGTTCTACGCTCCAACTAGGGATAATAATCATAGGATTCTTCTTGTAGTACATGATATACTGAGAAGTTGCTAGTCTAGGTATTCCGTCCATCATTATGGTTTGGTCATCAATCATTAATTTTTTGATGTCTGTATGGCCGTTTTCATTTATCTTCCAAACAGTAATAAAGTTCTTTTTCTTTTGAGCTGCGCCTACTTTCTTCCCGAATGGTACTTTAAACTTCTTTTCTTTCTTTTTTCTTTCTTCTTCAGAAGAGCTTGAAATCTTTTCTTCTAATTCTTCTAGTCTTTGTTTGAATGTTTTTTCTTCCATTTGTTATTACCTCCTTTTAGCTATTTCCTGCTGCGCCAGTTGTGTCGCCACCTTGTTCTTCGATCTTTTGGCTTCCGAACCAGCCTTTATTTATTTTTCTTCTCTTAGTCACATCTGCTACTTGTTTAGTTTGAGTTGTAGCTTGTCTTACTAAGAAGCCTTCTTTTGATAGTGAGGTTGCTAGTGTACATTCTGCTTCGTCTAGGAAATAATCCTTAAAGAAGTCATTGTCCATAATTTTATCAGAGATTCTTGCTAATTCAAAAGAGCCTCTGACAGTATGTGGGGGGTTTCCTAATTCATTAAAATCTTTATCTATGCTTAGATTTCCTACTTTAGTAGACTTTTCTGCGGTTGCTACATTGTGTAAAAAAGTGTGAACTGATTGCTTATCTTCTGGAGAAGTCTCGTTTCCCTTCATGGCAGCAGCTAGTTTCATAATTGCTTCTTCATCCGTCATCTCTGTTTCTGTTTGTTTTGTTATTACTTCAGTCATCTTGGTCTTTTCCTTTTAGCCATCCTACTTTAATTGCCCTAAATAATGTTGCTCCTATAGATACAATATAAAATAAAGATAGTCCAAACTTGCCTATGGCTAATGATTTTGAAAGGAGTAAGACAAGAGACATTAATACTATTGGTGAGACTATGTAGAATACTACTTCTAATGCTCCTAGAACAGCTAAAGATATTTTAATAAACTTATTCATGGGCTTCTATTGGACTAGCAAATGCCTCCCTTATTTCTGATATTAAATCTCCTAGTGTTTTCCCTGTTATTTTGCAGTAGATTATTATTCCTAAGACTAATAAAATTACTACAGTTAATAGGTTTTGAAATAAATTTTCTTTCCATGTCATTATTTTGTGAATGTGATTGTGCCTTTAGCGCCGCCACCGCCCCCTTTTAGCCTTAAGCTTTTTGACCGCTTAGATTTTCTTAATCTCTTGGTTCTTTTTATTCTTTTCTTTCTCATTTTACCTTTACAGGTCTGTGCCCATCTCTTGCGATATAGAGTGGTTTGTAGCCATATTTTTTTAGATCATCAATAACGTATTTCATTCTTTCCATTTCTGTTTTGTAACTTCTTATTTTTTCTTTAAATCTTTTAATTGTTTCTTCTCGCCAATCAGGCCTATCTTTTAGGTCGGGATGTTCTTTTATGCAACCAGATTTATCGAGTTGAATGCCTTCAATAGGAGCTAGTCCTCCACCATACTGGCCTGTTCTAAAGTAACAATTAGTCTCGATGATTCTAACCTCTACTATCTGGCTTCCAAATTCAAAAATTGTTCCAACGGCCATTTAACCAACTACCTTCTTTATTTCTTCTATTTGATTTGCGATTCTAATTAGCAATTCTAATTGTGTAATCTTTTCTCCTTCTGGAGTTGATACCATGATGCCATATTCTGTAGGTACTTCTACTAATTCAAACTGCTCCTTCTTTGGAGAGTTTTTTTCTTCTAACATCTTCTCGCCTTCTTTTTTTATTTCTTCTTCAGTTTTTTCCATCCTTTTCCTCCTCTAAAAATTTATTTATTAGTGTTAAGTCATTAGTAACTAAAACTTGTTGCCGTTTTTTTATTTTTGATTTCTTTGGTATTATGACCATTTTGATTCCGTCTTTTCTTCTTAATACAGTCCTTATAATAACTTCACTAACTTTTTCTTCGTTAGTATTAATTTTGTCTTCTAGTTCTTCCAATTTATCCTTGTCTTCTGAAAAGACTATCGCCTTTAAGCCATCTAAGGTTATTCTCTTTGTCCATTTATTCCATTCCTTATCCCAAGTAAGTTTTCCCATTTGTAATTATCAAAAATTTCTTTTTGTCTTTTTGTGCCATGATAATCTATGTAAATAAGGTTTTATAAATATCGATTATAATCTGTTATAATCTAATTAACAAGTGCTTCGTAAGAGCCTCGAACAGAGAAATAAGCTCCAAGCATTATTGTTATTATTCCAAGACCCCAGGTATAAGTTGTATCTTTGAAACTATCTAATCCATAGAAAAGAATCAATAGACCGAATAATATAAGTCCGAATCCTCCAAGAACTATCACCCAATTATCCTCTATGTGGAAACCAAACCATACAACTCCGATTGATAGAATTAACACTAAGAAGTAAAATCCTAAGCTTAAATAAAATCCTGAGGGAGTTACTTTAAAATACATTGCATCAAAAGAGGTAGGTGAGCCATCAAGATCACCAAAACCAACTACATCGTATCTACCTTGTGTTCCATCATTACAATAACTATAAGACCAAGAAGCTCCTGAGTTTGACATAGCCATATTGTCTACCAGGGTTTCGTTTCCCCTAAATATTGAAACATTTGCATAAGTGCAGGTAGCACAAGATTGCAGGATCAATTTACATTCGTATTGTCCAACTTCACCTAAATAATTAATTTTGTCTATGTCCTCATCTGTCGCAGCAGTTACAAGTCCGACTAATAATAATCCTAAAAAAACTATTATTAGTGTGTTTTTCATAATTTTACATGTATTCTGTGATTTTTAAATGTCGATTATCTGAATCTTCAATAATAAAAAAATAAATTGTTTTGTTGTTTTTACTTGGACAATCTTAAAGCCCTTCTTGCAGCTCTTCTAGCTTGTCTAAATTCCTTCCTAGCATCTTTGATTAACTGTCTCAAATTCAAAGGTTCTTCAACTTCTTCATCGGCATATCCGATTACTAAAGTCATCTTTTTCCTACCTTTGTTTTCCACTTTTTATTACTCATTGGATACCTCCAAAGATTTTTAATAATTAATACTGATTATAAATATATAATTAGGGATGTTAATTTATCTTTAATTATTGTGTCTCCCATCCGGCCGGGTAAGCTGTTGGAGACCAAACATTACAATCTATTAGGCTCTTGTAAACTGTTTCTTGGTATAAAACTAAGGCTCCCAAAGCGTAACAGTCACTAGCCCCTGTTGGCTGTTTCCATTCTCCTACCTCTCCAAATTCATCTAAAATTTTTCCTTTGTATAATGATGGTGTAGAGCCTGGTCGCCAGTCTGTCTGGGAGGTATGAGCCTGTAAGACTTCGTAAACCTCTGCTTTGTAAACTAATAGGTCGCCTACCTCGTAGTATCTTCCTACCTCGTACTCTTCAAATTCTATAACTGTTCCGTTAATATTTTTGTAGAAAGTTCCAGTAGTTTCATTAATCTCTACTTCTGGTGTAAGTTGGTAGGTTTTGTTTAGTGTCGGTTGTAAATAGGTTTCTACATTTCCGCTTAAAGGGTCTATCCTATATTTCATTACGACATTCTCGTTTATTATAGGGTCTGTAGTTTCTATAACTTCCATATCTGCTAAACATCTGTCTTTATAAAAAGTCCCTGTAGAAGGTACGAATACTTCGTAGCATTGGGTTTCATTATTAAAAAAATCCATGGTTCCACCTTCGTAAGCCATGAAGTCTTTAGCAAATGCCTTTATCCTTTCTCTATTTGTTGGTATCCATCCCATAGTCTCTGGGTCAGAAGTGTAATAAGTCAATGAATAAAAACTTGCTTCATAAGAACTGAAATAATCCGCTTGAAGGTACTCAAAGTTCGCAGAACCTCCACTATTAATATAGTATGTTGAACCAGAACCTAAGTATAGAGTTCCTAAAAGATTACCTCCCATAATTTTTAAATCAATAGCTTCTAAGTATCCTATAGTAGCGTTGGTTATTCTTCCAAAGATAGCATTAAGATAAGTGAAGGCTCCCGACTTACTAGAGATATATTCACTAGCGTAAATCTTACTTATGTTTGTTTGATGGTCTAATAATCCTAATTGGAATAGTTGGTTTATTTCTGTTGTGTTAAGGCTTCTATTAAATATCATAGCGTCATCGATTGAGCCGTTAAATGTTGTTGGTTGTCCAGTAAAACCGCCTATTCCTCCGGCCGCCCAGGTATCTAATAAGTGAGGGTAGCCGGAACCGCCAACTATTATTAGTTCAGAAGTTTTATTTATACCGTTAATGAATATTTCTAAATCGTCTGTATCGTTTGCACCTTCTGGTAACATGGCTATAACGTGATACCAAACACCTGGCTCTAACTCTTGTGGTGTAGTACTTAATCTATGCCCTCCAAAAGTTAAACTAATAGCGTTATTCTCCCAGTTAATCATAAACCAATTTCCAGCACCTCCGCCTAGAGGTGCTCCAGAAAATCCAAAATAAGAATTTATTGTCTCCTCATCTGACCTAACCCAAACCGAAAGCGTCCGACTTTTATTTCCTAAGGGAATATTATTAAATGTAGTAAAGTTAAAAAACTGTTGAGATGAATTACTATAAAGTCCTTTTCCTCTAAATCCATTATCTAAAACATAAGTTCCATTAACGTTAGTAAGGTTGTTATTTCCTGTTTTATCATATAAAATAGAACCGTCATAATCACTCATATCCCACCACCCAACTAAAGAATTATCTAGAGTAATATCAAAGGTAGGGTCTGTTTCATTTATTAAGTATCCTTCGGTGCTATGGTCTCCCCAACCGTATGCCGTGTTCCAGTTTCCTATTTGAGTGTCAGTTACAAAACGATTAGTTGTTGTGTCAGTTATCTCACCTGCACTAATATCTGCAACATTACATTTGACACCTTCGTCTGTAGACCAGCAAAGGGACATGTTTGAAGTCTCGTTGATAACTATCTCAGAGTAATTAGTTGGAATATTTTCAGTTCTACCGTAACCGAAACTATCCGCAGAAACAGATGATAAACTAAATAAAAATAAAAAAGTGGAGAGCATGAATAAGGAAATAACTGCTACTGTCAGCCTACCTCTCTTCTCTCCGATTTTGAAATTATGTGTGTCCAATGTGATTTACCTCATTTAGATCATTCCTGCATTCCTTAGACCTTGAGCTGCAATTCCGATTGAAGAAGTTGCGATTGCTAAAGCGAAGAAAAGAGTTGTCAATCCTACTAGAGTATCAGCTGCACCAGTAACGTTTCCGTCAGCTTGTGCTGTTCCAACCTGTTGGGCTACGGTCGGCAAAAGGGCTGTACCTACTAGAATAACGATAAATCCACCTATAATATTTCCTAACATCCTACATCTCCCCTCCTGAAAATAGTGAAAGACATTGTGTCCTTACAAATATGAACATTCTTGAGTGATAACATATTAGAACACGTCAAAAAGGTTTTATAAATGTCGATTATAGGCTGGTTTTATTTCTTCTTCTCTTTGTTTCCGTAATCTCCTTGCATTTTTTATTATCAAAGAAACTAGGAAAACCATTGCATGAAATTGTTAAATCATTAACTGAAACATTAACCACCGTTCCGTTGAGTAGTACTTTTTTAACGTTTCTTTCATAGATATAATCTTCTGAGGTCGCAGTATGGATAATCGCTAAAAACAGAAGAGTTGCAAATAACACAAACATAATAACAAATAAAATCTCACCGAAACTATAGCCGCCTTGTCTCATATAAAATTAGGCAGGATACCCAATCCTTTTAAGATTGGGAGGAATGCCGTGCTTGGTTGCACAAATCTATTCATCTGCTTTCTCCGAGTTTAGTTTAGCTAACTTTTCAAAACATCTTTTACAATCAGAACTCCCACAAGTTTCAGTTCCCCTAACCAAATCTTCTTCAT
>Ga0180430_10002069_pt1 | contig 18681 bp, 14 predicted proteins | sample SS_ome_9_FD_132999 | JGI IMG/M metagenome (GOLD analysis project Ga0180430, IMG submission 132999) | Hypersaline lake sediment archaeal communities from the Salton Sea, California, USA - SS_1_S_2 metaG | ecosystem: Environmental > Aquatic > Non-marine Saline and Alkaline > Hypersaline >... | reverse complement strand
CAGGACTATCAACTTCTGACTGTCCCGATCCCGGGCCAACCACTCCAGTTCTTCCTTAACACCCGGCGCCACCCGACGGACGATGCGCGGGTGCGCCAGGCCTTGCTCTATGCCATCGACCGGCCAGCGATCGTGGACACCGTTTTTGAGTCGTATTCCCCTCCAGCCTATGGGCCCCTTTGTCGCTCAACGTTCGCCTACGATTCCGATGTGGAGGTCAGGTATGCCCACGATCCGGATCGCGCGGTCGAGCTGTTGGAGGAGGCAGGGTGGACTGACACAGACGGAGATGGAACTCGGGACCGGGATGGGGTGCCACTCGAACTGGAGACCATCCTCATGGGTTGGGGCTACATTCCCGAGGTCGGGCAGATGCTGCAGAATCAGTTCAGCCAGATTGGTGTAGGCTTCCAATCTCGCCAGACAACGTTCTCGAATGCCATGGGCGACGTGGCTGCGGGAGACTACCATCTGGTGCCCTTCCTTTTCTCCAGCAGCGACCCAGACATTCTCCGTACCACGTTTCACTCCAGCAACCTGGACGGCGGGTTTAACTGGTCAAAGGTCTCTGACCCGCAGCTGGACGCTTGGCTGGAGGAGGGCAAGGGGGCCATCGACGAGGTGCATCGCCAGGGTGTCTACGCGAGCATTCAGCAGCGTATCATGGACGAGGCCATGATCCTTCCTGTTCGAGACTACGTCAACCTGAACGCCGTCGCAGCCCACGTCGAGGGCCTGGGCTACGATCGTCAAGGCTGGTTCCCACTGCTCTACGACGTGAGCGTGACTGCTCCCTAGCGCGCCGCAATAGAACTATTCGTCACGTTAGTCGGTCAGTCAACCGAGAAGAACTTCACCGCCGGGTGGGCCTCTGCGGGACGTGGCAGGCACGCCCGGCCTTTCTTTGTATGCAGCTAGATTGAAAAGATGGTCGCCTTCACACTCCGGCGCCTGTTGTCGACGATCCTCGTTCTCTGGGCAGTCGTAACGCTAACGTTCTTCGCCATTCGTCTCCTCCCGGGCGATCCGGTCACCGTCCTGATATCGCAGGGTGGTGGGTCCGCTGAGGATATCGCCGATCTGCGGCAGAAGCTTGGCCTCGACGATCCGCTTCCAATTCAGTATCTGCACTTTCTGGCCAATCTTGTCCGCGGGGATCTGGGCACGTCCCTGGTGGGCCGGCGTCCGGTCTCCGTGGCCATCGCCGAGCAGCTTCCGCACACCCTTGCCCTGGCCACATCGGCCACCTTGATCTCTGTGGTCGTTGGGATACTCCTGGGGGTGCTAGCCGCGACTCACGAGGGTTCGTGGGTCGATCAGCTATGCATCACCCTGGCGGTTCTCGGTGTCTCGGTTCCTATCCTCCTGTCCGGCCTGCTCTTCATCCTCCTCTTCAGCCTGGTCTTGGGTTGGCTCCCGGCCACCGGGCAGGGTACGTGGCGCCACCTCGTCATGCCCTCCATGGTCCTCAGCCTGGCGTCCACCGGGACTATCGCACGGCTCGTTCGGACGCAAATGCTGGAAGTCCTGCCTCAGGAGTATGTCACGGTCGCCCGCGCCAAGGGACTTCAGGAGCGTGTCATCTTCTGGCGCCACGCGCTGCGGAACGCGTTGATCCCCATCGTGACCGTCGTCGGCCTCCAGTTCGGTGCCCTGCTTGGGGGCACTGTGGTGACCGAGTCCCTCTTCTCGCGCCGCGGTCTTGGCCGTCTCGTGGTGGATGCCATCTCCTGGAAGGACTATCCGTTAGTGCAGGGGGTGGTCATCCTGGGAGCGGCGATCTACGTGATCGTCAATCTGGTGGTGGACTTGAGCTACGGGCTGCTGGATCCGCGGATCCGGCGGCGGTAGGGCTTCCGAGATGTTCCTTGAGCGCTCCTCGGCCGTCGGCCTCGTCAGCATACTGGCACTGGGGGCGATCGCTTTCAGTATGTTGCTGGCGCCGTGGCTCACCCCATACGATCCCCTGGCGATGGATCCTCGGAGCCAGCTCCTGCCGCCGTCTCGAGCACACCCGCTGGGAACGGACCTCTTTGGGCGGGACGTGTTGACCCGGGTGTTATACGGTGGGCGGATATCGCTCTCGGTGGGGTTCCTGGCTGCGCTGCTGGCGGCCGTGCCGGGGCTCCTGCTGGGCCTGATGAGCGGGTTCTACGGCGGGTTCTTCGACCAGGTAGTGATGCGGCTGACCGACATCGCTCTGGCCTTCCCCAGCCTCATTCTATCTCTGGGGATCGTGGCCATCCTTGAGCCGGGGCTGGTCAACGTGACCATTGCAGTGGGGGTGGCGGGTATCCCCGGCTATGTGCGCCTCGTGCGCGGCAGCGTGCTCAAGGTCAAGGAGGCGCTCTACGTCGAAGCGGCCCAGGCCATCGGCTGCTCCAACCGCCGAATTCTTCTGAGACACATTTTGCCCAACGTCGCGGCTTCTGTGTTGGTGCTGGTCACGATGGACGTCGCCTGGGCCATCCTGCGGGCGACCTCCCTCAGCTTCCTGGGCCTGGGCGCTCAGCCCCCCACGCCGGAGTGGGGTACGATGATCGATGCGGGGCGCGAGCTTCTTCGAGTGGCTCCGTGGGTCAGTCTGGCGCCAAGCAGTGCGATGATGCTCGCTGTTCTCTCCATCAACCTTCTCGGCGACACGCTCCGCGACGCACTGGATCCGCGCTCGCAGTCTCACTGACAGCCATCCTAGGTCCTGAAGTCTCGGAGCGCCCCTTCTCATTCAAGAGGCCTTGTTGCCTTGCGCGTCCCGTCGGCGCTCTCTGCCGTCCCTTGTGACCTGGACGACGACGGCCTCAGAGCTGGAGACTACGGTTCCGCGCGCTCCTGTAGCTCATAGAGCTTGTTGATCGCCTCCAGAGGTGTCATCTCTGAGACGTCCAAGCTCTGCAACTCCTCCACGATCGGATGGTCATCGGCGAAGAGCACCGGCTGGAAAGGCTCGGGCTTTTCCGTCCCCGGGCGGAACTTTCCGCTCTCGAGTTGAGTGAGCAGCTCTTCGGCCCGATGGATCACGGGTTTGGGCACGCCCGCCAACTGCGCGACGTGAATGCCGTACGAGCGGTCGGCCCCGCCTGGCTCGACCTTGTGCAGGAAGATCACGCGCTTCCCTTCCTCCACCACGGCCAGGTTGTAGTTCCGAACCGCCGGCAGCCGCTCCTCCATCTCGGTTAGCTCGTGATAATGTGTGGCGAACAGTGTCCGTGCACGTCGGTCGGGGTGATTGTGGAGGTGCTCGACTACGGCCCACGCAATGGAAAGCCCGTCGTACGTACTCGTACCTCGTCCGACCTCGTCGAGAATCAGCAGGCTGCGCGGTGTCGCATGGTTCAGGATATTGGCCGTCTCGATCATCTCGACCATGAACGTCGACTGGCCGAAGGCTACCTCGTCCTGCGCGCCGATCCGGGTGAAGATTCTGTCGACCACTCCGATCGTCGCCTCGTCCGCCGGGACGAAGCTCCCCATCTGGGCCATCAGGGCGATCAGCGCCGCCTGGCGGAGATAGACGGACTTCCCCGCCATGTTTGGACCGGTGATGACAAGGATGCGTTCGTCGTGATTGAGCCGGAGGTCGTTAGGTGTGAACGGCTCATCCTTCTGCACCTGTTCCACCACTGGGTGACGTCCGGCCTCGATCTCCAGGACGTTCTCGTCCGTCAGGACTGGGCGGACGTAACGGTTGCTCACTGCGACCTCGGCCAAAGCGGCCGCCACATCGATACGGGCCATTGTGCGCGCTGTGTCCAGGAGAGAGACAGCACGCGCACCCACTTGCTGGCACACCCCGCTGAACAGCCGGGCCTCGACTTCGGATTGGCGCTCCTCGGCGCTCAGGATCTTCGTCTCCACTTCCTTCAGCTCCGGTATGATATACCGTTCCGAGTTGGTCAGGGTCTGCTTGCGGGTGTAGTCGTCGGGCACCGCATCTATGTTGGCCTTGGTCACCTCGATGTAGTAACCGTAGACCTTGTTGTGTCCCACCTTGAGGCTCTTGATGCCCGTCTGCTTTTTCTCCCGCTTCTCCAGACTGGCCAGCCACTCCCGTGCATCACGGACCGACGCCAGTAGACCGTCGAGCTCGTCCGAGAACCCACGGCGGATCACGCCGCCGCCGGAGACCTTGCCCGGCGGATCGTCGACGATGGCAGCCCCGATCAGGCTGGCTACCTCTTCGCATGGATCGAGTTCAGCCGCCAACGACCAGAGCGGGGATGCCGCTCGGTCCTGCTCATCCACTCCCTTATCTAGGAGTTCCTGAAGCTCCGGCACCGTCTCCAGCGCCTTTCGAACGCCTACCAGATCCCGCGGCGTGGCCGTGCCACCCACGATGCGGTTTGTGAGACGCTCCAGGTCCGGTACATCCTCCAACAGCTCCCGCTCCCGACCGCGGAGGATCGTCTCTCGGTAGAAGGCCTCCACCCGGTCGAGCCGATCAACCAGGTCCTGTCGATCAAGAAGGGGTTGTACGAGACGGGAGCGGAGCAGGCGGCCACCCATGGGTGTCAGGGTCTCGTCCAGGACGCCGAGCAAGGATCCGTGCGTGGTACGATCGCGAATCGTCTCGGTGAGTTCCAGGTTTCGCCGTGTGTTGGCGTCCAAGCGCATATAGCGGGTCGTCGAATACGTCCTCAGGCTTACGATCTGTTTCAGCGCGTTTCGCTGCGTCTCTTGCAGGTAGTGGAGGATCGCCCCCGCGGCTCGAATGGCCATAGGCTGACCCGAGCAGCCGAAGCCATCCAGGGTCACCACATCGAAGTGGTCCTTGAGCCCCTGACGCGCCGCTCCCATCTCAAATCGGTAGGCCTGCAGGGGGGTGACGTGTGTCCCCCCGCCAAGCCGTTCGGGGCGGAACGGCAGGTATGTCTTCTCCTTGCCATCCGACTGATCTCCGCCCTCTTTCCAGCGGCCGCGCTCAGGAACCAGGCATTCCCGCGGCTGGATGCGGGCGAGCTCCTGCTCCACCTCATCGCGCTCCAACTGGGTGGTCACGAACTCCCCCGTGGTGATGTCTACGTAGGCCAGTCCCGCCCTGGTTTCATCGGCAACCACTGCTGCCAGGTAGTTGGACCGCTTCTCCTCTAGCAGTGCCGGTTCCACCACTGTGCCGGGGGTGACCACTCGGCTCACTTGTCGCACCACGAGGCCGCTGCTCGTCGTGTCGTCAACCTGGTCGGCGATGGCTACCCGGTATCCTCTCTCAATCAGGCGCGCGACATACCCCTCGACGGCGTGGCACGGTACACCGGCCATAGGGATGCGCTGTTTCTTGGCCACCGGGCGCGACGTCAGGACCACGTCCAGCTCGTCGGCCACGGTCTTCGCGTCATCGTCGAAGGCCTCGTAGAAATCGCCCAGCTGGAAGAGGACAATGGCGTCGGGGTGTTTCGATTTAATCTCCAGGTATTGTTTTCTTAGGGGTGTTACTTTGGCCATAGTTCACGGTTCGTCAGTCGGTGAAGGAGACACGTGGAGTGGGCTGGGCCTCACGCGCGTGCTCTCTTCTCAGCGAAGACCAGCACCTCGGAGGCAATCTCCTCGATCGGTTTGTCGGTCACCTCGATGGTGTGCCATCCCGGATGGGCTCGGAAGAGGTCTTCGGCGTAGGCCGTCTCGCGGCGCGCGAACGCTGGGTCGGCGTAGGGGCCCAGAGCTGTTCCCCAGCGCTCCTTTCGGGCTTGGCGGAGTTCAGCCAGGCGCGAAGGGTTGATCCGCAGTCCGAAAACCTTTGATGGTGCGAGGTCGAGCAGGGTCGGCGGGAGCGGTTTCTCATAGATGATGGGCACGTTGGCCACGAACCAACCCTTGAACGCCAGGTAGATACTCAGAGGTGTCTTGAACGTGCGCGAAACCCCGACGAGGACCAGTTCGGCCCTATCCAATTCGTGGGCGCGCCTCCCGTCGTCGTGATGGAAGGCGAACTCCATGCTCTCGATCCGCCGGAAATACGCCTTGTTCAGCTGGCGAAAGAGGCCGGGTGTCTCCGCTGGCGAGACGGACAGCTGCTGAGACAGCCGTGCCAGCAGAGGGCCCATCAGGTCGATGGTCTCGACATTGTGGATTCGCCCCGCCCGCACCATGTGCTCCCGCAGCGTGTCCAACACCAGGGTGTGGACGACGCAACCGTGCGCAGCGGCGGCCTCCTTGACGACGTGTCGGACGGCGGAGGCCGTCCGTACCCGCGAGCGACGCTCTATCACCACCGAGGTGCCCTTGAATTGGGTGAGGGCAGCCTGCACGACGCGCTCTGCCGTGGAACCGCTCCCGTCTGAGACGGCAAAGATCGTGTACTCGGCAGTCGTTCGGGCGCTCTTCGTGTTTGCCATGTTCACAGCCGTCATGGACTCCATACCGTGCCTGCACCATAGAACGAGCCAAATCGGAGATCGGTGGATGGAAGCTCACTCTCGTGCGTCACCCGTGGTCTCTCCCTACAGCGGTGGCCCTGCCATGAAACCATGACCCCGACTGGCTCCGTGAAGGTCTCGACCCCTCCACCTTCACGTTGTCATTCGGTGCTCGATGCACTCAGCCGCGTCATTCTGGGACTGTGCCTGTCGGATAGCGTGCCGGGACTACCTCGCGGTGCCGGCTGGGCTTGAACGTGTAAGTATAGTGCAACGGCGTGGCTTGACAAGCACTTTGTCCCCGTTATACTCTCCAACTACGATGAATGAGCCAGAGATGGTCCAGGAGCAGGCTCAAGTACGCGGGGAGGATCCAACCGAGAGACCCGGCGGCGTGCTCCAGCGGACAAAGGAACGCGTCATCCTGATCTGGCGATGGCTGAGAGCGCCGGAAGGTGTTGGTCGTCCCATCAGCCTCCGCCCCCGGGACCTCCGATGGCTTCTCCTTCTAGCTCTCGGCTATCTGCTCCTCCTGGCACTCCTGGGTGTTGCCCTCTTCCAAGCGACACGCATACCGGAGCTGGTCGAACTGGTTGGGCATCAACCGCCTCCCCTCGTTCCCTTGCAGTCGTCTTCCGGTCCAGGTCCGACGCCTACGGCCCTCGGCAGCGGTGGGGCTATCGCCTTCAGCCTGCGTCAGAACGGGAACACGGACATCTACGCCCTCAACCAGGCGAGCCGTCAGCTCGTGCGGCTCACCCACCACGAGGCCGACGATCGGTCCCCCGCCTGGTCCCCCGATGGTGACTATCTCGCCTTCGCCTCGAATCGCGCTGACAACTGGGATGTCTATCTCCTGGATCTGGTCAGCGGGGCGTTGATCCGCTTGACGCACCAGCCCGGCTTCGATGGGAATCCCAGCTGGTCCCCGGATGGTAGGTGGCTGGCCTTCGAGTCGTACCGGGACGGGAACCTGGATGTCTACGTGATGGAAACCGGCGGCAGTGAACTCCATGCCGTCACGACCGACCCTGCTGCTGACTATGCGCCCGCGTGGGCACACGAGGGTCAGGCTCTGGCATTCACGTCCCTCCGGGAGGGGAGCAAGGATATCTTCGTCCGGATTCTGGATGAGGAGAATCAGATCGTCAACGTGACACAAAGCCCCGATGTGGATGAGGACAAGCCCTCCTGGTCCGCTGACGGTTCGCGATTGGCCTACGTGACGGGCTCCCAGGGGCAGACCTCTGTCGAGGTCGCCTTCTTCGACTGGCAATCCTTGTCGGCGGACCGGGCCCGAACCGAGTTCTTCGGCACCGGAGACTCCCCGGCGTGGGCGCCGGACGGCGAGAGCCTCGTGTACGCGCACATCCGTGAGGGCCGGAGCCACCTCGTGGCTGCCAGGTTGCGAGGCTGGGCGCTGTTTCACGAGGTCCTCAGCGTCGAGGGTCTCCTCGGCGGCCTGATATGGACCAACTCCCCCGTCTCCCCCCGCGTGATCGCCCGCGCGGAGGACGTGCTCGCTGGCCGTGGGGGGCAACAAGAACCCCTTTCGTTTTATGCGGAGATCGTCCAACCGACACCTTCGGAGGGAATCCCATTCCAATTGACTGAGCTGCCATCCGTGATGGTTCAAGAGGGCACTCCGCTCCTTTCCGATCAAGTCAATGACAGTTTCAATGCCCTCCGGCGGCGTGTGCGCGACGACGCGGGCTGGGACTACCTGGCGGAGTTGGAGAGCGCGTGGCTGCCCCTCAGCTATGATCCCCCGACAGGACATTCCCGACGTAGCTGGCATCTCTGCGGTCGCGCTTTCTCCGTGAATCAAGAGCCGTACGAAGAGCACGAGCCTCGCATAGTGTTGGCTCGAGAAGAGAAGGGGACGGCGACATACTGGCGCCTCTTCCTACGTGCCGCCAGACAGGACGGGAGCCTGGGGGAGCCCCTGCGCATTCTGCCTTGGGATCTCAACGCCCGGGAGGAAGGTGGTCGGGCCGAGGTCAACGGGGGCGCTCTCATGGAGGAGCCGCCCGCCGGCTACTACGTCGACTTCACCGCCCTGGCCGCGGACTATGGCTGGGAGAGGGTGCCCTCAATGTGGCGTTGGCGGTATTTCTGGCCAGATATTCTCTGGTGGGAGTATCGGAAGACGGGTGACATGACGTGGTGGGATGCCATGCTCAAGGTGTTCGGTCCCGAGGAGGTCGAGGCGGCCTTTGGTCCCATCCCAGGCCGGGAGGACTGACGTGGGCCGGCTGATCGTCCTCACCGGGGAGCGGCGCGTGGGAAAGAGCACCGTCTGTACCGAGCTATCTGCCCTGGCTCGGGAGGAAGGGTTTCGGTGCGCGGGCATCATCACGTTGGCCGCCAGTGGGGAGCGTGAGGTGGTCGACGTTCGGACTGGGGACCGCCGCCCGCTCACCGGTGACTCGGAGGTCGGCGCTGTGATTCAGGGCCGCTTCCGCTTCAGCCCAGAGACGATTCAGTGGGCAAGTGCGGTGGTGGGCTGTGCGACGCCGTGCGACCTGCTCGTGGTGGACGAGATCGGGCCGTTGGAAGTAGTACGGGGCGAGGGCTGGGCGGACGCTCTGGACGTGGTACGAAGAGCAACGTACGCCCTGGCCGTCGTAGTCGTCCGCCCCGAGCTGGTGGAGACGGTATGCGCGCTTCTAACCCCGCTTCAGCCGGAGATCCTGTACGTGACCCGGGAAAACCGATGCCAACTACCTGGCAGACTGCTGAGAATGTTGGGGAAGCCGTCCTAGCCCGACGCGGGCCTGTCTTCCCGGTTGGCCTCCCACTGGGCGAGTGCCGCCTGGAGCACCCTCAAGGGTAGCACCCCGCAGTTGGCCCGGGAAGGCCCGAGCTTGACGCCCAGCATCTCGAACACGTCCTCGTCGTTCAGTGCCCTCAGCTCGTCGAGCGTCTTACCGACAATCCTCTCGGTGAACATCGATGCTGACGCCATACTGATGACGCACCCCTGTCCGCTGAATGCCGCCTCGCTGACGACTCCGTCCTCAAAGTTGATGTCCAGCCGCACGACATCTCCACAGACCGGGTTGTCTCGCTCGTGGGATAAGTCTGCGTTTTCGAGGATACCCTCGTTTCGGGGGTTCCCATAGTGATCGAGGATCTGTTCTCGGTATAGGTCTGATGTCATATTGTTGTGTCCGCTAATACGCTTTGACTACGCCTTGATTGCCTGAAGCTGTGCTCCAGCAAGCCCCAGGTTCCGCAGATGAGAGGTGCGCCAACCCGGGGGATAGACGCGTTCGATGCGATTGGGGAACGTTTTCGCTGGGACGGCAGGCCCCTGTGGGGCCTCGGCCCTGCTTGAAGGCGGTTTGTCGCACCGGCTGTCCTCATCCGCCGCGCCCGCTGCCCCCCAGCATCTTCTGCGCCTTCTGAATGCCCGCCGCCAGGCGGTCCACCTCGTCCACTGTGTTGTACAGGTAGAAGCTTGCCCGGGCTGTGGGAGGCCATTGGAATCGCTGATGAAGCGGATGAGCGCAGTGGTAGCCTGCACGGATTGCGACACCCTCCGAATCCAGGATCTGGGCGAGGTCGTGCGGGTGGACGGACTCGACGGTGAATGCGAGGACCCCGTTGCGCTGATCGGCCGGCGGGCCGACGATGTGCACGCCCGGCATCTCGTTCAGCTTCTCCATGGCGAGGGCAACCAGGGTGTGCTCGTGGCTCCAAATTGCCTCCATCCCTACGGCAGTCAGGTAGTCCACGGCCGCACCAAGTCCCACGGCCTCGGCAATGGCCGGTGTGCCCGCCTCAAACTTGGTAGGCAGGTCGGCCCACGTTGCCTCATCCCGTTCCACCCGTGAGATCATACCTCCGCCGGTTAGAAACGGGGGCATGGCCTCCATCAACGCTGGCTTCCCGTACAGCACGCCGATGCCCGTTGGCCCGCACATCTTGTGCCCCGAGAAGGCGAAGAAATCGACGTCCAGGTCCACCAGGTCGACTTCCATGTGAGGCACGCTCTGTGCACCGTCGATGAGAACCAACGCCCCCGCCTCGTGCGCCCGGGCTGTGATCTCCTTGACCGGGTTCACTGTCCCCAGCACGTTGGAGATCTGCGTCAACGCGACGAGTCTCACGGGACCGTCCAGCAACGCGTCCAGAGCCGCCATGTCGAGAAGCCCTTCTTCCGTGACCGGCAGGAGGACCAGCTCCGCGCCCTTCTCCTGGGCCAGACGCTGCCATGGCACCAGGTTACTGTGGTGCTCCATCTCCGTAGCGACGATGCGGTCTTTGTGCGAGACGTTGTGCTGTCCCCAACACCAGGCCACCAGGTTGATCGCCTCTGTCGCGTTCCTCGTGAACACGATGCCCCGGCGGTCCGGGGCCCCCGTGAAGGCTGTCACCTTGTCTCGCGCCTCCTCAAAGGCGACGGTGGACGCCTCGCTCAGCGTATGGACGCCCCGATGGATGTTGGCGTACTCCGTCCGGTAGAAGTCCGCGATGGCGTCGATTACCGCGTCGGGCTTCTGGGTCGTGGCCGCGTTGTCCAGATAGGCCAGCGGCTTACCGTGGATCTCTCGCTTGAGAATTGGGAAGTCTGCTCGGCACTTCAGCGGATCCAACGTTGGCTCCGTGCTCAATCTTGCCTCCGATCTCGCGTGTCCATCCTACCTCTACCCCGTCCGTCCTTCCCCATCCCTGCGTGACTCGAGTCCGTGGGCCCCAGGGCCCGACGGCGGCTCCCCCGGAGCGGTCCGTGTCGACACGACGGGCAGCAGAGGAAAAGGTGAACCATGTCCCGGGTTCAACTGAAGAGCTTCTGCATCTTCATCGCCACCGACATGTCACCCCTGACCTTGAGGCGACCCTGCATGAAGGCCGCCATAGGATTCAAGTCGCCTTTGATCAGGGCGACCAGGTCCTCGCTCGCGGCCTGCACCGTCACCTCCGGGGAGCCCACCTCTCCCTCTTCGATACGCACGTCGCCGTCGCGTACCTCCACTGTCCACACGCCCGCGTCCTCGCCCGATATGTCAAAGAGGATCGTGGCATCTATCCCCTTCAGCTTCTCCATGTCGGTTGAGCTCGACATGCTCTTCAGCGCCTTTCTAACGTCTGCTAACTCAGGCATTATCCCCTCTCTCTCATAACCCTTCGTGCCTTCTGCTCGCCTGGATGCCGGTTAAGGTCGTGCGCCTCCTTGCCGGTCATCGACGGCTGATTCTTCTCTTCCCTATGCTTGCGGTAGCGAGACGGACCGTCATCCATTCACCTCGACGGGATCCATCTCCTCCCAGTTCGGACCCATCTTGAGATCCACCTCAAGCGGAGCATCAAGCTCAAACGCGTGCTCCATGACCTCGCACATAAGCGGGATAGCGGCCTCTATCTCCTCCTCGGGCGCCTCGACGATCAACTCGTCGTGCACTTGTAGGATCATCTGTGTCCGCAGACCCCGTTCCTGGAGTGCATCGTACAGCTGTATCATCGCGATCTTGATGATGTCTGCCGCGGTCCCTTGAATCGGGGCATTGATCGCCATTCGCTCCGCGGCCTGCCGGGCATAGTGGGAGGCCTTGCTGCCCGGTTGCAGCTCTGGGAAGTATCGCCTCCTGCCCAGGAGAGTTTCCACGTATCCATGCCGCCCCGCCAGCACCTTTGTGTTCCTGATGTACTCGCGGACGCCAGGGAATCGCTCGAAGTACGTCGTGATGAAGTTCTCTGCCTCGGCCTGCGTCAGCCCCGTCGCCTGCGCCAGGCCGTACGCGGTTTGACCGTAGGAGAGCCCGAAGTTGACCGCTTTGGCGAGTCTCCGCTGATTCGGGGTGACGTCCTCCAGAGGAACGTCGAGAATCGCGGCGGCGGTGCTGGCGTGAATGTCCTCACCCCTCTCGAAAGCGCCGAGAAGGCCATGGTCTCTGGAGACGTGGGCCATCACCCGCAACTCCACCTGCGAGTAGTCCGCGGCGATCAGCCGCATGCCGTCGTCGGCGACGAAGGCGCTCCTCACGTGGCGGCCTAACTCGGTGCGAATGGGGATGTTCTGGAGATTCGGATCGCTGGAGCTCAGGCGTCCCGTCACGGTCCCTGTCTGATTGTAGGATGTGTGGATCCGTCCCGTGACTGGATTAACCATCTGGGGCAGTGCGTCGACGTAGGTCGACTTCAGCTTCGCGAGGGAACGGTATTCGAGCACCTTCTCGACGACCTCGTGCCGGTGCCGGAGTCGTTCCAGGACGCTGGCCGCCGTTGAGTAGTGGCCTGTCTTCGTCCGCCGGGCTCCCTCGGTGGGCAGCCCCAGCGCGTTGAAGAGCGCCTCGGACAGCTGCTGTGGGGAGTTGACGTTGAAGGAATACCCCACGTCCTCGTGGATCTCCTTCTCAATTCCCGTCAACTCGCTCGCGAGTCTGCGGGACATGCGCTCAAGCTGCTCCTCGTCGAACCCGACCCCGGCCTGCTCCATCCCCGCCAGGACGGGAACCAGCGGCATCTCCACCTCCGTGAAGAGGGACCAGAGTTCCCTCTCCTGCAGTTCCGACCGCAGGACCTCACCCAATCGGTGGGTCATGTCCACGTCGGCACAGGCATACGGGGCTGCCCGTTCCACCGGCACCTCGCGCATTGTGATCTGCTGTCGACCGGTGCCGATCAAGTCTGTGATGGGCACCATTCGTTCGTGGAGTCGCGTCCAGGCCAGATCCTTGAGGCCCAAGCTCTGCGACGAGGGGTCGACCAACCACTCGGCGATCATCGTATCGAAGGAGACGTTCTTCATTCGTCCCCCGCAGCGCTCCAGCACAATCAGATCATACTTGATATTGTGTCCTTGTTTGAGGACCCTGCTGCTCGCCAGCAGCGGACGGAGGGCCTCAAGTGTGGTCTCAAGGCCCAGTCGGGGATCTCCCGCTGGTGCTTGAACAGGGATGTAGAAGCCTAACCCCTCTTCGTCTGTGAGGCCTATGCCCACCAGCTCGGCCCGCATGGAGTCGACCCCCGTAGTCTCCGTATCGATCGTGATGGTGTCGGCGCTCTCAAGCCGCTCCACCAGCCGGCGCAGACCCTCCTCGTCGGCCACAATCTCGTACCGGGCTAGGTTTTCCTCCGCAGTACCCGGATCAACCCTATCAGCCGCGTCTTCCTCCTGCCCGAACATGCTCAGTTGGTGTGCCACCCCTGGGCGCTGAAGGGAGCGCGGCTCCGGCAATCGATCAATCAACGTCTTGAACTCCAACTTGTGGAAAAGGTCCAGTACCTCGTCGTAGTCGAAGGTCCGCACGCGGCACGCCTCAAGATCCAGGTTGACTGGGGCGTCCATATCGATCTTCGCCAGGCGTCGGCTAAGGAACGCCTCTTCCCGTCCGTCCTCCAATCGGTTCCGAAACCGCGTCGAGATCTCCTCCAGGTGCTCATAGACTTTGTCCAGCGAACCATACTTCTTCAGCAGCTTCGTGGCAGTCTTCTCTCCCACGCCGTAGACGCCCGGAATGTTGTCGGACTTGTCGCCCATCAGGGCTTTGTAGTCCACCAACTGCTCGGGTTCCAGGCCGTCATACCGATCTTGCACACCCTTCACGTCGTAGACTACCGTGTCAGAGAACCGCCAGCGCGACGTCAAGACGCGCGTGTGATCGTCGACCAGTTGGAGGAGATCCATATCTCCGGTCACGATCAGGGTGTCGACCCCCTCCTGCTCTGCCTGCCGAGCCAGCGTCCCGAGCAGGTCGTCCGCCTCGTACCCCTCCTGCTCGTAGATGGGCATGTCCAGAGTCTCGACGACGGCCCGCACCCGGTCCATCTGTGTCCGGAGCTCGTCGGGCATCTTAGCGCGGTGGGCCTTATAGGCCTCATAGATCTCGTGGCGGAAGGTCCGGCCCTTGTCGAAGGTTACCGCGATGTGCGTCGGCTTCTCGTCCTCCAGGACTTTGAGAAGCATCGAGGTGAAGCCGTATACCGCGTTGGTCAGCTCACCCCGCGATGTCGTTAGATCGTCCGGTAGGGCGTGATAGGCCCGATACGCCAGGGCGTGACCATCGATGAGGACCAGACGTCTGTCTTCGGCCATAGATCTCCCATTCCAGATAGATTCATACACGATAAGCCACACGGCTCACAACGTAGGGGGCGGGGACGGCTGCGCCTCGGCGAGACACCTCGGCGAGTAGGTTGTCTATCGTCCGTCCCCTTCTGGTACACTTAGGGCCGCGCGCAACCGTCGAGCCGTTTCCCTCACTCGATGGCGAAGAAAGCCTAGTGTGGTATCCGAGCGCAAGACCACAGACAAGAGCACGTTGTCTTCGATGGTCGATGTGTAGAGGACATAGTCCTCTCCCTCGACGGCCTGTTCGAAACCCGTTGGCTCCGATCCCAGAGAGCGCGTCGCCATACGTGCCAGCCTGCACGCGCGCCAGATAGTCTGGCCCAGAGCGTCTCGGCGGTCTCCCCGTATGCCACCGACGCATACCACCACGTCTCCACGGTCGGTCACCATGACGGCATCGGCATTGACCTCCCCGGCGAGCCTTTCGAGCTCTGCTGTCGCAGCCTCACACCATCCCTTGGCGCCTGGGGAGGGGGCTTCATCCCTTGTCCTCCCTGCGTGCCTGCCCTTCGAGGGTTGAGGGTCTCCCCTGTCCCTATGCAGTTCGGGCACGTCAGCGCTCTCCGCCACCGGAGGTTGGGCGGGGCTCTCTTGCTTTGCTGACCCGCTGACACGATCCGGCGCGCGTCCTCGTGCGCGTACCGCGGGTCGGTCGGCTCGCTCTGAAGCTTCTCTCACGCCTGGCTGCTCCGGGAGCTCCGACTGAGCTGAGTGCCCTCCCTTGTCCGCCGGGGGAGATCTCTCGGGCACGCCGGGCCAGGCGTGGGTTCCAGGTCCGGGCTGTGTCTCCGGTTCGGCCTGCGCCCCTGGCCTCCTTAAGGGGCCTCCGAGGGCGGCCTCCACCAAGTTCGGCAGATCCGGCAGAAAGAACGGCTTCGGAAGCGTACCCTGGACCCCCAGGTCGTTCAAGTCTTTGGGCAACTCATCGCCCTGGAGGGGTATTAGGATCAGGGACAGGTCGGCGTCGGCCGCCCGCAGCTTCCGCGCCACCGCTTCTCCGTCCAGCCCATCCTGAACCTGGATACCCAGATCCACAATGGCCAGCTCGAACGATCTGGTGGACGCCGCATCCAGCGCCTCAGATCCCGTCAGCGCGACAGTCGCTAGGTAGCCGCCCTCCTCCTCCAGGCTCTCCTTGAGCATCAAGGCGAAGCCGGGGTTGCTGTCGACGATCAAGATGGTCGCGCTCTGCCCCATGCCTCCTCCTCCCTTCGCCGCGTCCGTCTGCAGAGAGGGCCTGGATCTGACGTCAGTCCTCTGTCGATACGTCTCGCCGGATAGCCGGACCGCTACGCGCCGAGGCTTGCGCCCCTTCCCTGGCCCGGAAGAGGCTAGCTCTGAGCGGGCGGAAGCAAATCAGGTCCGGCCCCCACTTCCTTTCCACCCCAGGGGATCTGCGCGGTCTATGCCTCCAGGATGATGGCGTCAAGCGAACGTTTGGGGACGTGATGGACATCGTCGTCATCTCGATAGTACTTTATATCGCCCTCGGGCCCCACCTCTTCCAGCACCACATCCTCCTTGGGCTCGCCGAGTGCGAGGGTGAGGAGAATCTCAAACTGGTCCGGGAGGTCGAATAGATCTCGAAGCCCCTTGCGATCGACTGCGCCCAGGATGCAGCCTCCCAACCCGCGCTCCATTGCGCCGAGCATAATGGACTGGGCCGCGATACCGTGGTCACAGCCAAAGGACTTCCGGATCTCGCGGTCGCCCAGGATGATGATATACGCCGCCGGGCGTTCTCCCTCCAACGGCCCATCCCAGTCCTCGAGGTATCCGGCCCACCGAGTGTGGGCGAAGACCTTGCCGTTCGTCTCTTCGTCCGAGACCAGGATGTACTTGAGCGGCTGCAGGTTGGCCGCGGACGCCGACAGCCGCGCTAGCTCGACCAGGCTGCGGAGAGTCTCCCCGCTCACGTTCTCGCTCTGACGGAAGCGGCGGTAGCTGCGTGTCTGGCGAATCAGGTCTTCAAGCATGCATCCTCCTTCTTGCTCATTGTCGTGTTCGGCGATAGGGACGCCGTCAGCGATTCCCTCCCGGGTACGGCTCTCCACGCCATCTCCCAGGCCTTGGGAGCGGTGCGGCACCGGGTCCACGGGCGCTACGGCAGCTCGCAAACGTACGGCGCGCCCTCGCCCAGCACCTCGTGCACGTGCACCATCCAATCGCTGATGGGGATCATCTGCGGGCATTTCTCTTCACACTCGCCACAATCGGTGCACGCGTTCGCACGGTTCTCCTCGTCAATGAACTGATAGGACGTGCGCGCCGCATCCGGCTTCTCATACATCACGCCCTGGTTGTACACGTCGAGATTCTGCGGAATGTCCACACCGTGGGGGCAGGGCATACAGTACCTACACTGCGTGCAGGGAATGGGGCAGAGCTCATTGTACGCACTCCGGACGCGATCAATGAGCGCCAGCTCCTCGTCCGTGAGCAACCCAACGGCGGATTTTTCGGCGCTGGCCACGTTCTCCTTTACGTGTGCCATCGCACTCCAGCCGCTCAACACCACGGCTACCTCAGGCTGGTGCCAGAGCCACTGCAGCGCCCAATCCGCCGGCGACCGGGGCGTTTCCGCCTCCTGCCATATAGCCTCGATCTTCTCAGGCGGGGCGACCAGACGGCCGCCCAACAGGGGCTCCATGATCACCACCGCTACGCCCTTGGAGGCGGCGTACTTCAATCCCTTTCTCCCCGCCTGCGTCTCGATATCCATGTAGTTGTATTGGATCTGGCAGAACGTCCAGTCGTAGGCATCGATGATCTCCTCGAAGACCTCATACTCATCGTGAAAGGAGAAACCCAGATAGTCGATCCGTCCGTCAGCCAGGGCGCCCTCTGCCCAGTCCAGAACCCCGAGGTCGCGCATCTTGTGCCACGACGCCTGACGCAGCGCATGGAGAAGATAGAAATCGATGTGATCGGTTCGGAGCCGCTCAAGTTGCTCGTCGAGGTACCGGTCGAAGTCGTCACGCTCTTCTACCTCCCAGCAAGGTAGCTTGGTCGCCAGCTTCACCTGCTCACGATATCCGTTCTCCAGAAATCGGCCTACAAAGGGCTCGCTGTTTCCGCCGTGGTAGGGATAAGCTGTGTCCACATAGTTCACGCCATGGTCGATGGCGTAGGCCATCATCCGGGCGGTCTCGTCCTCGTCGATGTTCTCATTGCCATTCTTGGTCGGCAGCCGCATGCAGCCGAACCCCAGCGCCGAGGGCTTCCAGTCCAGGTCTCCGAATTGACGGTATTCCATGGTTTCCTCTCAGTCAGTATCCAAGGTCCTTATCAACGACGTTTCGCAGTTCCTCTCCCGCGATGTATCGGTCCAGGTTGTCCAAGAAGACGTCCAGGGCCCGCTCGTGGTAGTGGGGCGTGACCCCGGCGTAGTGTGGTGTGATGATCAGATTCTCCAAGTCCCAGAGTGCTGCAGACTCGCTAAGGGGCTCGTCCTCAAAGACGTCCAGGGCGGCTCGTCCGATCTGCCGGCTCTGGAGGGCGTCAGCCAGGGCCTCCTCATCAACGGTGCCGCCGCGGCCCACGTTGATCAGGGTGGCTGACCCCTTCATAGCCTCCAGCTCGGCTCTCCCGATCATGCCGCGCGTCTCCTCAGTCAGTGGGACAGTGAGGACGACTACGTCGGCCCGCGGCAGTACATTCAGCAGGTCGTCAGGCCCCCACATAGACATAACACCCGTCACCGCCTGAATGGGATCGCGCCGTACCCCCAGCACCTCCATGCCCACGACCGACGCCACCCGCGCTATTCGCTTACCGACTGCCCCGACTCCGATGAGAAGCATCGTCTTCCCGCTTAACTCGAACAACCCTGTGTGATCGCGCTGGGGAATCCAGTCGTGGCGGTCCTGAGCTCGAAGCGCCCGGGGCAGCTCCCGACCGAACGCGAGGAGGAGGGCAAAAACGTGCTCGGCGATGGGAATGGCGTGGATCCCGGACGTGTTCGTGAGGACGAAATCCGCCGCCGCTGCTTCCGGGTGACTCAGGAGCCAATCCGCGCCGGCGGTCCACTGCTGATACCAGCGTAGGTTTGACGCCCTGGGAAGCAGATCGGCGGGGAACCAGCCAGCCGCCACTTCAATTCGATCGATCACCGCGACGATTTCATCACGGTCTCTCGTCACCGTCACCCGGACGCCCTCCGGCGCCTTCTCCCGCACGCGAGCCACCTGCTCGGAAGAGAGGGTGCCGGGCGCCAGGGCGATCAGGATCGTATCCATGCTCCTCGTGTCCTTG
>Ga0180430_10002068_pt1 | contig 18682 bp, 16 predicted proteins | sample SS_ome_9_FD_132999 | JGI IMG/M metagenome (GOLD analysis project Ga0180430, IMG submission 132999) | Hypersaline lake sediment archaeal communities from the Salton Sea, California, USA - SS_1_S_2 metaG | ecosystem: Environmental > Aquatic > Non-marine Saline and Alkaline > Hypersaline >... | reverse complement strand
TTACAGGTTTCTGCAGAAAGCCGGTAGACCCTTCCTCTCGCCGCAATGGCAAAAACGAAAATCATCTGGCTTTTCCGGAGCGCAGTATGATGCGACACTCTATGCTTTCTTTTTCACAATATATTGGCGTTGATATAATTTCTGCGCCTCATGTGGATAACCCAGAGAGGTGTCGATACGAGGTGCTTTGTTAAAAATGGATTCTTCATTTTCTTTCACGTGAAAGAAAACGGAAGCAAAAGAAAACGCCCGTGTCCCGCTTAACCCTGCGCGTCCCGTCTGCGGGCGGACGCGCCGAAACTCGTCCCGCCTTCGCCAAGGCTACGGTGCGGCTCAGACAGTCGCCGCGTCTTTTTCGCCCGCAGACGGGATGCTCAGCGCGGGACAAAGGGAAATTAAAAAACCAAAAGCTTAAAAACCCTTTTGAGGTCAACTTTGCCAAATCTATTTAAAGCCACCCGATTTCTGAATGTGCTTCATCATGAAAAGATTCAATAGCAAAAAGGTGTAACGATGCTGCTGGAAAGCTACCAATTCGATGTCGTCAACAACCACTGCATGCCCGCTGTCCGGAGCGTCAATTGTATCGCCCGGCTGGACCAGGACGTGGGCTGCGCTATCCCCTACCTGAATGCCGTCCTCGAGGGCGACCAGTTCACCCCCGACCCGCCGTCGGTGACCTTCAAGACCGAAGGGCGGCTGATTTCGGTCACGGAACGGACGATCACAGTCAACGCGGTAGAAGACGAGGCCCAGGGTCGCAAGATCATCGAATGGATCAAACGGGAAATCAACGACGCCTGGGAAGACCGCGAAAACATCGAGCCGCGCTACACCAAAGCCGAACGTCCCCAGGTGGTGGAGGTATTAAAACGCCTGCCCAAGACCAATTGCAAGAAATGCGGTGCGCCCACCTGCATGGTGTTCGCGACCTGGGTGGTTCAGGGGGCCAAGGATGAGACTCAGTGTCCGGAGTTGAATGAAGAAGACAAAAGAAATTTGCATGACTACTTGGCGCAGTTCAGCTTAGGTTAATACGAATTGGGAGGACTTATTAAAAGTCGGATATATCTTCGCTAAATAATGATACGAATATGTGAATTTGAAGAGCGTCCCACACCCCCAATAAAATGTCTAAAGGGCCCCACAGGCGACAATGGTTGGAACCCCATTAAGGGCAAAAGATTTATGAACAAAACTTTTAGGCAGAAATCCAATCCCTTAGCGCAGTATATAGAACATTTTTTGTTCTATAATATAAAATCGCAATATTCTAAAATACTATGTTAGGGAGCGGAGGAGGCAATGGATCCACAACAATTCGACAGACTCCTATCCACACTATCGGAAATGTCGTCTCCGAGTTGGATCGTTAAGTGGAGGACTGGTTGACGCCGAACTCGCGTACAATCTTCACTCTAATAGAGGTGTAATTTTGTGGGAGCAATGGGGGGGATTTTGCAAGCACGTTCAGAAGCGTCTTAATGACCAAGAAATATATTGGGAAATCGAGAAGTGGGCCGGAAAATTTGAAAATGAACTCGTCAAGCGCAGAGAGTTGGAAGGCAAGAAACGAGCTGATGCTGAAAAAATGATCTTACAGGGTAAAGGCATGCGTGAATTGGCGAGAACTGGATCGCAGACATAAAGGGGCAAGTCTGCCTTTGACTTTTTGCAACCTATCAGGAAAAGGGACATTCTATGTCCCCTTATGTCAACAGAATAAATAAAAAACAGGATGCTAGAAATTCTTGAACTCAAAAAACGCACGCGTCCTGTTGTATTTGGTCAAAATGGTTGGCGAGATTATCTCTCTTCCTTCGGCGAACTTATGATCTGATCGTTACGTTTATCCGGCATCAAGCGTTAATTAGGGTTTCCTGAATAATGCGCATCAAGCCGCAGAACGGGCGAAAGTTTGTCTTTCAAGGCTGATAAGCGCAGAAGGTAGTATATCCGAACGGGTTGTGATTGCCCCTTGAACACGTCACAATGCGCAGTCTTTCGCTTATATTTTGGGACGCATTTTGGGACGGGCATGAAATTATGCGTATCTAAATATATGGGGGCGGGATCAGACCATGTCAACCAGCTTATATAACACCACAAAATCGAATATTTGGCCCTAAAAACGACCTTAGAAGGCCAATTTTGACCTAAATTACGGCCCTAACCGTTCTCTAATTGATAAGGTTGGGGGCAGGGAATACGCTTTATATTTCAATGATTAAAAGCGTTCTTTTTTTAAAACTTCGAAATACAGTAAAAATTATGGTAATCAAGACTAACGACAAAATTGAGTTTAACTCGGATAACGGCTATCACACCTTACCGGGATTGAATTTCATGCGCAATACGGTCACTCTCACCCTTGCCTTTTTTCTGCTATTTGTAACGGTGTCATCAGCGAAATCGCAACCGGAACATTACACTACGATTGATATCGTTACACCGTCCTGGGAAAATGTCACAAACAAAGATGGCTCGGGGCTGTATTTTGACATCCTGAGAAAAATATACAAGCCGTATGACATCGAGCTGAAATTTACGATTGTTCCATGGCGGCGCGCCGTCGACATGGTCAAAAACAAGCAGTCGGATACCATGCTGGGCGGGTATTATGTCGTTTCTGATGAGGTGAAAGACTTATTCCCAAGATACCCAATAGGCCGTGAAGTTCTGGCCGCGCTGATAAAGAAAGGACCGGCCACGGTCTGGGAGGGCAAGAAGAGCGTTGCCCACAAGAACGTTGTTTGGATTCGGGGCTATAATTACCATAAATATTTGGACGTCAGTACCAACGGGATGGAGATCGATCGCGAAGCTCAGGGATGGAAAATGGTAGAATCCGGAAGAGCCGATGCTTATTTTGAAAACATCAATTTTTTGAACAGATACATTAAAAATGAGAAGGTGGATATGGGTCAGTACGAAATACATATCATTTCCGAAAGACCATTATTCGCCAGATTTTCAAATACCCCAAAATCGCGAAAGCTGATCGAAATTTACGATTCAAGAATGCCCGAATTATTGGAACAAGATGAAATTCGAAGGCTGTTCGACAAATGGGGATTTCCTTATCCCTCCTTCACGCCGAGAGAGGGCAACGATGGCGTGAAGGTTATCGAATAGAAGGATAAGAGGGTCACTGATTGGTATCTCGTTTGGGACCTGCAAGGCGCCTTTTATATGCATTGTTTGCATTTTTGCTGCTTACGGGCTGCGGCTTAAAGGTCGGAGCCATTAGGTCAGTTGATGCCGCCAAATCGTTTCCTGCAGGCAAGGGAGTGGTGGTCGGTAAGGTTCAGTTTATCGGTGATGGCCAAAATTTGAAGTACAATATCTTCAACAGGCCTCTCATGCGTCTGTTTCGATTCTCAGACACCGATTATTTCGAAACGCCCATGGTCGAAGCGACCGGTGCCTTCTCATGGGAACTACCTGCAGGTGAGTATGAAATCGCCATGCTGGGTGGCGGCATGTCTCCCGTCAAGCCGCGCATGCTGATGCGTAGCAGCGGCAAATATTGGCAGGTGAATGGATTTACATATCCCGGCTAATCGTTTCCTCGCAACATCTGGGGAAATAAACTATTTGGGCACCATCGCAGTCGATGTAAACTCAAGGGCAATGGAAGCCCTAATCGACTTTGCCGGCGAACGCGTGTTCGATTCGCTTAACCGCTTGCTGATTGTCGATGAATCGGAAACGGATCCAAAGTGGCCATTGCTGAAAGGCCATCCTGGAGCAGCAATAGAACTGTTTGAACCCATCCTGCTCCAATGAAAGATAAAACGTAAGTAATCGCCAAGTAAATAAAGCAGCTTGTCCGGACCGGGTTGCGGGAAATGGGTCCGATGGTCTCATTATTTGACAAAAATTGTCGGGCGTATCAGGTGTTGGGGGCATGACCCGGTAATTTCAAGAAGGTCGTCCTTATATTACGGTAGTTCGATTCATCGGGTATGAAAAGGAATTCCTGAAAAACCCGTCTCTATCATTTAGATACAAGCGTTTGTTACAATCTGATTGTTCCGGCTGGTCTGGTAAAGATCATACTGAAAGTGCCGGATGAGAGCAACGTGAAGCATCCATCACCTTGGTGGTATTCACAAGCGTGGAATATCCGCCGGTGTGGGTAGGCTTTATTGTAGCAGGCTGGTACGCCTGATCACTCCGTGCGCAGCATTGGGATGACGGGAGGTGCTCCATTGGCAGAAGCGAAGACAAAACTCAGGCTATGGACGGCGCCCGCAAAGATAAAGATGCCATACAAGGTGTCCCTATTTTTGCTATTGCTGTTTGGCTACCTTGTTAGCGGTCCTTGGCTGCTGACGCAACTGGGCAATGTTTCACGCCTCTTCGTCTTCGTCTTCACCTTGCCGGCGGCATTCTTCTGGGGGCTGAAGGGCGGCATTGCCGCTTCGTTGGCAACGCCGGCGCTTGTCCTGGCGCTTCATGCCGTCATGGGGGTGCCATTCAGCGGAGGCATACTCGGTCCCCTTTTCCTGCTGCTGATGAACACGATGGTCGGGCGAATGTGCGACCTGAGTCTGCGGCTCGAAAGGGAATTTGAGGAAAAAGACCGGGCCGAAATTGAACTGCAGCGGCACAAAGCCCATCTGGAGGAGAGGATCAGAGAGCGCACCGCCGAATTGACGCGCATCAACGAGGAACTTCAGCAGGAGATCGGCGAACGGAAGCAGGTGGCAAAGGCACTGCGTGAAAGCGAAGAAAAATACCGCCTTCTGGTCGAGACCGCCAACGAGGCGATCTTCATCGCCCAGGACGGCGTCATTAAGTTCCCCAATCCAAAGACCATTGAGATGACGGGATATTCAGAGAGCGAAGTGAAGGCGAGGCCATTCGTGAATCTGATCCATCCGGACGACAGGCAAATGGTCGCCGAAAGACATCGTCAACGATTGAATGGGGAGCACCCGCCATCCGACTATGCCTTCAGGATCGTCAACAAGGCTGGTTCCGAAATGTGGGTCCAAATCAATGCGGCGCCGACAACGTGGGAGGGCCGGCCGGCGACAATCAATCTCATCAGGGACATTACGGAAAAAAGGCAGCTGGAGGAGCGGCTGCGACAATCGCAGAAAATCGAATCCATCGGCACATTGGCCGGCGGGATCGCCCACGAGTTCAACAACATCCTGGGCATTATCATCGGCAATACCGAACTGGCCCTTGAAGACGTTCCCGAAAGGGGCCTGGCGGCAGGAAACCTTCAGGAAGTCCGCACCGCATCGCTGCGCGGCAAGGACGTGGTCAACCGGATTTTAAGTTTCGCCCGCATCGCGCCGGCGGAGAGAAAACCGGTACGGGTGGGCGACGCTGCCAGGGAATCCCTGAAACTGCTGCGGGCGGCCATCCCTGCCACGATCGATATCCGGCAGCACCTCGTCTGCGAGGAGGAAACGATCCTGGCGGATCTTACCGAGATCCATCAGGTGCTCATGAACCTGTGCACCAACGCCGCCCATGCCGTGGAAGATACCTCCGGGGTCGTGGAAATCACGCTGGAACCCGTTTACCTGGATCGCTCAGCGGTAAGGCGCTACGACGGTCTCAATCCCGGGCGTCATGTGCGGTTGACGGTCGCGGATACCGGCCGGGGAATTGCCCCCGGGGTGATCGACCGTATTTTCGACCCTTATTTTACTACCAAGGATATCGGCCAAGGGCTCGGCATGGGATTGGCGATCGTGCACGGCATCGTGAAGAAAAATGACGGGGCGATCCGCATCGAAAGCGAGCCGGGTCAGGGGACAACGGTCGAGGTGCTGTTCCCGCAGATAGAGGCCCGCGCCGTTACCGAGGTCCAGAAAGCTGGTGTTCTACCCACGGGAACCGAGCGGGTCCTGGTTGTGGACGACGAACCCTCGCTTTTGGAAATGACCACCCTCATGCTGAAAAGGCTGGCGTACACGGTTGTCAGCACAACCAGTAGCATCGAAGCATTGAAGCTTTTTCAAACAGAGTCAGACCGATTCGACCTGGTCATAACGGACATGGCCATGCCGGAGATGGCGGGGGATATGCTGGCAAGGAAACTCTTGAGCCTGCGCCCGGACATACCCATTATTCTTTGTACAGGCCATAGCGACCGGATCGATGCCGAACGCGCTGCAGAAATCGGTATCGCGGGCTATTACATGAAGCCCCTTGAAATGAAGACCCTCGCCAAAGAGGTTCGCAAGGTATTGGATGAGGCCCAGCTAAAACGGAACAATTCAGGGTCGTCCATTAAAGGATTCGACAAGGGGGAAAACACTTCTCCATAGCAAAATTTTACGGCATTTTTGCTTGACGACACACTCACTGACGGGCTGTGTTGTTCGGTCTCGCACCTGAACTTTTCACGGCGGTTGGTTGCGGAGTGATATGTCGATCCACACCAGTCACCCATAAGGATTAAGGCCCTGTTCTTTGAAAATCCAATCTGAACTACTTTTTGCCCTATGAAATCAGCGATCGGCTAAAATCACCAACAAAAACATCCAGGGAACCGTCCGGAATGAAAAATTCGCTGGGCAACAAGTCGCGGCCCCATTTGGATCACCTACGAAAATGAATCCATTAATGACCATATGACTGTGTATAAATTCCGCCAATATCCAATATTCGGAAAAATTTCCAGATAATCAATAGTTAGTCTTCATTTAAAAAAATCGCTGTTCCTGAAAAGTATAAGGAAACCTTTTCCCAGAGGGAAATATGATGAAAACACATAGCGATGCAAACAAGCTAAACCGGATTGAAAAACGAGCGATTGAAGCCTTTGCTGTTACCCCTATAATTCAAGCTGTAGCACAACGAATTGGAAAGGAAGAAGCGCTTTCCATCTTACAAGAGGTCAATGAAAAAGAAGCATTCCAGCGTGGTGAATCCATACGAAACCAACTTGGAAAGACAGGGATTCTTGAATTAGTTGAAGATGTAGATACATGGGGCATAGGAGGTGTGCTATAAATGGAGGTTATAGAACAAACTTTCGAGACGTATCATTTCAACATAACTCGTTGCCCATATTATGAAAAATACCTTGAGTTAGGCCTTACGGAGTAAGGGGTAGCTTTATCTTGCTGTCGTGACAAACCATTTGCACTGGGATTTCATCCTCAACTGAAGCTTGCGCGTTCACAAACAATCATGGAGGGAGCTGATTTTTGCGATTTTCGATACACCTTGCGTTTGATTTAATTAATACATTAAATGGCTAAGATTAGTTATCCGAAGATCGTAAGGATCACCCCATAAAGGCAAACCGCCGTGCGAAAATTCCGGCAGAAATATTATGATTATTTTTCGAAATTCTATGACCGGTTTATCGCCCTTCACGCCAGCGACAAGCAGGGTGTGCTGCGTGATATTCTGGCTGAACAAACAGGTGCCGAACCGGGGGATTGCGTGCTCGACATCTGCACGGGCACCGGGGCAGCCCTTCGGCCGCTCGCCGGGCGGGTTGGCGCGGAAGGGCTGGTTGTGGGGCTCGATTTCTCTTCGGGAATGCTTGCGGCGGCCCGGGAAAAAACACGGGCAGATAATCAGGTCTGCCTGGTCCAGGCGGACTGCGGCCGGCTGCCATTCAAAGCGGGTGTCTTCAGTGTCGTCACCTGTTCCCATGCCTTCTACGAGCTGAAGGGCGCCACACAGGTTAACACCCTCGACGAAATCAAGCGGTGCCTCAAACCGGGAAAACCGTTTCTGATGATGGAGCACGAGGTCCCTGAAAATCGACTGGTCCGGCTGCTCTTCCATATCCGGCTCATGTCCATGGGACGGGAAAGAGCCCTCCAGATCCTGAAGCATGAAGCCGGTTTCCTGAACCAATACTTTCCCCAGGTCACGAAATCCGCTGTGGTTACCGGCAAATCTAAAATCTATATCTGCTGGACATAAAATTTAACCCGGAGGGTGCGGGGCGCTCAGATCAGGGTTTCGCTATGCTTCCCAAACGCGTCTCCGTATAAACTTAGGCGCTTGATCACATCCCGGAGATAGTTGCGACTTTCTGTGGACGGCAGCGCTTCCACGAGGCGCTGGTAGACATCCGCGGGGGTTAGGCGGTTGATGGCGGGGATGGCCTCTTTGATCAACGGTTCCGCAATAAACGCTTTCCAAACGTTCGAAGGGCCTGCGTGGTAGGCAGCCACGGCGCAGTAGGTGCGGCTTAGCGGATCGGTGATGGATCCAAGGTAGCTATTTTTCAGGATGTGGAGATAGGCCGTTCCCAGTTCGATATTATTGTGAGGATCGAAAAGATACTGGGGCGTCAACTCGCGGCGCTGGCCGTAAACCCGGTGGTAGGCCTCCCGGCCGGCCGTGTGGGGAACCAGCTGCATGAGCCCATAGGCCGAAGCCTGCGAGCGTGCTTTCGGATTGAAGGCGGATTCGGTATGAATCATCGCCATGACCAAAGCCGGGTCGAGATTGAATTTTTGGGCATGGGCCAGCACGATCGGGTGAAACTGGCGCGCCCGTCCTTCCAGGAGATTTCTTACCAGCTGAAAATGAATCACAATGGTCAGGTCTGTCATAGGCACACCTTGGGGCGTTTCCGGGGATCCTGGAGGATGCTGTTCGAGGATGTCAGCCATATAATCCGTTACCAGCCAGCGGGGCACCGGACGACCGTCGATCATCCGGATATGTTCCACAAGGGAAGGGTGCCTGGCAAGAGGCCCGGAGGTCAGGTCCAGGCGCAATTTCTGCGACGTGGCGGCCTTTACCTTCAGTGGCCGGCCAACTTGCAAGGACGCACTGATGGCGATTCCATTGACCGTTGCCAATGCTTGGTGGTTCATGTCGAACCGCCGGGCGATCTTCCACAGGGAGTCGCCCTGTTGCACGAGGTAGACACGAAATTCCTCTCGCAGGAGAAGGGACGCGGCAATGGTGTCTCGATTCGGCGGCGTTTCCTGGGGCTGCGTCGCCATGCCGTCGGGAGGCGTTTTTGTTGCGCTAGGCAGGCGGCGCGGCGCCAAGCAGTTTCGGGCAAGAAAGAAACCACAACGCGAATCACCAGCGAAGACCGATAGGGTCCCAAGGGTTGCCCGTTGGTTTATTGCGTCTTCGATGAGGCCTGTCCCCAGGACTGATTCGCGTCGACGCACTGCGTCGGCGCAAGGGGTTGATGCGGCAACATGGCCCCACGCCATGGCAGCATCGCTTTCAAACCCCTCCAAAGCAGGCCCCGGTTGAAACGCAGAGGCCAAATAGGAAGATTCACCAGCAGATCCTGTTGCCGGCCAGCTAATGAGTATGGAAGTCGCAAGAAGGACGAAAAACACGTTGATGAGCGATCGCTGGAAACGGCGGCTCGAACGCATTGCGGGGTTGGTATGGTAAATGAATTTTTCCATCTCCAAATGAAGGGATCGGATTCATGGACGGAAGCACTGAAGCTACAAGCAGCAATAACCGTACCGATTACACCATATTGGTGTACGCGATAAAAAGAACAACAAAATGAAGTGGTTCAGACCAAAAGCGGCAAACCATGCAGAACAATATTTGTGAAAAATGATTCCCTGTGAGTAATGGTTTACATAAAACATTGCCTCCTTTTACAACAACCCCAAGGGGTCAAGTCCGCTCTTGACCTTTTCCGGGCGGTCATGTTAGCGAATCCCTATGTCACGACCCCTTCGTATTGAATATCCGGATGCATGGTACCACGTCATGAACCGCGGCAGGCGGGCGGAGGCTATTTTTTCGGATGCGCCGGACTATACCGCATTTACGGAGTTGTTGAAGGAAACCTCGGAAATCTGGAATATACGCATTGCGGCCTATTGCCTGATGCCAAATCATTACCACCTGCTCGTCCAGACCCCCGAAGCCAACCTGTCAAGAGCCATGCGCCATTTGAACGGGATCTACACCCAGAGATACAACCGCCGCCATCACTGTGATGGCCAGCTTTTCCGGGGTCGATACAAGTCCATTCTGATCGACACGGACAGCTACTTGCTGCAGGCCGTTCGCTATATTCACCGCAATCCCCTGCGCGGCGGATTAACAGGCAGGATCGATGATTATAAATGGAGCAGCCATAAAGGGTATGTCTCCATTGCCCGGAAATGGGATTGGCTTCACAAAAATTATATTTTGGCGCTGCTGTCGAAAAACCGCGAGGATTGGCTGCGATATTACAAAAAGTGGGTTTCGATAGAGGAAGAAGGCGAAGTCAGTAAAATCATCGACGGGAAAAAATGGCCGCTGTGTTTAGGTCCTAAAGCTTTCATCGAGCGAATCAAGGCAACATACGGGGCAGAAAAATTAGACAAGGATATGCCTTCCAGCCGGGAATTGTTGCCGGATACGCGTCGGATTGTTGCGGTCGTCTGTGAGTCTTATGAGATGGCGGAATCGGATATACTAAAGAAGAGGCGAGGGCGAGAAAATGAGGCGCGTAATGTGGCGATATATTTAACCAGGAAGCTGAGGCGGGATATCTTAAGGGAAATTGGTATATATTTTGGGATCGACAATGACAGCACCGTCGGCAGCGTGATTGAACGCATGCGAAAGAAACTGGCCGTTGATCGCAAGCTGCGCATGCGGCTGAGCAAATTGGAAGAATCCATATTGAAGAGCCAAAAGCGGACTTGACCCCTTATCTCGCTCATGACGGTTTTAACAGCCGGGTAAACTGGGACAAATGAAGAGCGTCCCATCCAACCTCCCCATAAGGGCAGACGGAGACCACAATGGAAGTCAAACAGGTAAGACTCATCTCTTTTTCACCCACCGGAACCACTCAGAAAATTTTGGAAAGCATTGCTGAAGGTGTCGCTGTTGATGATGTCGCCCCTATTAATCTGACACTCCCGGCAGGCGCGCAACAACCAATTCCACCTCTTTCAGATGAACTCGTCATTATCGGCGCACCGGTCTACGGCGGTCGTCTGCCGGTTGATGCCATCCATCGCTTTAAACGGCTGAAAGCAAGCAACACCCTGGCGGTTCTCGTCGTTGTGTATGGCAACCGGGAGTTTGAGGATGCCTTGTTGGAATTAAAGAATCTTGCCATTGCCATAGGCTTTAATCCGGTTGCCGGCGGCGCCTTCATTGGGGAGCACTCTTTTGCAACAGCGGATGTCCCCATCGCCAATGGACGGCCGGATGGCCGGGATGTTCAAATGGCAATAGATTTTGGTGCCAAAATTAAAGATAAAGTCACAGCGTTGCCATCGCCTGATGCCTCAATGGATTTGGAAATACCCGGCCGATACCCATATGAGGCTGACGGTGCGCGATCGATGGCCGTTTCCCCCGTAACCACCGAAGACACCTGCACCGTTTGTGGTACGTGTGCCGGTGTATGCCCAACGGCCGCCATCTCGATCAACGGGAGCGTGGCGACTGACATCGCGCTATGCATACGCTGTTGTGCTTGTGTTAAAAACTGCCCCACAGGTGCAAGGGTGTGGGAAGACGGCATGGTGAAAAAGATCGCCAACTGGTTAAATGAAAACTGCCGGACACGGAAAGAACCTCAACTTTTTGGGATAGCGTCGTAGCGTCCTTTAAGGGATCAAGACGGGCGTCAGCCATGGCCTTGTCCCCCCCTTCTTTCCGTTTTCTCGTTATGATACAACGAAAACAGGAAAACAGCCGCCTGACACTTCGCCCCCTTCGTGTTGCCGACGAACGTTCCTTCCGCCGTGCCGTCAAGGAATTCCAGGAGAATGAGCCTGAATGGCTGTTCGCCTTCCACTTCGAGGCGTCCAACGATTTCGCTATGTACGTCCGGCGACTGGATTGCTGGGCGAAGGGCCAAATGCTTCCTGAGGGATTTGTGCCCAATACGTTCCTGGTCGGCGTCGTCCGGAACACCATTATCGGCCGGGTGTCAATCCGGCATGAACTTAATGACTATCTGTCGACGTATGGCGGGCATGCCGGCTACGGCGTTGTGCCATCGCAGCGGAATCGAGGCTACGCCTGTCAGATGCTCAGGCTCACATTGCCCATTGCCGCCAATCTGGGCATTCCCAGGCTGCTGGTCACCTGCGATGCAGACAACCCAGCCTCCCAAAGGGTTATCGAAAAGGCCGGGGGTAAGCTGGAGAATATTTTGGCGGAACCCGGGAAAACGGTGTCCAAGAAACGGTATTGGATCGAGACCACGTAAACCATGAGGCATAAAGAAACCATCGCATTTTGCCCCTATCGTTATATGATCGAAAGGCGAGACGGATGAAAAAACACATCATTCTCTTGTCGGCCTTTTGTCTCATCCTGATGAGCCACCAGGCACAGGCGTGTACGGGTCTTGTGGTGCAGGACGGTGGACGCGTTTTGGTGGGCAACAACGAGGACTGGTTCAATCCGCGCACGAAAATCTGGTTCGTCCAGCCGGTTGGCGACCGCTATGGCAGCATTTTTTTCGGGTTTGACAACTATTGGCCCCAGGGCGGCATGAATCAGAAAGGGCTCTTTTTCGATGGGTTTGCTCTGAAACCAAAGGCGGTCGACGAAGCGGAGGCCAAACCGCGCTTCAAGGGCAACCTGATCAAAGAGGTCATGGCCACCTGTGGAACGGTAAAGGAAACCCTGGCGCTGATCGATCAATACAGTCTCTATTTCATGGACCATTTCCAGTTGTTTTTCGCCGATGCCACCGGCGATGCCGCCATTGTCGAAGCCAATGCCGTCATCCGTAAACAGGGCGACGATCACGTCGTGACCAACTTTCGTCAATCGGAAACCGATCCCGATAAGATCTCATGCTGGCGCTACCTGATGGCCCGCAAATTGCTGGCGGAATGCAGCGATGACCGACTGGGCTGCATCCGGGACATCCTGGCGGCCACCAGCCAGGAGGGGGACTACCCCACCCAATATTCCAACATCTATGATCTGAATGCCCGGCAAGTCTACCTATACTATTTCCGCAATTTTAAAGCGGAGGTCGTGATCGACCTCGAAGAGGAACTGGAACGACAAATCGGCCTGATCGATCTGCCGACCCTGTTCCCCCATAATGCCGCGGCGCAAACGTATAACGCCAGTCTAACACGCTTGGAAAAGGAGTACGTGCACGATGCGCCGCATTTTGTGGTGCGCTATCCCAGGGTGTATGTGGTCGACGAACCACTGGATGACAGCCAGGTCTTTCTGTCCAAGAGCCGTGTCGGGCAGGTGCCGGTGCTCACCGTCTCCGTAACGCCGGCCGAGGCCGGCCGGCCCCTTTCCATGGTGGGCGGTCAGGTCTATGCCCCCAGGCTGCGCAAGCTCGGGAGCCGGGTGACGATTCTTTCCAATCGACCCACCAGCCTGATTGACGGATCGGAGGCCTATGAGACTCGAATTGCATGGCGGTGGCAGGGCAACGTCAACGTAAACAGCCTGGTACTCTCCACCATTCGGGAGAACAAACTGGTTAACGTCGCCTTGCATCACACCGGCGAGTTGGATTACCTGATCCACATTCCCTACAGCTTGCGTTTCGAATAGAACGGGATCATCTGGGGCGTGAAATAGCCGGGTTCAAAGAGCCTCTTCCATATCAAGAATGCGATTGTAAGCGATTCCAAAGCATTTGAAATTCCTCATAACAGCCCTGTGAAATCTCTTCATAGGATCGATACGGATCACAACGGGCGCATCCCCAGGGGCGATGGACACGCAAATGCGTCTTGGGATCCCGGATTTGCCGCCTACCGCAAGAAAAGCGCCAAGCCCCTCTTGATCCCCACGACATCGACGAAGCCATTCTGCTGGCAGACCTGTTCATATCGTGTCCCGTCGACCCTGGCTCATCATCAAACTGATTGCTGTGGACATTCCGCGCTCGCGCGACCCAGCGTATCGCTCCTTTTAAGCTTCAACGATATCAAATACGATATCATATAAACGCCTTGGGAAGCGGTTGGCTTTCTCGTCCATGCAGGGCATGACATGCTTTCATGGTGAATCTGGAAGCAATCGATAGGAAATGGCCGAAATTCGAAAATTGTGAACATTTCTACCCACACCCTGTCTCATCGCGAAAGTGCTGAACGGCGCTTTTGCCACAGTCCCTTTTTTGGCTAAAATCAAAAAGATAGTTTAACTTACCAGTATGTTATCAGTCTCAGAATAAAGGGTCTATTCGTCTGGTGGGCCGTTTCCCTTTGACGGGATGGCCGCGGAAAACGCCTTTCAACAGGGGCTAATTCCTTTTATTTGATTTTGAGTATTATTTCATTTTTGATATTAGTGGTGTCCGAATTCATTCCGAGATAATACTTAAAACAGTGCGCCGTTCGATCGGTTTTCACCAGATAACGTCCCCGAGTGCCTCGTGAGCCGCGCGACGTCGTCCCTTCATTCACTTTTAAAGGAGGCCTGAAAATGACATTAGATGCTGCTACCGCTGTTCAAGAAGTTCCCACCCCCGTCGACACCGAAATGTATCTGGATGACGTTGCTTTGGCCAAAGCGCTTCTGGAAAATGCGGCCCGCAACAACGGCGTGCTCAGCAATGCCGACATTGTATTCGCTTTGCGGAATCTCCTCAAAACGACCTATTACCCGGTGGCCATCAAATATTTCTATTCGGAAGACGAATTGGAAGACTTCAAAAACAACAATGACTACAAAACGGCGATGCACGCCTACACGTTCTGCCATTTCGTCGCCGCATCCCGCATGCGCGGCGACGTTCTTCTGGGCACCAGTCATGAAACGGGATGCTCCAACGCCAAGTACGTCATGGGCTGGAAAGAATTAGATGACGCCGAAATTAAAAGTCACCTGAAATATACGAAAAGCTGGGAACAGGCGGAAAGATTCATCCACACTAAAAAGCGGCTCCCGGAGGGGTTGCTGGCCTTTGCTACGGCGCCCTTGCACAAAGCCCCCTTCAAACCGGATGTGGTTCACGGAATCTGCGATGTTCTTCAGGCCTATCACCTCGGCAACGACTGGTGCGCGGCCTATGACGAACACCCCTTCGAGATGATCATGACCATGAATTCCTCGATCTGTCACGGCTGCGTGCAGTGCCATGTTATGGCCAAGCCGAACATCACGCCCATGTGCAGCAGCAGCAAAACCGCGGGGAAAACCGAACAGAGCGAAATCAACTGGGTATGGCCCGGCGATCAGGTAGAACCCACCGTCCATTGGATGTTGGAGCGCACCGTGCGCGATGGCGGACCGTCCTTTCCGCGAACAGGGGAGACCTATCCCGGTTTCGACATCTGCAAACTTTGCAATTTTATCGTTTTCAGGCCGCACAAGCATAAATAGATGGAACGCATCGCGGTTCCCATCTTTCAGTCGCGCGTTTCTCCGGTCCTTGATTCCTGCAACGACCTGATGCTCGTTGATCTGTCTGAAGCAGGAGCCGTTCGGCGCGCCAACGTATCCCTTCGAAAATTGAGCCTCGGAGAGCGCGCGGCAACGATGTCCCGCCAGGGCGTCGAAAAAATCATATGTGCCGGCGTGAGCGATCTGATGATAGCGTGTATCGTAAGCCGCGGCATGCGCATCATCAGCGGTTTGTCAGGGGAGGTGGAGCAGATTATCGCCGCTTATCAACAAGACCGGTTGGATCAGGATTGTTTCAGAATGCCAGGCGGTAAAAAAGCGGAATCTCCATCTCCCCCGGAACCAGCGACACACTTCACTCATGGCACATAAAGGAACTGTCCCGCATGGTTTGACGCGTACCAAACGCCAGCCGCTATTGAAATTCCAACAAAATCCGCTATAAATCAGAGGATGAGGCCTCTGATTGCGAATTTCGTCACATCGCCCAGACGCCTGCTATCGAAGTCGAAAACCTGAAGACAGGGTCAACGTGTCGCCATGCAGGTGCCAATAAGCGGATATACCAGACGGTCCATTCTTGCGGTGTTTTTCGTCATGCTGTTCCTGCTGACGGTGCCCTTCTCGGCGAATGCGGCCTCACGGGCAGACGCGGCTCAATTCCAGCGGTCCATCGTGGACTACCGATCGCGACTGAATCCGCGCTTCAAAAAAATCAAACGCCAGAAGACCAAATACATCATCGTGCACACGGCCGAGCTTGGACGTCAGACAACCTTACGCGTCGTGTCCCAGGGCAAGCGCTTTCGAAACGGCCGGAGCACGCCCGGCGGCCATGCCCATTACGTCATCGCACGCGACGGTCGCACCTACCGCATTCTGGATAAACAATATGTGGCCGATCATGCCGGTATCAGCATGTGGGACGGAGATACGAACCTCAGCCAGTTGTCCATCGGCATCGAACTGGTGGGGTATCATTACGCTGCGATCACAGATGCGCAGTACCGATCGATGGGCCTTCTGATCGGCATCCTCCAGGGGGTCTACGGCCTGGATGACCGGGCGGTCCTGACCCACAGTCAGGTGGCCTTTGGGTATCCCAACCGCTGGCACCGCAAGAATCATCGGGGGCGCAAGCGCTGCGCCAAGAACTTCGATCGTGCCAAAGCCGGCTTGGGGCCCACCTGGCGCTATGATCCCGACGTGCGCGCCGGCCGGCTGGTGGCGGATCGACAGCTGGCAGCCGTGTACTACAGCCCCAGGAACTTTATTGCTGTGGCCGAAGAAGCCAATGTCATCTCCAAGAAAAATACGGCCTGGGTCATTGCGGGGGAGGATTTCGACAGTTCGGCAACGGTCTACAAATTCCCCGACGGCCGAATATACACCGGCGACCAGATTGCCGCCGAGGTCGGCTGGCACCTGTTGCCCGCCAAAACGGTGGTTCTGCTCAACCAGGAGGTCAGCGTCGAGAAGCTGAAGGACGACGGCCCGGTTAAAACCATTGCGGACGGTGTTACAGCCTGGTCGCTGGCCGGCCGGTCGTACGATCGGGAGACCACCATCTATTTTCTTCCCTCGGGCCGCATCAAAACCGGATCGGTGATCGACGACTGGGATGATCTCCCGGTCCAAACCCGGTTGATCATCGGATACAAAGGGCCCTTCGAGCTCCGTAAGGATCAGTCCGCCTATCGCATCGCCGGCAAGGGGTACAAGGACGCCAACACCATCTACTACCTGCCGTCTAGGCAGCTGGTGCGCGGTCATCACATCAAGGACTTCACGCAACTTCAGCTCGGCACGCTTGTTTTTCTTCCCACCGGGGATAGCGCGCTTACCTTATCAACGATTGGATATCGATATCGGTTGAAAGGAAACGATGAAACAGTACATGGTCATTGAATACTTTAAGCTGGGGTGTTTTGAGGCGATCTATGAACGCTACAACCAGCGAGGCCGGTTGCTGCCGGAGGGCTTGCATTATTGTGATTCCTGGGTGAGCAAGGATAAGAATGTCTGTTTTCAGCTGATGAAAACCGACGATGTGGCCTTGTTTCCCGAGTGGTTCAAGCGGTGGGATGACGTGATCGAGTTTGAAGTGTATCCAATCGACTAATCCAATCTATGAAACGTAAGGGGGTAGGCCGTCTAACGCTTTTCTTCAGCAATTATTGATAGGGTGCTATTTCGCCCCCCCTGCGCGCAAGGGAATGGGAGGATAGGACAGATGAAACCCAAGCGCCTTCAAGCGCATATCACCGCTTCTTACACTACGCTTCGCATCGGCATGGCGGTGCTGGCCATCGTCTTGCCATTTCTTTTGTGGGTTGCCGGGCACATCCTTGCAAACCTGCCGCTGCAGGGCTCGATGAGCGCTTATTATCATGCCGGCGGGGGCGCCGTGCGGGATGTGTTTGTGGGGTTCCTGTTCGCGATCGGTGTATTTCTGATGCTCTACAAGGGGTTCACGGATTTCGAAAACTGGGCCCTGAACTTTGCCGGCGGATTTTTATTGATTGTCGCCCTGGTTCCCATGGCGTGGGGGTGCGGTGATGCCTGCCCCAAATTCTCATGGCACGGAACGGCATCGGTTGTCTTCTTTCTAGCCATTGCGTATGTGTGTATTTTCAGGTCGGCGGATACCCTGGGGTTGATGTCGGATCAGGAAAGGGCCACGCTTTATCGGAAAGCCTATAAACTTATGGGGTGTGCCATGATCGCCTCGCCTGCCATCGCGTTTGCCCTCAAATTATTTCTACAACCCGATCCGGGAAAGGGGTCGTTCATATTCTATATCGAAGCCGTCGGGGTCGTCGTATTCGGGTCCTATTGGCTCCTGAAAAGCTTCGAGATCAGGGAAACGCATGCGGAACGACAGGCTGTCGCAGGTCACCTGACAACATCGACCTACAGCATGGCCGACTTTTTCAAACCCATATTCGTGGAGCGCGTTGACCGTAATGAGGGGCCAGATCCTGAGGAGTGAACGACAGCCTGTCGTTTCTGCGACATTCCGACAGGCATTTTTATCACAATCATGGAAGAATTCACCGCGAGAGATAACGATGTGTCTGCAAGACAGGGTCAAAGCGGCGGCACTTTCCAGGGCGGATGGTGGGCTTGTGGCCGATGTTCGCATTGGTCTGGGCTATACGGCGGTACTGCTGGACAACGGATGTGCCGGCGTGGCCTACACGTTTCTTGATGAGGCTTCGGGCGGCTGTTCCGTGTACCGCAATATCCGCCCGCTGGCAGGTCGGCCGGCCGAGGACCTCCTCCACCTTTTCGATACCGGCGGCCGCATCGAGGCGGCTCTGGCCCTGGCCACGGCCAATGCACTTTGCAACCGCCCGGACAGGGACTACCGCAGGGGTGACATTTTAGAGCAGCTGCAGAT